>WNGI01002217.1_pt1 | contig 17382 bp, 17 predicted proteins | sample 5400621 | NCBI WGS metagenome assembly WNGI01 (sample SAMN13153374, study PRJNA577476) | soil metagenome | isolation source: 20 cm soil or saprolite under Garry oak tree replicate 1 | place: USA:California | collected 2016-06-15 | reverse complement strand
CCTGGCGCTGAGCTTCCCCGAAACGGAGGAGTGCGCGCACATGGACCATCCCGATTTTCGCGTCGCCGGAAAGATCTTCGCAACCCTCGGCTACCCCGAGGATGGCTGGGCCATGGTGAAACTCACGCCCGTTGAACAGCAGATGTTCATCAAGGCACAACCCACGGTCTTCCACCCTTGCACGGGTGCTTGGGGACGCCGCGGCGCCACCAGCATTCGCCTAAAGACCGCCCGGAAGCCGACCTTGCGCCGTGCTCTCGAGGCAGCCTGGCGCCTCGCCGCGCCCAAGCACGTGGTTCGATATTTTGACCAAGGCCGCTAGTTCTCCACTTCGCAACTCCACCGGCCCAAGCACGTGGTTCGATATTTTGACCAAGGCCGCTAGTTCTCCACTTCGCAACTCCACCGATCGGCGCTATCCCTCAACTTGTGCCGACGCGCTTCGTTTTTGCCGTCCCAGCGGAAACAACCGGCCTGTCGAGACGTCTTGCTGCTGGCGCGTGGCACCGTCCGTCAGAAAGAAGTAGCCGTCCGCGCTTCTCTCGGCGCAACGCGCTGGCAGCTCTTCTCTCAGTTCCTGGCGGAAAGCCTAGCCCTGGCCTCCATCGGCGGCGCCTGGGGATCAGCCTCGCGTGGGTGATGTTGAAGGTCATTGTGGTTCTCCTGCCGCCCTTGAGGCGGACATCCGCTTGAGCCTGCCAGTGCTATTTTTCACTTTGGGGGCAACGGTCCTGGCGGGTGTCCTGTGTGGCTGTGCGCCGGCCTGGCAGACGTCCCGCTGGAACTTGAGCGACGCATTGAAAGAAGGCGGGCGTTCCGCCGCCAGCTCCGGCCGGCATGGTTTGCGGCGGACTCTGGTGGTGATCGAGTTTGCCTTGGCCGTAACGCTCCTCGCGGGCGCTGGACTGGCCATTCACAATTTCTGGAAACTGACGCGCGTTGAACTTGGCGCCTGTCGAGTCAGCCAATCGTGGTTGGCGATTGCCCCGACGCTTCTCCCTAAGGATTCGCTATGAGGAGCGAGCCTTATTCCCTCGCCATTCCTTCGCTGAAATGAAGCGCATGCACGGGCAGAAGCCTTTGCGGTCGCCGGGGGCCTGGCACGAATACTTGAGCGCAGCGTGGCTGCTGGCTCGGTGCCCGCACGTGCACATCTCTCGTGCAAGTTCCGGCGAAGCGGCCGCTGGGCGGCCGCGCCGACCGGCCACATGTTTTGGGTTTGGTAAATTCTTACTGGCCACTGTTCCTCTCTCTTTGTGGTGCCATCCTTGCGCCCGGGGTCTCGTTCCTCTTAGTCTCGCACCTGCGCGGGTGAATATCAAAGCGCCCAGCCCTCGGATTTCTGGGGTCGCTCTTTGAGGGATGAACCTACCCTGGTCTCCACCTATGTTGCCGTAACTACAACCCAATCCAGCCGCAAATGATGCCGCTCATTTTTGTCAACCATACGGGCGACCAAACATGCCTATCCCTCCTTCCTTGAGCCTCGAGCGAGCATCGAAGCCGAGGGACCGCTTAGCCATCTTGTTCATCTCACTTCCTGTATCGTCGATACCAACTCCGGAATCTCGATGCGGATCACCGTCCCCTCCCCCGGCCGGCTCTGGATGTCCAAGTGAAAGTCCGCCCCGTACAGCACGCGCAGCCGCTCGCGCACGTTGCTCAGGCCGATTCCCTCCACGTACACGTGCGGCATCTTCTCTTCCGAAATGCCCACCCCATTGTCTTCAATCTCAATGCGCAGGCGCCCTTCGTGGCTTGTGGTTCTCAATTCGATTTTTCCCCCGCCTAGTTTCGGCGCCAGACCATGCTTCAAGCAATTCTCGACCATCGGCTGGAGCAGCATGCTCGGCACAAACGCTTCCAGCGCCGCATCGTCAATCTGTTTCACGATGTCCAGATTGTCTTTTCCGAATCGCGCCACCTCGATGTCCAGATAATCGTCGATAAATTGCAGCTCCTCGCGCAGCGGCACAAACGTTTCATGCTTGCGCAGCAGCCGCCGCAGAATGTTGCTCAGCTTTAGCACCACGCCGCGCGCCGAATCCGGATCAAAGCGAATCAGCGCCGACACGGTATTCAACGTGTTAAACAGAAAATGCGGATTAATCTGGCTGGAGAGCGCATCCATGCGCGCTTTCAAGAGCAGTTGCTGGTGACGCTCCAAGTTCATCTCGACACGCGTGTTGTTCCAGATTTTCAGCGGCGACGCCACTGACATCAGCGTCGCGATCACCGTCAGTCCCAGCCACCAGTCCCAGTGCGCGTCGATCGCGAAGAGCCACTTCGGTTTTGTCGCCTCGACCAGCGCCACCCGCCCCAGGTCCAGGCCGATGCACGTCGTCAGCGGCGCCATCTCCCACGACAATTCCGCTTTACGCAGCAGCTTCACCGTCGCTTTGGGGATGTTCAAGAAGGTGAACGGCCCGAAATTCCAGAGATCCTCCTTGTTGGGAATGGCTTGCCGGATGAGTCCCCCGAGCAACCCCGCTGTGGAGGCCGCGGGCATGGCCAGCCATTCGCGCGAGATCAGCGCTGGAATCGTGATGAGCGCGCCGCCGATCGGCCCCACCACGCGCCCGCCAAGAAGTCCCATCAGAAAAGCGCCCTCCAGCGACAAATCGGCAAACGCGTAGGAAGGCCCTCCCACCAGCCGCAGCGTCACACCCACGATCAGCGCCGGCGTCATGAACAGCATCAGTTTCAGTTTTTGGTCGGGATCTCGTTCTTCGGTGAAGAGCACGCGCCGAAAGGCGTTCCACCGCGCCAGCAGCGCGGCAATGGACGACGCCACGCCCACCTTCAGCAGCAGGGTGAACAGTAGGTCACGAATCGGTGTGCCTGTCTCCATTTTTGCCAGGTGTCTCAGGGTAACGCTAATCAATCCGCCGCTCGATGTAAAGCCAGTAGCGTTGGCAGCCGCCCGCGCATCAAATATCGGCCGCGGAATCAACAGCTGGCAAGGCGACCTGAAATCGGTGAGAAACAAAGTCCCTGCTATACTTCTCATTTCTCCATGAGCGCAAAATCATCGCAAAGCAAGAAATCGAATGGAACAGACGGCGACCTGCAGATGATCGCGCATGCCGCTCTTCCAACGCGTTACGGGCGCTTCACCATTTATGGCTTCAAGGGCGGTGGCCCTCTGGAGGAGGCGGTCGCGCTGGTGCGCGGCAAAGTGCACGGAAAGGCCGCACCGCTCGTGCGCGTCCACTCGCAGTGCCTGACCGGCGACGTTCTCACATCGCTCCGGTGTGACTGCCGCGCGCAGCTTGAATTGTCACTGAAAAAAATCGGCCAGGCATCCTCGGGAATTCTGCTCTATCTACCTCAAGAAGGCCGGGGCATCGGGCTGATGAACAAACTACGGGCCTACGAACTGCAGGACGGCGGCATGGACACGGTGGAAGCAAATGAAACCCTGGGTTTCGCGGCTGACGCGCGCGATTACGAATTCTCCGCACAAATTCTGAGAAAACTTGGCGCAACGAAAATTCGCCTGCTTTCCAATAATCCGGAAAAAGTTCGCCAGCTCGAAAGCTCCGGTATTCGCGTCGTCGAGCGCGTACCGTGCCAGCCTCGTGTTTCCAAGATGTCCCGCGCCTACCTGAAAACGAAAAAACGCAAAATGGGGCACCTGCTCGAAGGTATCTGAGATTTGAAGATAGACACTGGCGATCTCAACGAGCATCAGGAGGCTACCCCGATGACACTTGCGATTCAACAACGCGTTCGCGCCTCTCCAAGAGCTCTTTTTGAAATGGTGCTTGATTCAGGAAGCAGGCCGCAGCCCTGCGAAAATCAGCCGAAGATCTAGTGGGTCATGGAGCGCACCTGGCGGTCAAATCGGCGGTATGAATCTGTTGCTCATTCCAGCCCGGATGGTGGTGCAAGCGTGGCGCGCGGCCCACGGAGGAAAAAAGACGTATCCGTCCTGGTCCGGAAATTCAGCAAAGCTCCGGGCGCGGGGCGCGTGGACCTCGTGCATGCCGCCATCCCAAAGTACGACCACCAAGGCGTGCGCGAAGGGCGGGTGAAGTATTACTGGAAACCGTTCGAAGAATTATCTAGCAGGAAAAGCGTGGGGACGGTCCGCTATTGCTAACCGCCGCCGACGAATTGCACGATTTCATAGCGGTCCCCGGCTTGGACTTTCGTTTCGGCCCACTTCGCCCGCGGCAATATTTCCAGGTTTCGTTCGATGGCCACGCGTCCCCGGTCGAGTCCCAACTCGCGAAGCAAGTCCGTCACGGTGGCCTCGGGCCTCGTCGCGCGATCTTCTCCGTTCACCACAATTGAAAGCGTTGTCTGCATCCGTCAACTCGCCGAAGGCACGCGCGGCTTGGTGCGCAACTGAAAACGCAAATGCCCCCTGGCATTTCCGTGCGACGCTTCGATGACCAGCGCCGGCTCAGCACCCGCCAGCCGCGGCATCGCGAATTCGAGCTGCGCATGTCCGAAGGGCCCGGTTTCCGTAGAATACTCTGAAATTTCCGCCGCGCCATCCACGCGTGCCGTAACTTTGGCGCCTTGGACTGCCTGATTGGTCCGATTCCGCACGGCAACCTGCAGCAACGCGCGCTTGCCAGTGAGCCAGGTCTTGGCGTTGATCAACTCGAGCAAGAGAGCCTTGGGTGTTGGGGCGGCGGCGCGCGCAGCATCGTTTTCGTCCCGTGGCAGCGAGAGATGCAGGACGCCCGTTCGAATCTCCTTGACCACAGCGTGGTGCTGTTCATCGAGACGCAGCTTCAGGGCTTGTTCGGTGTCGGGATTCAGAGGCAGCAGGTCAAAATAATTATTTGTACGCCGGTGCAATACGCGTCCGTGGAAATAGACAGTGGTATCGATGAGCGCGTTGGTGGTGCCGCGATCTTCCGTTTGGACGTGATACGTGGTATCCCCTGCTTTCACGTTCGAATTATGACCGAAGAGCATTCGCCTATTAGCCCTGACCTGCGCTGCGGATGGAGGCCGCTTCGCAGGAATCTAGCCGCCGCATTTGACCGACTGGCTGTTGAGTCGTTATTATAGCAAGTCGCCCATGAGTGGTTCTCGCTTACATAGTTACGCCCCGCTTCTCTTACACCTGCTGACCGCCGCGGCGCTTGCCAGTGTGCTGACGGCTGTTTCCGTTTTGGTAGGATGGCGGCGTCCGAGCCGGGCCAAGCAGCAACCGTACGAGTGCGGCATGGAACCCACCGGCGACGCGCGCGAGCCCTTCTCGGTCAAGTTCTACCTCGTGGCGATGGTTTTCATTCTATTCGACGTCGAAGCCATCTTCCTGTACCCCTGGGCCTACATCTTTCGCAGTTTAGGGTGGTACGGCTTTGTGGAGATGATGATCTACATTGCCATCCTGTTGGTCGGTTACCTGTATCTCTGGAAAAAAGGCGCGCTGGACTGGCACAAATAGCCGGCGCACGTGGGATTCCAAATTGTGACTGAGTCTTCCCGCCAAAACACTAATGTTGTAGCCGGATGCCTGCGTTCGTGGAACCCGAAAGCGGTCGTAGATGTGCTTGAATTCCGGGGCGAAACCACGATCGTGGTGCCGCGCGAACTCCTCCGAGCCACGGCAGAACGGTGTCGCCAGGACGCCAAGCTGCAATACAACTTCCTGACCGACGCCACCTGCGTGGACCGCTACCCCGCCGAGCCGCGATTCGAATTGAACTATCACCTGGTGGCCATTCCCCGGCGTGAAAAAGTGCGATTGCGGGTGTGGCTCGGCAGCAACGATACGGTGGTCGATTCATTGGTACTGGTTTGGCCGGGTGCGAACTGGCTGGAGCGCGAAATTTTCGATCTCTTCGGGATCCGCTTTACGGGGCATCCCGACCTGCGGCGCATCCTGCTTCCCGATGATTGGGAGGGCCATCCCTTGCGCAGGGATTATCCCGTGGAGGGCTATCGAGACGTGCCGAACACGGGAGAACTTTTCAGGAAGAGCAGCACGCCATGACCACCGTCGAAACTGCGGTGGGAACGGCGAAGACGATGGTCCTCAACATGGGGCCACAGCATCCATCGACGCACGGCGTGCTCCGCATCTTGCTGGAGCTCGACGGCGAAACGGTGGTGAAAGCGATCCCCGATCTGGGTTATCTCCACACGGGAATCGAAAAGTCTTGCGAGGACAAGACCTATTCCCAAGCCATCACACTCACCGACCGGATGGACTATCTGAATCCGCTGGGGAACAACCTGGTGTACTGCCTGGCGGTGGAGAAGCTGCTGGGACTGGAAGTGCCTAAGCGCGCGCAGTACATCCGGGTGATGATGGTCGAGCTGCAGCGAATTTCTTCTCATCTGGTGTGGCTTGGCACGCATGCGATCGACCTGGGTGCGATGTCCGTTTTTCTTTACTGCTTCCGGGAACGCGAAGAGATATTGAAGATTTTCGAATTGTTTACCGGGCAGCGGATGATGACCAGTTACATTCGAATCGGCGGGCTGGCGCTAGATCCACCGGTGGGCTGGCGGCAGGCGGTTGAGCGTTTCCTGAAGATGATGCCGAGCCGAGTGGACGAATACGAATCGCTGCTCACGGAAAACCGCATCTGGATCGGGCGCACGAAAGGCGTCGGGTACATCTCACCCGAGGATGCCATTGCTTTGAGCATGAGCGGGCCAACGCTGCGCGCCGCGGGCGTGGCGTACGACAACCGAAAGGCGTTTCCGTATTCGAGCTACGAGGAATTCGATTTCGACCTGCCGACGCGGACGGAATCGGATTGCTACGCGCGGTACTTGATTCGCGTAGCGGAGATGCGCGAAAGCCTGAAAATCATCCGCCAGGCGCTGGACAAGATCTCCAATGAAGGGCCGACCAAGGCCGACGCGCCAGGCATCATTCCGCCGCAGCGCGAAAAAATGAAGACGGAGATGGAAGCACTGATCTACCACTTCAAGATTTTCACGGAAGGGTTTTCACCGACGCCGGGGGAGGTCTTCGTTACGATCGAATCGCCGCGAGGGGAACTGGGCTGCTTTATCGCCAGCGACGGTTCGCCGAAACCGCTGCGTGTGCATTTCCGGTCGCCTTCGTACATCAATTTGCAGGCGCTTCCGAAGCTGATCGAGGGGCAGTTGATTTCGGATGTCATCGCCTGTATCGGAACCATTGATATCGTTCTCGGAGAAGTGGACAGGTAAGGCTCCGGCGCCCGAAGTTGGATGTCGTGGATGGCGGCTCGGTTGGCATGCGCCGAAGTGAGGATGTCGGCCGGAATTGGTTCGACGGGACTTTAGGTTGAGATCCTTCGCCTATCCTCGTTGGACAGGCTCGGCATGACAGGTTGTGAGACTTTCTGAAAATGGTGCCCGGTCGAGGAAAATGGACCTTTCGCCGCAGCTAACAGCCAAATTTGAGAAGCTGCAGACCAGCTATCCGGTGAAGCGCAGCGCTCTGATCCCGATGCTGATGTATGCGCAGGACGAGTACGGCTACGTCAGCGATGAAATGATCGCAGAGCTCGGCCGCCGGCTGGACCTGAACAACGTGCAGATCGAAGAGACGCTAGCGTATTACTCGATGCTGCACCGGAAACCCATGGGCAAGCACCACGTACAGATTTGCACCAACGTGGCATGCATGCTAAAGGGCGGTTACGACCTGCTCAACCGCGCTAAGAAGCGCCTGGAGATCGGGCACAAGCAAACGACGAACGACGGGGTTTTCTCCCTCGAAGAAGTGGAATGCATCGGCGCTTGCACGGGCGCGCCGGCAATGCAAGTCAACTACGATTTCTACGAAGAACTTACGCCCATCAAATTCGACCGCATCATTGAGGAACTGGATGCCGGCCGACGCCCGACGCCGGAAGCGGTCATTTCCGGCGCGCTCCACGAGCGTCATCCGGACGAAACTCCGCTGATCAGCCGGCGGTGGGGCATCAAGGACTCGCACAAAATTGACGTTTACCTGATGCAGGGCGGCTATCAGGCGCTGGAAAAAGCGCTCAAAGAGATGACTCCCGAAGGCGTCATCGAGGAAGTGAAAAAGTCGAATCTGCGCGGGCGCGGCGGAGCGGGATTCCCGACGGGGATGAAGTGGTCGTTCGTGCCGAAGGATTCGCCGAAGCCGAAGTATGTGATTTGCAACGCGGATGAATCCGAGCCGGGCACCTGCAAGGATCGGCCGCTGATGGAGATGGACCCGCACCAGCTCATCGAGGGCATGGTGATCGCGGGACGCGCCATTCATTCGCATCAAGGCTTCATTTATATTCGCGGCGAATACCGGTACGTGCTGGATATCGTGGACGCGGCACTTGCCGAAGCTTATGCGCGCGGGTACCTGGGGAAGAACATTCTCGGGTCGGGCTTTGATTTCGACCTGCTGGCCCATACCGGGGCGGGCGCATACGAATGCGGCGAAGAGTCCGCGCTGATGGAATCGCTGGAAGGCAAGCGTGGGTATCCGCGCATCAAACCTCCCTTCCCAGCCGTGGTGGGATTGTACGGCTGCCCAACGATTATCAATAACGTGGAAACGCTGAGCGCCGTGCCATCGATCATCCGGGAGGGAGGCGACGCGTACGCGAATCGCGGCACGCCAAAAAACGGCGGCACCCGGATGCTGTGCATCGCGGGACACGTCAACAAGCCAGGGATTTACGAAGTGCCCCTGGGCATGAACATGAAAAAGTTTATCTACGATGTGGCGGGAGGAATTCCGGGAGGAAAGAAGCTAAAGGCTGTGATTCCCGGAGGAAGCTCCTGCCCACTGCTGGCGGCTGACGAGATCGATATTCCGATGGACTACGATGCCGTGGCGAAAGCGGGGTCAATGCTGGGATCCGGCGGCATGGTGATCATGGACGAAGACACCTGTATGGTGGACATGGCGCGCCGGATCATGCACTTTTACGCGCACGAATCCTGCGGCTGGTGCATCCCCTGCCGGGAAGGAACGTCCTGGCTGCGCAAGACGCTGGAGCGGTTTCATGCCGGGATGGGCCGTCCGGAAGACATCGAGATGATCGCCGACCTGGCGAAAAACATGTTGGGTCGCACGTTTTGCCCGCTCGGAGACGCGGCGGCGATGCCCACGATCAGCATCATGAAGAAGTGGCGCGGTGAGTTTGAAGAACATTTGAAGGGACGCTGCGCGTCCAAATCCGCGGGACTGCTGGTTGGAGCGCGCTAGGAATCCATGGCCGAACAGAAACTAATCAAGCTGAAAATTAACGAACGCGAAGTGCAGGTGCCGCAAGGGACGCTAGTGATTGAAGCGACGCGGCGCATTGGGACAGAAGTGCCGTCGTTCTGCTACTACCCCGGGCTGTCGCTCCAGGCGGCGTGCCGCATGTGCCTGGTGGAGGTGGAAAAAGCCCCGAAGCTGCAGGCCGCGTGCACGCTGGTGGCCACGGAAGGCATGATGGTTCGAACGGACACCGAGCAGGTGCGGCAGGCGCGCAAGTACATGCTGGAATTTCTGCTGACGAACCACCCGCTGGATTGCCCGGTGTGCGACAAAGGCGGCGAGTGCGAATTGCAGGACATGGTCTTCCGCTACGGTGCGGATTCCAGCCGCTTCGTGGAAGAAAAGATTCACCGGCCGGAGGAAAAATGGTCGGAACTGGTTTATTACGATGCACCGCGCTGCATCCTGTGCTTCCGGTGCGTGCGCGTATGCGATGAAGGCATGGACGTGAAAGCGCTGGGCGTGGGGATGCGTGGCGCGAACAGCGTGATCATTCCGAATCGCGGCGATCATCTGGAGTGCGAAGAATGCGGCATGTGCATCGACATCTGCCCGGTTGGGGCACTGACGAGCGGGACGTACCGGTATAAAACGCGGCCGTGGGAGATGTCCTACGTTTCCACGGTGTGCACGCACTGTTCGAATGGCTGCAAGACCACGCTGAGCGTGCGCAATCACGAGATTCTGCGTTCAAACAACCGAGACCTGAGCGGGATCAACAAAGATTTTCTGTGCGTGAAGGGGCGATTTGGGTTTGACTTCACGAAACACGCCGAGCGTATCCGTCAACCGATGGTTCGCAAGGGAGACAAACTGTATCCCGTGTCGTGGGAAGAAGCCGCGCAGGCCGCGGCGACGAAACTGAAGACTGTCTACGACGGCAGCGAAAAAGATTCGATCGGGTTCATCGGTTCGAATCGCGCTTCGAATGAAGAGAATTATTTGTTGCAGCGGATGGCGCGCGCGACGTTTGAAACGAACAACATTGATCATCACCGGACGGTGGATTACACGGGATTGATCACGGCGCTGGGCGAGCGTGCCGGCGATTCCCTGCTCACCATGGAGCAGTTGTATCAGTCGAAGGCGGTCTTGCTGGTAGGAAACGATCCTACGAATCAGAACCCGCTCGCCGGGTGGCAGATCCGAAGCGGCATCCGCCATCACGGCACGAAGCTATTCATCATCAACGCCAACGAGATCAGGCTGAAGCGCAAGGCCACGCAGTTTGTGAAAGTGACGGCGGGCCAGGAGGCCGCCGCGCTGCGGTGGCTGGCGCATGAGGAAGGACAGCTCTCGCCGGCGCTCGTTGAACAATTGGTGCAATTGAAGGCCGGACTTGAGGCGGAGAGCGATGTTGCGGTTGTTTTTGGCGCGGAAGTTTCCGGCGCGGCGATCGCAGCGCTGGTGACTCTTGGTTCGAAGCTCCCAGGCAAGACGCGATACCTGGCGCTAGGCGATTACGCGAATTCGCGCGGCGCGGCGGATATGGGCGTGCTGCCTGACCGCTTGCCGGGTTACGCGTACGTGGGCAATCCCCAGGCGCACGAGGCTTTTGAGAAGTTGTGGGGCTGCGGGGCGATTCCGACGAAGCCCGGGCTGACAACGCCTCAGATGGTGACGGCGGCGCAAGCCGGGAAGCTGAAAGCCCTGTATGTAGTGGGCGCGAATCCGCTGGCACATTTCGGCACGCTGGGATACGGGCGGGGCCAACTGGAGTTGCTGATCGTGCATGAGATGTTCCTGACAGAAACGGCCAAGGTGGCGGACATTGTCTTTCCCGCGGCTTCCGCGTACGAAAAGGACGGCACGGTTACAAACACTTCGGGCGAAGTTCAAATGCTGCACAAGGGCGCGGAACTGATGGGGCCGCGGGGCGACTTCGATCTGCTGAGGATCCTGTCGCATCAACTGGAAAAGTTGGGACGGGGGAAGGCGTTTCACTACAAGACGCCAGCGGCGGTGTTTGAAGAAATTCGAACGGCGGTGAGCGGTTATAACGTGCGGCCGGCGGGGCTGCTGACTGGCGGCGCAGAACCGACGCACGTGCAGTCTGCCAGCAACGGCCACACGCCGTACGACGTGCCGGTGGGACTCATCCGATCTGCGAAGGACACTTTGTTTACCAGCGGGACGCTCGGGCGCTTCTGCACAATGTTGGAATCCCTACCGGAGGCCACGACCGAGCCGTGAATTCTTTCTTAAACGCGAATGCTGAGCTGGTTATCACGCTTGTCAAGATTGTGCTGTTGCTGTTCATCGTCCTGACCGTGAATGCGTATCTGACGTGGTTCGAACGAAAAGTCGTGGCGCACATGCAGTCGCGGTGGGGACCGCACCGCGTGGGCCCGCACGGATTGTTGCAGCCGCTGGCGGATGGCGTGAAATTTCTTTTCAAAGAGGACCCCACGCCCGCTGGCGTGGACAAGTTGGTCTACTATCTCGCGCCGCTACTGGCATTGGCGCTGGCGCTGACATCGATCGCGCTCATTCCGTTTGGGCCGGAGCCCATCCGATTGTTCGGGCAGGACATTTACTTGGGGATCGCGCCTCCCGACCTCAATATCGGGATACTCGCGCTCTTTGCGGTGACGGCGCTGGGAGTTTATGGCGTTGCGCTCGCGGGATGGGCTTCGAACAGCAAGTATCCGCTGCTCGGCGGGCTGCGCAGCTCGGCGCAGATGATCAGTTATGAGCTGGCGCTGACGATGTCGGTGGTCGGCGTGCTGCTGATGGCGGGCAGCTTCAATTTGAAAAAAATCATTGAGGCGCAAGCGCACCATCCCGAGTGGGGAATTCTTGGTTGGAATGTGTGGCCACAGATTCTGGGCTTCTTTTGTTTTTTCATTGCGGCGGTCGCGGAAACAAATCGCGTGCCCTTCGATCTGCCGGAAGCGGAGTCGGAGCTGGTCGCGGGGTTCCATACGGAATACTCCAGCTTCAAGTTCGCGATGTTTTTTATCGCGGAGTACACCAGCATGATCACGGTTTCATGCCTGTGCTCGATACTGTTTTTCGGCGGATGGCTGTCTCCCTTCCCTGCTTCGTGGCTGTTCACCCATTACTTGCCGTCCGCGATTCTGATTTCGTTTGGATTGTGGGTGATTTGGGACGGAATACGATATGAGACGATTTTCGGACGGATCATATTGCCGGGCTTGGGAGCGGCAATTACGGCGCTTGGTGTGGTTTTTGTTTTGCTGCCCAAGGTAAACGAGTTTATTCAAGGGCCGTTCTGGCTGCTGTCCAAGATTCTTGGTTTTCTGTTTGTGTACGTGTGGATGCGCGGGACGCTGCCGCGTTTCCGCTACGACCAACTGATGGCCTTCGGGTGGAAGCTCCTCCTTCCGCTGTCCATCGTAAACGTGATTGTCACCAGCTTTGTGATCCTCGCCAAGATGCAGTGGTGGGGTGCGAAATGACTGCGTCACTTGCAGTTTTCTTCGCACTGGCGGCGCTCGCAGTGATTGGCGCGGTCAGCTTGATCGTGCAAAAGCATCCGATTCATAGCGCGCTGTCGCTGATCGTGGTCATGATTGCGCTGGCGGGCCTGTACCTGCTGTTGGGCGCGGAATTTGTAGCCGCTGTACAGATCATTGTTTATGGCGGCGCGATCATGGTGTTGTTCGTGTTTGTGATCATGCTCTTGAATGCGGGCGTGGAGGAGCACACCAGCATTTCAAAGATGGCGGGAGCGCCGGGTTTGCTTCTGGTCGTGGCGCTGGCGGGGTTCGTGGCGGCGACGATTGCGCGGTCGACGGAAAGCGTTGAGACCACGATGCAAACCGGAGAAATTGCTTCGACGCTCGGAATTTCGAACATGATTTTCAGGGATTTCGTTTATCCGTTCGAGCTGACGTCGTTCCTGATTCTCGTGGCGGTGCTCGGAGCCACGGTGCTGGCGCAGCGGGAGAAAAGTTGAGATGGTGCCGACAAACTATTACGTGATCCTGAGCGCGATCCTGTTCGGTCTGGGCGTGCTGGCATTTATTTTCAAGCGCAACATCATCACCATCTTTATGTCCATCGAGCTGATGTTGAACGCCGTCAATCTGGCGTTCGTGGCTTTCAGCCAGGCGCTGGGGAAACTCGACGGGCAGGTTTTTGTGCTGTTCGTGATTGTGGTGGCGGCAGCGGAAGCAGCCGTGGGATTGGGGATCATCATTTTGATTGCGCGCAGCCGGCAAACGCTGAACGTGGAACGCGTGGACCTGCTGAAACTCTAATGCCGAAATACCCGATGCTCGAATACCTGTGGATTGTTCCGCTGCTGCCGCTGCTGGGCTCGGCCGCGAATGGAATGTTTGGCGCGAAGTGGCCAAATAAGATTGTTAACTGGGTGGCCATCGGATCGACGGGACTATCGTTTCTCGCGGCCCTTGAAGCGGTGCGCGAGTTTTTCGATTACTTCGCCGAGAAGCACCATTCTTTCCAGAAAGCATTCTTCACCTGGATCGCGGCGGACAATTTCCGCGCGGGCTTTGACCTGCAGATGGACCAGCTCACGGTAGTGATGGTGCTGGTGGTGACCGGAGTGGGCTGGCTCATTCACATTTACGCGACCGGATACATGGCGCATGAGGGCGGTTACCGCCGGTTCTTTTCCTATCTCAACCTGTTCATGTTTTTCATGCTGATCCTGGTGCTGGCGGCGAATTACGTGTTGCTCTTCGTTGGCTGGGAAGGAGTGGGCCTCTCGAGTTACTTGCTTATCGGTTTTTATTTCCTGAAGAAGTCCGCCTCGGATGCGGGGAAGAAGGCGTTCATCGTCAATCGCATCGGCGACTTTGGATTCATGCTGGGGATGTTTTTGCTGTTTAAGACGTTTGGAACTCTGGATTTCGTGGCGCTTTTCGCCAAGGCGGACCCTTGGCCCGCGGATGCCATGGGACATCTTGGGACGCTTACGATCGCTGGCCTGCTGCTTTTCACGGGCGCGTGCGGAAAATCGGCACAGTTGCCGCTGTACGTTTGGCTGCCAGACGCGATGGAAGGACCGACGCCGGTGAGCGCGCTGATTCATGCGGCGACGATGGTGACCGCGGGCGTATATGTCGTTGCGCGCTCGCACATTCTTTTTACGCATGCGCCGACGGCAATGCTGGTCGTCGCCATCGTTGGCTGCGCGACGGCGTTCTTTGCGGCGACGATCGGCTTGGTGCAGCGGGACATAAAGAAAGTTCTCGCGTACTCCACCGTAAGCCAATTGGGTTACATGTTTCTCGCGTGCGGCGTTGGCGCTTTCTCCGCGGGGATTTTTCACCTGATGACGCATGCATTCTTCAAGGCGCTCCTTTTCCTTGCGGCAGGCAGCGTGATTCATGCCATGGGCGGCGAGCAGGACATGAACCACATGGGTGGGCTCAGCAAAAAGATTCGCTGGACCTACGTGACTATGCTGATAGCCACATTGACGATTGCCGGGTTTCCTCCGTTCGCGGGGTTCTTCAGCAAAGACTCCATCCTTTTGAGCGCTTTTGAGAATGAATATGGCGGCCGCAACGTGGGGTACGCACTGTATGGGTTCGGACTGGCCACGGCGCTGCTGACGGCGTTCTACATGTTCCGGCTGATCTTCCTTACGTTTCACGGCAAGCAGCGCTACGACGAGCATCACGTGCACGTGCATGAGTCGCCGGACAACATGGTGGCGCCGCTGATGATATTGGCCCTGCTCTCGATCGTGGGCGGCTGGCTCGCCGCGCCTGCATTCCTGCCGGGAGGAACGGACTATTTCGCAAAATTCCTGCAGCCTGTTTTCGGCGGCGTGGAAGTGGCTGGAGCGGAGGCCGGTGCGCGTTCGCTGGAACTATGGCTGGCCGGCGTGGCCGTGGTGACGGCGTTTGCAGGGGCCATGGTTGCCTACTGGCTGTATCTCAAGCGACCTGAAGAAGCAGACGGGCTTGTCAAGTCCCTGAACCCCGCTTACACAACCTTGCTGAACAAGTACTACGTGGATGAACTGTACGCTGCGGTAGTGGTCAAGCCAGTGCTTTGGATTTCGACCAAGGTGCTCTGGAAAGCAGCCGATGTCGCCGGAATCGACGGAACGGTGAACGGGATTGCCGAAGGCGCGACTGCTATCGGCGAAGGAGTGCGGCATACGCAGTCCGGCAATACCCGCAGCTACGCGGTATGGGTGGTCGTAGGCGCAATCGCCATCATCGCCGTCATCTTCTTCTGGCCGTTCGGCGGAAAAACCGTTACCGGAATGGTGCGTTGATGTTGCCCGGCGGACATTTGCTTTCCGTGCTGATCTTCTTCCCTGCCGTGGGGGCGCTGGCGCTCTTGCTGCTGCGCGGTGACGATCATAAATTCATTCGTATCATCGCGCTGATCGTTTCCCTGGCGGAATTTCTGTTCTCGCTACTGATGATCCGAGCGGTGCCCGTCGGCGCAGCCGGGTATCACCTTGAGGAATACGCCAGATGGATCGACCAGCCGCCGATCCATTACCACCTAGGCGTTGACGGAATCAGTTTGTTCCTGGTGATCCTGACGACGTTTCTCACGCCGATTTCCATCCTGGCCTCGTGGAAGAGTATCGAGCACCGCGTCAAAGAATTTTTCGTGATGCTGCTGATGCTGGAGCTTGGCGTCGTGGGCGTGTTCCTCTCGCTGGACCTGTTCCTCTTCTTCCTTTTCTGGGAAGTGATGCTGATTCCCATGGCCTTCCTGATTGGTATTTGGGGCCACGAGCGTCGCGTGTACGCGGCGGTGAAGTTCGTGCTGTACACGATGGCAGGCTCGATTCTGATGCTGGTCGGAATTATTTGGCTGTATAACGCCACGGGCACGTTTGATCTGCCAACGGTTGAGGCGCTGTTGCACACTCCTCTGTCGCAAGGCGGCCTTGAGCTTGCGCCCAGAACGGAGATGCTCCTCTTCCTGGCGTTCTTTCTGGCATTTGCGATCAAGGTGCCGCTCTTCCCGCTGCACACCTGGCTGCCGGATGCGCACGTGGAAGCGCCCACGGCTGGTTCAGTGATGCTGGCGGGCGTGCTGCTGAAAATGGGCACGTACGGAATGATCCGCTTCTCTCTGCCGCTCTTCCCAGAGGCTTCACGCCGGGCCGCGGGCTGGGTGGCCGTGCTGGCCATCGTCGGGATCATTTACGGCGCGCTGGTGGCAATGGTGCAGCCGAACCTGAAGAAGCTGGTTGCGTACTCGTCAGTCAGCCACCTGGGCTTCGTGGTCCTGGGAATTTTTGCGTTTCATAACATTTCCATGCAGGGCGCGGTTTACCAGATGCTAGCACACGGGATTTCGACGGGCGCGCTGTTCTTGCTTGTGGGCATGCTACACGACCGGCGGCACACCTTTGAAATCAACGAGTACGGCGGTCTGGCCACGCCGATGCCCAAGCTGGCGGCATTCTTTCTGTTTGTCGCCCTGTCGTCGCTGGGCTTGCCGATGCTCAATGGTTTCGTCGGTGAATACCTGGTCCTGCTGGGCACGTATCAGCGGCACTGGGGCTGGGCTTCGTGGGCCGCGCTCGGCGTGATCCTCTCCGCCTGCTACCTGCTGTGGTCGTATCAGCGGGTGTTTTTCGGAGAAATCACGCGGGAGAAAAACCGCACGCTCCCCGACGTCTCCGCGCGCGAGAAGTGGATTCTGGCGACCATGGCAATCGTCACACTGTGGATGGGCATGGGCTCAACGTTTATCACCGCCCGGACGGCCGCAGCCGCGCAATCCGTGATTGAGGAGGTCGAGCCACAGCGGCCGTATGAAGCTGCAACACCGGCGAGCGCCGCGCCGCAGGCGAGGCTGGATTCCCCGGGCGCGGCGCAGGCCATCTCAAGTGAAAGGCTGGGAATCCGCTAAATGCTTCCCCGCACCATCGACATTTATCGCGTGCTTCCGGAATTGGTGTGGTGCGGCTTCGGTGTGCTAGTAGTGCTGATGCAGCCGTTCGTGCGCAGCCGCCATTTTTTTACGTTTCTCGCATTAATCGGGACGCTGGCGGGATCAGCCGCATCCGTCTCCGCGGCAATGCGTGCAGGGCCGGGCTTCGACGGGCTGGTGCAGTCCGATTCGTTCAGCTTCTTCTTCCGGCTGCTGGTGGGCACAGTGGCGTTTCTGGTGGTGCTGGCGGCGGGGCCTTATCTGGAGCGAGAACGCCTTCCCTTTGCAGAGTTTTACGCGCTGCTGCTGTTTGCCACGGCGGGCAT
>WNGI01001999.1_pt1 | contig 17386 bp, 11 predicted proteins | sample 5400621 | NCBI WGS metagenome assembly WNGI01 (sample SAMN13153374, study PRJNA577476) | soil metagenome | isolation source: 20 cm soil or saprolite under Garry oak tree replicate 1 | place: USA:California | collected 2016-06-15 | reverse complement strand
CCCGGCGACCTGCATCGCCTGGTGCCCGTCGGACGCCTCGGCAGACCGGAGGAGGTCGCGGACCTGGCCCTCGCCGTCCTCACCAACGCCTACGTCACCAACCAGGTGCTCTCGGTCGACGGCGGCACGCACCCGCGGTAGCGCGCCGGCAGGTCCCCATGTCGCCGCGCCCCACCATGCTGCTCGCCCTCCCCTGCGTCCTTTGGGCCGGCGCCGTCTGGACCGAGGCCCGCGACCTCCTCGCCCGCCTCTTCTCGCCCGCCGAGACCTGCGAGCTCGGCGAGGAGGTGGTGGGCGGCCGGGTCGAGCCCGGCGCGCGCACCGTCGTCGTCCCGGTCGCGAAGAAAGCCTGGGAGGCCTCGCTCGGCGGCGAGGAGGCGGCGAAGCCCTACATCAAGGCGCGGCTGGCGGGCTGGCCGGCGAGGCTCCTCGCCGATCGCGACGCGCTGCCGCGCACCGACGCCGAGTTCGTGGCCCGCCTCGCCCGCGACACCTGGCGGGGGCTCGAGGCGTTCACCGACCGCGAGCACCAGCTCCCGGTCGACAACGTCCGGCTCGGCGCGGCCGCGGCCGGCCGCGACGAAGCCCGCGTCGGCGACTACACCAACGTGACCAGCATCGGGCTCCGCCTGATCGCGATCGTCGCGGCGCACGACCTCGGGCTCGCCACGGAGCGGGAAGCCGTCGGCCGCCTCCGGGCGCTGCTCGACACGCTCGGCCGGCTCGAGACGCACGACGGGTTCTTCTTCAACTACTACGACACCACCTCGCTCGAGCGCACCAGCAACTTCATCTCCTTCGTCGACTCCTCGTGGCTGACGGCGGGCCTGATGGTCGTGCGGACGGCGTTCCCGGAGCTCCACGACGAGTGCACCCGGCTGATCGAGCGGGCCGACTACCGCTTCTTCTACGACGCGGGCCCGCAGCGCATGTCGCACGGCTACTGGGTGCACCTCGCCGCGCGCTCGCGCTACCACTACGGCGTCCTCTACGCCGAGTCGCGCCTCGGGAGCCTGATCGCCATCGGCAAGGGCGACGTGCCCGAGGAGCACTGGTTCCGCATGGTGCGCACCTTCCCGCCGGCGTGCCGCTGGCAGTCCCTGCCGCCGCAGGCGCGCGAGCGGAAGACGGTCCGCGGCCACACGCTGGTCGGGGGCTGGTACGAGTGGAAGGGGGAGCGCTACGTCCCCTCCTGGGGCGGCAGCATGTTCGAGGCGCTCATGCCGACCCTCGTGCTCGACGAGGCGCGCCATGCGCCGCGGAGCCTCGGCGCGAACGACGCGGCGCACGTCGCCGTCCAGCGCCGCTACGCGCTCGAGGAGCTCGGCTACCCGGTGTGGGGGCTCTCGCCCAGCTCGACGCCGGGGAACGAGAGCTACGGCGAGTACGGGGTCCGGGTGCTCGGCTCGCTCAGCTACGGGGCGGGCGCGGTCACGCCGCACGCGGTGGCACTCGCGCTCGGCGTCGCGCCCGCGGCGGCGGCGTCGGAGCTGCGCCAGCTCGCCGCCCGCTACGATCTCTACGGCGAGTACGGCTTCTACGACGCCGTCGACCCGCGCTCGGGCCAGGTGGCGCACGCGTACCTCGCCCTCGACCAGGCGATGACCTTCATCGCGGCGGCGAATTACCTGAAGGACGGCTGCATCCGCCGCCGCTTCGCCGCCGACCCGATCGCCGCGCGGGCGCTTGCGGTGATCGGCGACGAGCGCTTCTTCGATTGAGCCTGCTGGTGAGCGTCGCGTTCGAGCGCATCGACGTCGACACGATCTTTGTCTTCGGTTTCGCCCGACGCCCTCGACGAAAGGCTTGTGGGACGCGGTGATAAGTGTCATACGGTAAGTACGATGCAGGTACAAGCCAGGATCGCCGAGCGCGATTTCACGATCGACGCGGGCGAGGTCGAGCGCCGTCTTCGCCGGGTGTTGCCGGAGCCTTTGGGTGACCACTACGTCGTCGTCGGCGGCAAGCGCTTCCCGCCGAAGCAGGTCATCAGTTTCGTCACCGGGCTCGACCGGGCCGACTTCAACACCCACCAAGCCCGCCGCATCCTGAGCCGCCTCGGCTTCACGGTCGGCCGACGCAGCCGGGAGGCGCATGGTGGCGGCCCAGCGCGGCCGGGACCACACCACGGGCGTGAAGCAGATCTCCTGCGGCCCTTCGCAGGACGGTGGGTCGCGCAGCGCGGGCTCGAGATCCTCGTCGCTGCGGACACTCCCGAGGCGGTTCTGGCGTGGCTGGAGCACCACAACCAGCGGGCAGACGCAATGTTTCGCGTTCCGACCGACGAATCCGAGGCGACCGGCGCGGCCCCTGGATGAAGTTCCCGTTCAAGGAGCTTCCGGGAACGACCCGCGACTATCTGCGCCCCGTGGTGCCTGTAATAGTCGAGGGGATTTCACGAGCACCGCAGCTCTGCCTGCTGGACACGGGCGCGCTGCACAATCGTTTCGCCGCATGGGTGGCGGATGCCGCGGGGATCGATCTCACCGGGGCCGAGGGCGAGCGCCTCGCAGTCGGGGGCTTCACGACGCTCGCGCGCCGCGCCCAGGTTCAGCTGACGCTCGCCAAGGTGACGTGGGAGGCGCCGGTCTGGTTCTGCGATCCATGGCCCCTCGCCTTCCATCTCCTCGGCCAGGAAGGATTCTTCCGCTCGTTCGCCGTCCGGATGCGAGCGGCCCGGTACGAGATGGTCATCACGCCCGAGGCGTGAGATGAGCTGCGCCGGTAGCCGCGCGCGCAGCGCCGGCACGAGCGGCGTCGAGGGCCGAAACGCCGTGCCCGGCTCCTTCACGGTGACGCTCCGCGGGAGCGCCTGAGATGGCGAGCGTCGAGTTCGAGCACGTCGACAAGGTATTCCCCGACGGGACACGGGCGCTCGCCGACTGCACACTCCGGATCGAGGACGGCGAGCTGGTGGTCGTGGTCGGGCCGTCCGGTTGCGGCAAGTCGACGCTGCTCCGGCTGGTGGCCGGGCTGGAAGAGATCACCGCCGGGATCGCCCGCATCGGCGAGCGGGTGGTGAACGAGCTCAGCCCGCAGGAGCGCAACGTCGCCATGGTCTTTCAGGACTACGCGCTCTACCCGTACCTCTCGGCGCGCGGCAACCTCGAGTTCCCGCTCCGCATGCGCCGGCTGCCGCGCCCCGAGATGCGCCGGCTGGTCGAGCGGGTGGCGGACCTGCTCGGCATCGGCCCGCTCCTCGACCGCCTGCCGAAGCAGCTCTCGGGCGGGCAGCGCCAGCGCGTCGCGATGGGGCGGGCGCTGGTGCGGGAGCCGAGCGTCTTCCTGCTGGACGAGCCCCTCTCCAACCTCGACGCCAAGCTCCGCGTGCAGGTGCGGGCGGAGATCGGGGAGCTGCAGGCGCGCACGCACACCACGATGATCTACGTCACCCACGACCAGGTCGAGGCGATGACGCTCGGCGACCGCGTCGCCGTGCTCGACCGGGGCCGCCTGCAGCAGCTCGCCCCGCCGCGCGACCTCTACGACCGCCCCGCCAACGCCTTCGTCGCCGGCTTCATCGGCAACCCGCCCATGAACCTCTTCCCCACCCGCCTCTCGGTGGACGACCGGGGCCGCGTCGTTATGGACCTGGGCGGCCAGCCGGTCCTCGTCTCCGGCGCGCCGGCGCAGGCGGCGGCCGTCACCGCCGGCATCCGCCCGGAGTCGCTGCGCCTCGTGCCCGCGGCCGCCGCCGAGGGCGCCGTGCGTGGCGTCGTCGAGCACCTCGAGTACCTGGGCCACGAGACGCAGGCTCACGTGCGGGTCGCGACCGGCGGCGACGGCGGGGTCCGCCTGGTCGCCCGCGTGCAGGGCATGCCCGGGCTCGCCAAGGGCGAGCCGGTCGGCGTGCGGATCGACCCCGAGCGGGTGCGCCTGTTCGGGGAGGACGGGCGCGCGCTCGAGTTCCCGCTTCGCCCCGAGCCGTCGTTGCCGCCGGCCCGTCCCTGAGCGGCCCGCGCGCATTCTTGCTTGACGGCCGGCGGGGCGCGGACTACTGTCGCCGCGGTTCGCCCGCGTCCGAGGGGAGGCGCCCAGTGAAAGGGCTCGGCTTCACCCTGGTACTCGCCGTGGCCGGCAGCCTCGTGCCGTGGGGCACACCGGCGCTCGCGCGGAAGCCGGTCGCCTCGCCCTGCGCTGGTCCCTACCTGGTCTCGGACGGAACGCCGCTCATAACCGGGGATCCCGCTCCGGCCGTGGACGGCGTGGTTCTGAGCGCGGCCGGCGTCATGATCCGCAGCGGCTGCCCCGTCGCTCCGGCAACGGCTTGGCCCATAAAGAAGGGGTGGAAGATGCGCGCACGGTGGGCCGTGTGCGGCGGCGGCAGCGTGCTCCGCAACGTCCGTTTGAAAGCGCGGATCAGCGGCGACTGCCAGGTGCTGCGGGGTCGGCTGATGGTCGGGAAGGCCAACAAGCTGCTGCGGGCGTTCACGGCCACGCCGTCGCGCTGCGGCGACGGCGTGGTCGATCGCGACAGCGGCGAGCGCTGCGAACCGCCGAACGCGGGGACGTGCAACGCGCAGTGTCGCCGCACCTACCCGATCCCGCCGCGCTGCGGCGACGGCCACCTCGACCCCGACGAGGAGTGCGACGACGGCAACACGGTGGACGGGGACGGCTGCACGGATTGTCATCTCCCCCGCTGCGGCGACGGGGTTCGTGACCCGGGCGAGCAGTGCGACGATGGCAACGACGTCGACACCGACGCGTGCAGCAATCGGTGCGAGGAGACCTGCGCGGGGCAGGCGACCTTCGACATGATCCAGGCGCGCGTGTTCACCCCGAGCTGCGCCCTCTCGGGCTGTCATGGCGCCTTCACCCAGGCCAACCTCGATCTGCGACCGGGTGCGGCCCATGCGAGCCTGGTCGACGTCGTGGCCGACAACGTCACCGCCCGGGCGGCCGGCAAGCGGCGGGTGGTGCCCGGCGACCCCGCAGCGAGCTTCCTCTCCCAGAAGCTCCACGGCTTGCTCGCCGACGGCGAGGGCGGGCCGATGCCGCTCTCGGGTACCCCGCTGTCCGACCGGAAGCTCGACGCGATCGATGCCTGGATCCGCGCCGGCGCGGAGGCGACCGGGGTGGCCCCGGACGCGCCCTGCCTGACCGCTCAGGCGTACGAGCCCGCGGCGCCGTTGCCGCCGCCGCCGGGCGGCTACCAGCTCGTCCTCGACGGGCCGACGCTCCAGCCCGGCGAGGAGCAGGAGGGCTGCCTCTGGGTCCCCGTGCCGAATCCCACCGACTTCGCGGTCTCGAAGTTCGAGTTCTCGCTCAACCCGGGCACCCACCACTTCGCCCTCTTCGAGTACATCCAGCCGGGCGCTCCGGAGACGGGTGTCTGGCACGCGAACGACTTCGGCTGCTTCAGCGGCGCGCCCTTCGGCGGCGCCATCTCGGGCGCCCCGCAGGCGCCCTACTTCAGGGACATCTATCCTCCGGGCATCGCCCGGTTGATCAAGGCCGGCGGCTACATCGGGCTCAACGCCCACTACCACAACGACTTCGACGTGCCGATCCAGATCAAGGTGTGGATCAACCTCTATCCCTACGACGGCACGCCGGAGCACATCGTGCAGACCCTGCAGGATCTCAGCACCACGTTCTCGATCGATATTCCGGCCTTCACCCAGCAGGTGCATCACGGCCACTTCGTCAACACCCACGAGCCGATGACCTTCATCGGCGTGAGCGGCCACATGCACTACCGCGGCCTGCGCTTCACGATCTGGAAGTCGGACGGCACCAAGGTCTACGAGAACTTCGACTGGGGCCACCCCGGCGGTGCCGGCTTCGATCCGCCCTTCGTGCTGATGCCGAACGACTACTTCGACTACGAGTGCCTGTACGACAATGGCGTCACCAGGCCGGTGCGCCGCGATGCCATCGGGAACCCGACCGACCTGAGGTTCGGCGTGACCACCGAGGACGCCATGTGCATCCTGGTAGGCGTCTATTACTGAGGCCGCGCTGCGGACGGCGTGCAGCGGGGCCCGGGCCCTGGTCGCGGCGGCCCTCCTCGCGGGAAGCGCGCCGGCGGCGGCCAAGCGGCCGGCACCCGCACCGTGCTACGGGAGCTACCTGGTGCCCGACGGCCAGGCACCGCTCATCGGCGGTGGTCCGGCGGCAGTCGACGCCGTGGTCCTCACGGCCTCCGGCGTCCGGATCCGCAGCGGCTGCGCGCTGGTACCCGCCGCGCTCCGTCCTTTGAAGGGCGGCTGGAAGGTGGTGGCCCGCTGGGACGCGTGCGGCCGCTTCCGGAAGGTCCGGCTCAAGGGCGCGGTCAGCGGCGACTGCGCGCGCCTGCGAGGCCGGCTCATGACCAGGAAGGCGAAGACCGCCAAGCAGTTCACGGCGAGCCCGTCGCGCTGCGGCGACGGCGTGGTCGACGCGGAGCTGGGCGAGCGCTGCGAGCCCCCCGGGAGCGCGTCCTGTGATGCGCAGTGCCGGCGCATCTACGCGGTTCCGCCGCGCTGCGGGGACGGCGTCATCGACCCCGACGAGCAGTGCGACGATGGCAACCTGGTCGACGGCGACGGGTGCAACGACTGTCGCATCCCTCGCTGCGGCGACGGCATCCTCGATCCGGGCGAGCAATGTGACGACGGCAACACCGACGATACCGACGGCTGCACCAACGCGTGCCAGCACGTCTGCGAAGGCCAGGCCTTCACCAGCACGTGGCAGGCGATCGAGACGGCGATCTTCACCCAGCGGGGATGCACCAACGCGACCTGCCACGGCGGCGAGGCGCCGAGCGGCGGCCTCGACCTGCGCCCGGGGGCCGCGTGGACGAGCCTGGTCAACGTGCCGTCGACGATCGACCCGGGCACCATGCGTGTCCTGCCCGGCGACCAGGACGCGAGCCTGCTCTGGCGGAAGCTGAGAGCCGGGATGCTCGGCATCGACGACGTGCCCGGGGCGCCGATGCCGCTCGACCTGGCGCCCCTCACCCAGAACGAGCTCGACGCTGTGCGGCTCTGGATCCGCGCCGGCGCGCAGGACACGGGCGTGGTCGAGGGGACCGCGTCGCTCCTCGACACCTGCCTCGGCCCCGCGACTCCGCCGAAGATCGTGCCGCCCGCTCCGCCTCCCGCCGGCGAGGGGATCCAGCTCTACGCTCCACCCTGGCCGATCGCGCCGCACGACGAGGACGAGGTCTGCTTCGCCACCTACTACGACATCACGCAGCAGATCCAGCAGGCGCGGTCGGATGCCCTCATTCCGTGCCCCAGCGAGTGGGGCGGGGCGGGCAAGCAGTGCTTCACCTACGGCCGTACCGACCTGACGCAGGACCCGAACTCGCATCACAGTCTGATCCGCGCGTACCGGGGAACGTATCCGGCGACCGATCCGAGCTTCGGGCCGTACACCTGCCACGGCGGGGCGATGAACGGGCAGCCCTGCAACCCCCTCGCACCTGGGGTCCCCGCGCCCCAGGGCGCGGACTGCGGCGCGCGCGCCGGCTGCGCGGGTCGGACCGTCTCCACGGTGGCCTGCAACCTCTACGGGCCCCCGGACTTCGGCTTCACGGGCGCCGTCACGGGCAATTTCACCGCGCCCACCATCGGCGGCTCGCAGGCGCCGCACTCGACCGAGGCCTTTCCCGCACTCGCCTACAGCGTGCTGCCGGCACGGGGCGTCATCGTCTGGAACTCGCACGCCTTCAACCTGACCGACCTGCCGACCACCAACGAGCAGTGGTTCCAGCTCTGGTTCGCGGGCCCCGCCGACCGGCAGTACCTGGTGCAGGCGCTCGCCGACGACTCCCAGATCTTCGTGCCGAACGTCCCGCCGTTCGCCACGCACGAGTACTGCCACGACCACGTGATGGCGAAGGGCACGCGGCTGTTCCAGCTGAGCTCGCACACCCACAAGCGCGGGAAGCTCTTCCGCATCTGGGATCCGGCGGGGACCCTCGTGCTCACCACCACGGAGTACAGCGATCCGTCGGTCGCGCGCTTCGATCCGCCGATCGCGCTCGACGGCGACGATCCGGCGAGCCGCACCTACCGCTACTGCGCCCTGTACGACAACGGCGCGACGGATCCCGCCCGGGTGAAGCGGAAGTCGACGTCGCCCGAGCCGCCGCTCGCCTTCCCGGGGATCGGCGGCCCGTGCTCCACCAGCGAGGTCGCCTGCATGGGCGGGCCGCGGAAGGGCGGGCTCTGCTACGACGACGACCGGCAGTGCGACAGCGCACCGGGCGCGAACGACGGGGTGTGCGACGCCTGCCCGCTGCGCGGCGGCGTGACCACCGAGGACGAGATGTTCATCCTGCTCGGCGCGTTCTACGTCGTGCCGTAGGGTGCGGGACGCCACGAGGCTCGCGCTCGCGGCCATCGTCGCGGCGGCGCTCGCGCTCCGGCTGGCCCACGTGGCGAGCGTCGCCGCCTTCGAGGCGGCGAACGTCCAGCCGGGGCTCGATCGCTGGCTCCAGATGGAGATCGCCCGCGCGGTGGCCGGCGGCGACTGGCTCGGCGGCCCGCTGGCGCCCTACGAGAGCGCGCCGGCCTATGCCCTCGGGCTGGGGCTCCTCTACCGCCTGGGAGGCGGCCGCTGGGTCGTCCCCATCGTCCTTCAGGCCGTGCTCGGCGCCTTCGCGCCGCTCGCACTCTACGCGACCGCCCGGCGGCTCGGCTCCGCCCGGGCCGGCCTGTTCGCCGCGGCGCTCGCCGCCGTCTACGGCCCGGCAATCTTCTATGAAGGGCTGACGCTCAAGTTCGCGCTGATGCCCTGCACCGTCTCGGCGCTCCTCTGCGCGAGCGCGGCGGCGGCGGCCGGCCGCCGCTGGCAGGCGGCCGCCGCGGCGGCGGGAGCAGCGACGGCGCTCCTGGTGGCGCTCCGACTCAACGCCATCGTCGTGCTGCCGGTGGTGGTCGCCTGGATCACCACCGCCCGGCCTCCGGCGGTCGCCACCCGGGCGCTTCTCCTCGTCGGCCTGGGCCTGGTCGCGATCGCGGCTCCCCTGGCGCTCCGCCGGGGGCTCGCCGCGGCGCACGGAGAGGCGGCGTCGCTCTGGGGCATTCATTTCTACGTCGGCAGCCGGCTCGACGGCGACGGCGGCTACACCGTCGTCCCGGGCGTGTCCGACGACGTGTTCGGTCACGTCGACGACGCCCGCGCGCTGGCCGAGGCGAGCCGCGAGCGCCGGCTGACGCCCGCGGAGGTGTCCCGCTACTGGCTCGGCCGAGGCCTCGAGGAGATCCGCCGCGACCCCGCGGCCTACCTCGTCCTCGAGGGGCGCAAGCTCCGGCGGCTGCTCGCGCCCAGGGAGGAGGACGTCTTCGGCGACGACTATGCCGTCTACGCCGCGCGGTCGTTGGTGCTGCGCGCCGGGCTCACGTTCGGCGCGGTGGCGCCGCTCGCGATGCTCGGCCTCGTGCTCGTCACGATGCGCCGCGCACCGCTCGGCTGGTGCGTTGCCGTTGCGGCAGCTTATGCGGCCTCCCTCCTTGTCTTCTTCGTCACCTCGCGGTACCGGCTGCCCGTCGTGCCCCCGCTGCTCCTGTGTGCCGGAGCGGCGCTCGCCTGGCTGGCTGACCTCCGGGCGCGGCCGCTCGCCTTCGCGGCGGCGGCAGGTGGTCTCTCGGTCGCGGCCTGGGGGGCCCTCGGCGCCCCTCCGAGCGACGTGCTGCGCCTCCTCGCGCTGCTGGCGGTGGCCTGGCTCGCGGGTCAGCGCGCGACGTAGCCGAGCGCGCGCAGCCGCTCGAGCGCGCGCGGGTCGACCGCCGGACCGGCCGTTCGCGCGGGCGCCGGTACCTCGGCCAGGCGCTCCACCGCGTACGCCGTGAGCACCGCGTCGCGGCCGGCGAGGTTCCGGCGCTCCAGCGGATCCTCCCGCAGATCGTAGATCTCGTACGCAGACTCGAAGCCTTCCGGCGCCGCGAGGTTGTGGATGAAGGCCCACCGGCCGTCCGTGACGGCGGCGAGCTCGCGCCGGTCGTGATCGAGGTGGCTCACGACCTCGCGCCCCGGTCGCGCGCCGGCGCTCCCGAGGATCGCCTCGCCGTCGAGGCCAGCCGGCGCAGGCACTCCGGCCAGCTCGAGGACCGACGGCAGGAGATCGGCGTGCTGCACGGCCTCCTGCACGACCGTGCCACCCCTGGCGCCGGCCGGAAGGCGTATCACGAGGGGCACGTGCAGGAGCTCCTGGTAGAGCGTCTTCCCGTGGGTCACCCCGTCGTGCTCGAGGAACTCCTCGCCGTGATCCGAGGTGAAGATGACCAGCGTGTCGTCGAGCAACCGCTGCCGCACGAGGACGTCGACGAGCCGGCCGAAGGCCGCGTCCGCGCGCGCCACGTCGCCGTCGTAGAGCCGGCTCAAGACCGCAACCGTGTTCGCATCGATGGGCGCCGGCCGCTGCCGCCCGAGGTCGTGGAGGCAGTTCTGGCAACGCCGCTCGGCCGCGATGACGGCCGCGGGGGTGACGCCATCGACGGCTCTCACGCCGCGGCGGAAGCGTGCCTGGGGGAGGTAGGGGGCGTGGGGATCGGTCGCGTGCACGTAGAGGAAGAACGGCCGCGAGGTCGACTTGAGCCAGCGCGCGATCGGCGTGACGAGCCGGTCGGCGGGCAGGAAGAGCCCGTCACGGCTCGTGGCCTCCGGGAAGTAGCGGAAGCGATCGAATCCCCGAGCGAACCCGAACGGCGCCGCCGCAATCGAGTTGGTGACGAACGCCGCGGTGGCGAAGCCGGCGCCGCGCAGCCGCTCGGGAAGGGTTGGGACACCGGGGTCGATCATGTCGTCGGCCTCGAGGGCGCCGTGACGGGGAGGGACGAGCCCGGTGAAGATCGAGGCGGTGCTCGGACGAGTCCAGGAGCTCTGGGCCACGGCGTGGGTGAAGCGGAGGGCGCCGGCGGCGAAGGCGTCGAGGCGGGGCGAGGTTCCGCGCGGGCCGCCATAGCAGCCGAGGCGGTCCGCGCGCAGCGTATCGACGACGTACAGGACCACGTTCGGGCGCTCACCCGTGACCGGCGCCGCGCGCGGGGGCGGCGTCTCGCGGCCGACGAGCACGGGCCCTTGGAGCCGCGCCATCGCGGGGCGGCCGGAGACGAGCGGGCGGACCTCGAAGCCGAGGCGCACGATCGTGCCGCGGTCGAGGCCCGTCGACACCTCCGTGCGATGCCAGCGGTCGTCGGCTTCCCCCGTACGGGATCGGAAGAGGACGACGGGGCGCCCGGCGGCCGGTTCGGCCACCAGGCTCAGTGCCGCCCCGATGGCTCGGAACTCGAAGCCGATCCGGCTCTCCCGCGGGAGGCGCACATAGATGTTGCTGGAGGTCTCCGCCGGCAGCGTGATCGAGGAGCCGTCGACCATCCCGTCGGTCTCGTGGAGCTGCCGGGCGCGGCGGCCCCACACGCATTCGCCCTCGGCGAGCGGGCAGATCTCCGCGCGCGCGAGGTCGAGCGTGAGGTCGCGGCGCACCGGAGGCTCCGGGGCGCCGCACGCCCGCAGCACCCACGCCGCCGCGACCAGGCACGTCCACGCCCGGCCTCGTCTGCCGCGCTCGATCAGTCCTCGAGGAAGGCCGACGAGGGCGAGCCCGGTTGAACGCACGACTTGCAGTCGCTCGCGCAGGTGAACCCGGGCGCGCACCTCCTTGCGACTCCGTCGCAGAACTCGCCCGGCTCAACGATGCCGTTGCCGCACACGGGGGTCTTGCAGGTGCACTGGTCGGGGAGGCCCCCGGGGATGCAGTAATCGCCCGCCGCGCACGTCGTGGGGTTGCCGCCACCGTACCCGTGGCCGGGGTCGCACTGCTCGGTGGGATCCTTCATCCCGTCGCCGCAGACCGCGCCGCAGTCCGAGGCCAACACGCAGGCCTGGCCGTGGTTGGCGGTATTCGCGGCGCAGTAGCTGCCGGCCGATCCGGCGACCTTGAGGCCTTTCCCCTGACCCTTGGTCACCAGGACGAATTGGGTCAGGGCATGCGATGGGTTCCCGCCCGGGTCACCGTTCGACAGGAACCAGACCAAGCGCCTGTCGGCCGAGACCTCGAGGCCGGTCCTGAGCACGGGGCCGGAGGACGAGGACCGGTCGCCCCGCATCGTCGCGCGCAGGCAGGAGTCGGTGGTCCCACAGTCCGAGGCCTTGTCGCACGTCTTGGCGCGGTCGCCGTTGCACCAACCAGGTTGATTCGTGAGCTGCGTGAGCTCCGCCTTCTTCGTGTCGAACACGAACAGCTCGTCGCCGAGGTCGGGGTTCTGCCCGGTGGGGTTGCCGTCGAAGATGAAATAGACGGCTCGCCCGCGCGCGTCGGCGGCGCAATCGAGCACGTGCATGTCCTCGCACTGCCCGGCGGGGCAGTCGGTGCGGCCCATGCACGGCTTGCCCTCATTCGGCCCCTCTACGCAGCGAAGCGTGTCCTTGGTCATGTTGGTCAGCCGGCCGCTCACGTCTGCGAGGAACGCCTGCGTGCTCAGGGCGGGGTTGTCCCCGGTCTGGTTGCCCGTGCTCTCGAAGCACCGCACGGTAGCGCGCCGGATGGGTATCTCCGGACCCGTCAAGGGCCGCCACCGCGCCGGCCGACACACCCCGGAGTACCCGCCTCCGTATCCGTGCGTCAGGGGCCGCGGTTGCCCGCCCCGCCCCGCGGTGGGTTGCCGCATTCCCGGCGCACCGCGCCCAAGGCTCGGGTCAGCCACGAGCAGCCAGGATCCCAGGGCCAAGAGGGTCGCCGCGCTAGCGACGCCTGCCAGCCGTGCGAGTGCTCGCCGCTCCATCGGGTCCCCCAGGGCGGGAGATGGCCAGCTGTTACCACGGCAATGGCGTGAGCTGTCAAGCCGGCCGTCTTCGAGTCTAGCGGCCGGCGCGCCGAGCCGCCTGGGGCCTCAGGCCGAGCGAGCGGAGCCGGCTCGCCATCGACGCTCGCCACCTCCCACGGCGCGGCGGTTCCTCTCCGGCGACCGCCTCGGCCATGCGCGTGTGACGCACGGAGAGGACCCTGCGGCTCGCTGTCCCGAGTCGAGCTGCCGGGGGCGTCGTGCAGTGTCGCGACCTGGCGTTCGGATGACCTCCAAAGGCGCTCCCTCTCCCCCTACCGTCGGCAGTTCTCCTCCCCGTATTCCGGTATGGCGCCTCGGGGCCGCCCGCCCCAACCTTCTGAGGTCTAGACGTCCAACACAAGCCGCGCGCCGTGCGCCGCCCGGAAGAAGGAGAGCATCATGTCCAGGGCGCCCCTTCCTGGCGCGAAGAGTGCGACCAGAGCGAGCATCGTGCGGCTGGCCTTTGACGGCATCTTGGCCTGCACGCTTCTCCTCGCGGGCGCCGAGCCCGTCTCTGCGGGCCGCCACGATCCGATCCAGTGCTGCCGGACGGGCGCGAGCGGCGTCTCGACGTGCCGGGTGAAGACCCCGCGTGCCTGCCGGACGAACGGCGGCATCGACATGGGGCCCGGCACCTGCGACCCGGACCCGTGCGGTAGCGCCGCGGCGGCGTCACCGACCAGCACGACGACGACCGAGGCGCCGACCACGACCAGCGCGGTCCCCACCTCGACCACCACTACCGACGCCCCGACGACCACGACTCAGGCGTCGAGCACGACCTCCACGACGCTACCCCCCTGCGGCACGTTCCTGTTGAAGTGGGGCACTCCGACCGGCTCGGGTAACGGCGAGCTCATCCAACCCTCGGGCGTGGCGACCGACGGGAGCGGGAACGTCTACGTCGCGGACACCGGTGACCACCGCATCCAGAAGTTCGACGCGAGCGGCGTCTTCCTCGCCACCTGGGGAAGTCACGGCACGGGCAACGGACAGTTCGACTCCCCCACCGGCGTGGCAACCGACGGGAGCGGGAACGTCTACGTCGCGGATACCCGCAACCACCGCATCCAGAAGTTCGACGCGAGCGGCGCCTTTCTCGCCACCTGGGGGAGCCCTGGCACGGGCAATGGGCAGTTCTTGAGCGCCGTCGGCGTGGCGACCGATGGCAGCGGGAACGTCTACGTCGCCGACAGTGGCCGCGATCCGGACGACAGGTACGGCGAGGGCCCGCGGCGGCCCCGCATCCAGAAGTTCGACGCCAACGGCACCTTCCTCACCGCCTGGGGAAGCTTCGGCTCGGGCGACGGACAGTTCGCCTCCCCCTCCGGTGTGGCGGCCGACGGGAGCGGGCACGTCTACGTCGCGGATCCGGGCAACCACCGCATGCAGAAGTTCGACGCGAGCGGCACCTTCCTCACCGCCTGGGGGAGCTACGGCGCAAACAACGGACAATTCTCCTACCGCCTCGGCGTGGCGGCCGACGGGGGCGGGCACGTCTACGTCGCGGATACGGACAACAACCGCATCCAGGAGTTCGACGCGAACGGCAGCTTCCTCACCGCCTGGGGGAGCCCGGGCTCGGACGCCGGCCAGTTCGCCTACCCCTCCGGCGTGGCGGCCGACGGCAGCGGGCACGTCTACGTCGCGGATACAGACAACAACCGCATCCAGGAGTTCGACGCGAACGGCACGTTCCTCACCACCTGGGGGAGCGAGCGGGCCGGAGGGGAATTCACCGACCCCCGCGGCGTGGCGATCGACGGGAGCGGCAACGTCTACGTCGCGGATGCCGAGACCAACCGCATCCAGAAGTTCGATGCGAGCGGCACCTTCCTCGCCACCTGGGGGAACTACGGCACGGGCGACGGACAATTCTTCTACCCCAACGGCGTGGCGATCGACGAGAGCGGGCACGTCTACGTCGCGGATACGGTCAACAACCGCATCCAGAAGTTCGACGCGAGCGGTACCTTCCTCGCCACCTGGGGGAGCTACGGTTCGGGCGAGGGACAGTTCGTCCGGCCCTGGGACGTGGCGACCGACGGGAGCGGGCACGTCTACGTCGCGGATACGGACAACAACCGCATCCAGAAGTTCGACGCGAGCGGCACCTTCCTCGCCACCTGGGGCAGCTACGGCTCGCTCGACGGACAATTCTTCTACCCCTCCGACGTGGCGACCGACGGGAACGGGAACGCCTACGTCACGGACCGCGTCAACAACCGCATCCAGAAGTTCGATGCGAGCGGCACCTTGCTCGCCACCTGGGGGAGCGACGGCGCGGGCGATGGAGAGCTCGCCTATCCCTTTGGCGTGGCGACCGACGGGAGCGGGAACGTGTACGTCACGGAGACGGACAACGAACCCGTCAAGAAATTCGCCTGCCCGTCGACCAGCGCCTCGAGCACCAGCACGAGCACGAGCAGCCCCACGCCCTCGTCGACCACGAGCACGAGCTCCACGACCACGTCATCGCCCCCGAGCACCGCCACCTCCAGCTCGACGACGACCACCCCGTCGAGCACGACCTCCACGACCGTGCCCGCTTGCACCTTCCTGCTGAAGTGGGGTGTTCCGTTCGGCACGGTCGACGGGGAGCTCTACGACCCCGTGGGCGTGGCGGCCGATGGGAGCGGGAACGTCTACGTCGCCGATGCGTACAACAGCCGCATCCAGAGGTTCGACGCGAACGGCACCGTCCTCGCCGCGTGGGGGGGCTTCGGCTCGGGCGACGGACAGTTCGCTTCGCCCTACGGTGTGGCGACCGATGGGAGCGGGAACGTCTACGTCGCGGATACGGGCAACAACCGCATCCAGAAGTTCGACGCGAACGGCACCTTCCTCACCACCTGGGGGAGCTACGGCTCGGGCGATGGACGGTTTCGCTCCCCCTACGGCGTGGCGACCGATGGGAGCGGGAACGTCTACGTTGCGGACGGCCGCATCCAGAAGTTCGACGCGAACGGCACCTTCCTCGCCACCTTGCAGAGTGCAGGCGACGCCGTGGCGACCGACGGCAGCGGGAACGTCTACGTTGCGGATACGTTCAACAACCGCATCCAGAAGTTCGACGCGAACGGCACCTTCCTCACCGCCTGGGGGAGCTACGGCTCGGGCGACGGACAGTTTGGCTACCCCCACGGTGTGGCCACCGACGCGAGCGGGCATGTCTACGTCGCGGATACGTACAACCACCGCATCCAGCAGTTCGACGCGAACGGCACCTTCCTCACCGCGTGGGGGAGCCAGGGCTCGGGCGACGGACAGTTCGCCTCCCCCTGGGGCGTGGCGACCGACGGCAGCGGGAACGTCTACGTCGCAGATACGGGCAACCATCGCATCCAGAAGTTCGACGCGAGCGGCACCTTCCTCACCGCCTTGACGATTCCGGGTGGGAGAGGTGGGGACTTCGTGCACTACCTCTACAGCGTGGCGACCGACGGCAGCGGGAACGTCTACGTCGCGGAGGCGGAGAGCAATCCGCACGCGGATCCAGGCACGTACACGCCGGCGCCCCGCATCCAGAAGTTCGACGCGAGCGGCACCTTCCTCACCGCCTGGGGGAGCTACGGCTCGGGCGACGGACAGTTCGACGACCTCCTTTTCGTGGCAGCCGACGGGAGCGGGCACGTCTACGTCGCGGACACGAAGGACCAGCGCATCCAGAAGTTCGACGCGAGCGGCACCTTCCTCGCCACCTGGGGGAGCTACGGCTCAGGCGACGGACAGTTCGAATACCCCTACGGCGTGGCGACCGACGGGAGCGGGAACGTCTACGTCGCGGATACGGGCAACCACCGCATCCAGAAGTTCGACGCGAGCGGTACCTTCCTCGCCACCTGGGGGAGCGAGGGCTCGGGCGACGGACAGTTCGAGCGACCCACCGGCGTGGCGATCGACGGGGGCAGGAACGTCTACGTGGCGGACACAGGCAACCACCGCATCCAGAAGTTCGCCTGCCCGTGAGCACGGTCTGTCGTGGGCACGGCTTGACCCTCGCTTGGCGCTCCGGCCACCCGGCAGCGTCCCCGCGAGCGGAGAGCTTCAGTCACCTCTCGGACCGAGTCTGAGCCGCACGTCGTGCGTCGCCCCGTCGCGCCGGAGCGCGATCCGCGCCGCCCCGTCCTCGAGCACCGCCGCCTCGCCGTCGACGCTCGCCGCCACCACCGCCGCGGCGTTCCACTCCGGGTTCTCCACCACGATCTCGTAGTGCGTCCGCCCGTCCGGGAGCCGCAGGCGCACCGTGAAGCGCGGCCACGCGTCGGGCACGCACGGCCGCACCCAGAGCGTGTCGCCGCCCTCGAGCCCGAGGCCGAGCACGGACTCGAGCGCCGTCCGGTACATCCAGCCTGCGGAGCCCGTGTACCACGTCCACCCGCCCCGCCCGACGTGCGGGGGCGCGCCGTAGACGTCCGCCGCCACCACGTAGGGCTCGACCCGGTAGACGGCGACCGCCGCGGGCGTGCGCGTGTGATGGACGGGGCCGAGCATCTCGAGGAGCGCCGCGGCGCGCTCGCGCCGGCCGAGCGCCGCCAGCGCGCCCACCACCCAGAGCGCGGCGTGCGTGTACTGGCCGCCGTTCTCGCGCACGCCCGGCACGTAGCCCTTGATGTAGCCCGGGT
>WNGI01005410.1_pt1 | contig 17387 bp, 12 predicted proteins | sample 5400621 | NCBI WGS metagenome assembly WNGI01 (sample SAMN13153374, study PRJNA577476) | soil metagenome | isolation source: 20 cm soil or saprolite under Garry oak tree replicate 1 | place: USA:California | collected 2016-06-15 | reverse complement strand
ATGCTCGCGACGCAAGACGTTTACCCCTCCAGCACCGCTCATCTGACCAACGACGAGCGGCGCCAGCGCCTCCGGGAAAAGGCATTCATCATCGACATGCAGCTGCTTTCCTTCGCCCGGGAGTCAGCCGAGTTTGCTGTCACGAAGGCGTGGGAGGAAGAAGGCTCGGAGACCGCAATCGACTGGCTGCGGTTCAACTGCCACATGACCAGCAATGCCGCGGCTGACCTGATCGCGGTCGGCAAGAACCTTGGGCGAATGCCCGACACGGTGCAAGCCGTCTGCCAAGGCGAGATCGGGGTTGCCCATGTCAAGGCGATGGCGAGGACGGCGAACGCTGTTGGGACCAAGTTCGAGGAAGCCCCGCTGCTGGAGAAGGCGCGGGAGAATTCCCCAGGCAAGTTCTATTACATCTGCAACCACTACCGACACGCAGCTGACCGCCAGGGTTACGAGGCTGAGCAAGCGGAGCTGGTGGAGAACCGGCGGCTCTGGATCACCACTTGCGATGACGGCACGGTCCTGGTCAGTGGATCATTCGACCCCGAAGGCGGCGCGACCTTTCGAACCGCGATCGAGCCGTTGGCGCGCAAGTCCGGCGTTCACGACCATCGCAGCCGGGAAAAGCGACTGGGCGATGCCGTGGTCGCCATGTCGATGCACGCCCTCGACAGCGGTTTGATCCCACAGCAGGCAACCCAGCGACCGCACCTCATGGTCACGACCTCGCTCGGGACCTTGCGGGGTCTGCCCGGTGCGCCGGCGGCCGAGCTCGAGCTCTGTGCCCTGCCGATCTCCGCCAGCAGCGTCGAGCGGCTGGCATGCGACGCTTCGATCACTCGCATCGTGCTCGGCTCGGACTCGATGGTCATCGATGTCGGGCGGGCCAAGCGAACCATCTCCGGGGCGGCTCGCAAAGCGCTCAACGTCCGCGACCGCGGCTGCACCTGGCCCGGCTGCGAGCGGCCGGCGAGCTGGACCTCAGGACACCATTTGAAGCACTGGATCCACGGCGGGGACAATCAGCCGCCCAACCTGACCCTTCTCTGCTACCGGCACCACTGGATGGTGCATGAGGGCAAATGGCAGATCGTTCGCGGCGATGACGGCCGGATGCTGACCATCCCGCCGACGTTCACCTTCGGCCCGCGGCCTCGAGGGCCAGACTAGACACATGACCATCGAGCGGAGGTCCCGGCACTTGCCTTCCACGCTCGAGTTCGTCCGGTGCGGGTAAGTGAACGCGCTCGTCCTGGGGGCCGGCGGTCAGCTCGGCTCTGAGCTCGCGCGTCTCTTGGGTCCGGACTCAGGTGTCGCGCATGCCGAGGCGTCAGTCACCGACCGCGAGTCGATTGATCGTCTCATCCGCGATCGCCGACCCGAAATTGTTTTCAACTGCGCGGCTTACAACGCGGTCGATCGAGCGGAAACCGAGCGGGACCTCGCGTTTGCGGTCAACGCTGAGGGTCCGGCCAACGTGGCCGCGGCATGCGCGGCCGGCGGCTCGCGCCTGGTTCATTTCTCAACGAACTTCGTTTTCGACGGCACGCTCGACCGGCCGTACACAGAGTCAGATCCGCCGGCGCCGCTGAGCGCCTACGCCGCCTCGAAGCTCAAGGGAGAGCAACGCGTCCTCGAACGCCTACCGGGCGCGTTGGTGATCCGGAGCTCCGCCCTGTTTGGCGACACAGGGTCGGCCATCAAGGGCGGGAGCTTCCCCGACCGCATCCTGGAGCGTGCGCAGCGGGGGGAGCCGCTCACGGTGGTTTCCGACCAGAAGGTCAATCCGACCTACACGGGGGATCTGGCCCCAGCGGCCATCGAGCTTGCCGCGAGCGGCCTCGAAGGCGTGGTCCACGTGGTGGCCGCCGGCTGCGCCGGGTGGGACGATTTCGCTCGGGCGGTGCTGGAGGAATCTGGGGTCTCGGCCGCTGTGAGCTCGATCCTTTCGGCTGATCTGAGCGCGCAGGCTCGGAGGCCGCTCAACGGCTGCCTGACGTCAACCCGTGTGGCGGCACTGCGTTCCTGGCGCGAGGGGTTGCACGAGTGGTCGCATCGCCGCCGCAAGAACCCATAAAAAGGCTCGGGCCGGGCGATTTCTCGACACCGGCTCCGAGCTTGGCTGCGGGGGGTGAGGTCGAATGGATGATGATGCCCGCGATTGACTTTTACGTTACGGCGCGCGGGGAACCGTCCGCGCAGATAAAAGTCTAGGCGCGGAATCCGAGAGCAATCTGGTCATTTTCTGCACGTTTTCGACGACGAAACGGCTGCGTCACTCGTGGAATTCCAAGCTAAGGGGTTCGCGAGGTGATCCCGCCGTGTTAGAAGTGCGTTGCTCCAGCACACGACTTGCACACTTTGCTCAGTTCGAACGATTTAGCAGACCGTCTTGGCATCAGCCGGGCGAGCGTTTTACGCGCCGTCTCTAGAGGACAGCTGCGGCCGGCGCTGGTCACCCCGGGTGGCCACCGGCGCTTCCTTCCCCAGGATGCCGAGTCTCTGGTCAGAGGCTTTGGGAAAGGCGATCGAGATGACCAGCTCGTCAGCTCCAGCGCGGCGGCGCGCCTGCTGGGTGTCAGTCAGCAGACCTTGAACCGGGCGGTCCGCCAGGGCCGCCTTCGTCCGGCGGTCGTCACGCCGGGTGGCCACCGGCGGTTTGCCAGGTCCGACATCGCCGAATCCCGGCGCGAAGCGGCCGGTCCCTCGCGGGTTGGAGGGACGGGCTGATGACCGGCGACACTCCGCCACATCACTCGCCCTCGCGGTCAGACCGCGGCCAGGTCGTGTGGAGCATCCTGCTCAATTCGATCCTGGTCGCTGCTCTCGTCCTTGGGGCGATTCCGATGGTCGCCATCGTGCACGGGTTCATCGAGATGGTGGCGCAGTCGAAGATCAAAAGCGGCGCCGACTGGATCGCTTACGGCTTTGCCTTCACCGGCCTCTTCCTGGGCGCCGTCTTTTTCGCCTACGCGATCAAGTACTACCTGAGCACGGCGATGGTCCTGGTGACCACCCTTGCCGGCGGCGCTGGCCGCACAGCCAACGGTCACGGATCGAATGGCTCGCACTCCAATGGTCGCAATCGCATTGGTGACAACGGCAACTACATCGACCTGGGGTATCACCCATTCGTCTCGGTACATGTCGCGGCTTACAACGAAAAACGCGTGATCGAGCGGCTGCTGGAAGCGCTTGACAAGCTGGATTACCCGGCATACGAGGTGGTCGTCGTTGATGACTCCACCGACGAGTCGATCGAGATCCTGCAGCGGTGGCGCGACAGGCCTCGGTTCAAGATCCTCCACCGCAACAGCCGCCATGGATACAAGGGAGGCGCCCTGCGTGAGGCGCTCAAAGCGACCGACCCCAGGGCCGAATACATCGTCATCTTCGACGCGGACTCAGTGCCGTTCCCGGACTCGATCGAGCGACTGCTCCCGCATTTTTATCGTGTCAGTGAAGCGCGCGCCGGCCGGCGCATGGAGACTGTATTCGGCCGCTCCGACCCGCCTTCTGAGCCTGGACAGATCAAGCGCCGGGCTGAGGTGGCGGCGGTTCAGAGCTATCAGTGGCACGTCCTCAACAAGTCAGAGAGCTGGCTGACCGAGGCAGTGAGGGCTGAGTACGCGGGCAGCTACATGGTCGAGCGTCCTTTCCAGGACGCGATCGGCGCCTTGAAGATGATCGCCGGGACCGCATACATGATCCGCGCGGACGTGCTGCGAGAAGTCGGCTGGGGCACGAGCATCACGGAAGACTGGGAGCTCACGCTCAAGCTCTACGCGCGGGGATTCAAGGTGGTCTACACGCCGTGGGCGGAGACGCCGGCCGAGTGCGTGAGCACTTTCTCGTGCCTCGCGCGCCAGCGCATGCGTTGGGCCGAAGGCCACACGTACAACGTCCGCAAATATTTCCTGCCGATCATGAAGTCGCCTTTTGTGACGCCGCTCGAGAAGCTCGAGTTTCTCTACGACTCCACGTATTACCTGCAGGCGGGACTGTTCGCGCTTGGGAGTCTCAGCTGGGTCATCTCGGAAGTCGTGTTCCACACCCACGTGCCCGGCTGGACGGCGCTGCTCGGCTGGTCTCTGCTGTTCTCCAACATCTTCGCCCTGCCCTTGATGAACCTCGGCGGGCTCATCCTCGAGGAAGCTCCGCGCCGCGACTTGCAAGGAGTGTGGGGTGCTCTGGTCCTTTCATTCGCGCTCGTGCCGTTCCAGGCATGGGCGGCTTTCAAGGGGCTGATCAGCACCGAGGAGGGGCCGTGGTTCCGCACACCGAAGACAGGGCGTGTCACCGACGAGGTCCATCACCTGAGGCGGCTGAACCTGCTGCGTCGATGGCTCATGGGTCCGAGGGCCAGGCGCCTGGAGTGGAAGGCGCCCGCACCATCCCCGGTGTCGCGGAGCATTGGACGGCTTCGCAACCGTTGGGCAGGCTGGGTGGTGGTCGCCGCTTTGCTGGTCTCGTTTGGCGGGATGGTGTGGCTTGCGTCGCGGGCCCCGGTAGTCACGGCAGCGGGCAACCCGCTCTATCTGCACGGGAGCGGGACGGCGCCGGGCTGCACCGCCAGCACGCTCGACCAAACGATAGGGACACGGGCTACCGACTGCACGATCCAATCTGCCGCCGGTGGAGTCACCTCGACGTGGGGCTTCACGAACCTGCCGACGCAGACCGTCGCTGCCGGGGTCTGGACCTTCACGATGTACTGGACGGGCGGAACTGGCGCGACCAACGACACAGTGACTGTGAGCGTCGGCGTCTCAGCCACCGCAAGCTGCGCGCTCTTCGTCCCCACGATTCCGGATGTGGGCTCGACGTGGTCAACCACCTACGGATCCTCTGGCGCCAACACGACGAGCCCGCTAACGGTAAGCACGAGCGCCAGCCAGCTCGCGCTGGTCATTCCGGGTGGAGGGTCGCTTTGCCTGTCGGTGACTCTGACCCACAACACCGGCGGAAAGCCCTCGATTGTCTTCGACGGAACAGCGGGCGCGGGCGACACATCGGTAGTGCCGCCGAGCATCGTGGTGCCGGAATCCTTGCTTGGGTTCGTTGGGTTGGCTTTGCTCATCCCACTATTCACGGCTCGCCGGCGGCTGCTGTCGCTGGTCAAGGTACGCAGATGAACGCCCGCGACCGCGGCAATCTCAACCTGACTCTGCTCGCGATGCTGTGCGCGCTGCTGATGCTGCTTCCGCTGGTGACGACGTTCGACGACTTCCTCACGACGTGGGCATTGCAGCTCGGCGCCAACAACCCGCTCCAGGCGATCGTCCCGGTCGAAGGGCGGATGGTGGTCGGCCTGCTCGGACTGGTTGGTATTCATGCCGCGGCTTCAGGGAGTCACCTGGTGGTCTGGGACAGCGCAGGAGCGATGCACACCCTGTTCATCTCGTGGAACTGCATCGGATGGCAGAGCCTGGTGCTGCTCGGCGTCAGCTTCCTGTCGGGGTTGCGCGGTAGTCATCCACTCGAGGCTCGAATCCAGGTGATCGTGATCGGCGTCGCGGGCACGATGCTGCTCAACCTCCTACGTGTGGCGGTCGTCGCTGGAATAGCAGCCACCGTCGGCGTTACACCGGCCGTGCTCTTTCACGACTACGGCGGCACGATTCTTGTCGTCGCGTTCCTGTTTGGCTTCTGGATCTTCGTTCAGCGCTGGATCCTGGGCACGGAACCTTCAGGCGAGCAGGAGGCGATCGCTTGAGCCGCTGGCTCCGGCTTGCACTGCAGACGGCATTCGGCCTTGCGCTTCTCTGGTTGTGGCTGCGCACCGTCTCGCTCAGCGAGGTCGTGAGCCACGCGCAGGTGCACAGCTGGGCGCCGGTCGCCCTGATGGTGTTGCTGTTCCTGCTGACGAGCGTGATCAGGGCCCGCCGCTGGCTGCTTCTGCTGCGGCCACTCGCCCCGGTTGGAATGGTGAGGGCGTTCGCGATGAACGCGGCGGGCGGCCTGCTCAACTATGTGCTGCCGATCCGATCAGGCGATGCGGCGAGGGCCTGGTGGCTGTGGCGCCGCCATCGAGTGCCGGCCGGTTCAGCTCTAGCGACCATCGTGATCGACAAGGCATGCGACCTCGCTGCCGTCGCGCTCGTGCTAGGTGGGCTCGAGGTGGTCGCGGTCAGTGGTGTCATCAGCGCGCCGCAGGGTTTGCTTGGCGCCGCCGCACTCGCGATTGCGTTGCTCGTGGCCGTTTTGGGCACGGCGCTGTTAGGTCCGCGTCTCGCGCGATCCTGGGTCGCTCGGCGTTTGCTTCCCGCCCGCATCGCGTCCGCATTGGCCGGTCAAGCCTTTGCATTCAGGGCGGGGGCCCGGGGACTGTGGACACCGGCTCTCGTGGGCCGCCTGGCTTTTCTCACCATCCTCGCGCTGGTGATCGACGCTTTCAACTTCACGTTGCTTTTCGCCGCAGTCGGGGTATCGGTGCCGGCTTTGAAGGCGATGGCCGCGTACCCGGCTCTGCTCCTCAGCTTCGCGGTGCCTGCCGGCCCTGGATACGTGGGCAACCTTGAGGTCGCGGGATCGCTCGTGTTGGGCGGGGGTCTCAAGCTGGCTCCGGCGGTGGCAGCGGGTGCGATCGTCCTCTACCACGCGATCACGGCGGGGACCGCGTTGGTGCTCGGGCTGCTTGGCTTCTTCCTGGTCGGAGGACGGCGCCGCGCGCGAGCCGGTGGGCCGCGCCGGATCGCGGTGTTCCACTGCGGCTTCACCTACTCGGGCGGTGGCGAGCGGATCGTGATCGAGGAAGTGCTGGGTCTGCGCCGCCGGGGTTACGACGTCGAGTGCTACGCGCCGACCGTCGACCAGTCGCGCTGCTACCCGGATTTGATCGGCGACGTTCGGGTGCGAACATTTCTCCCGCAGCTGCCGCGCTGGTTCCCATTCCGCGAAGCGGTTCAGATGGCCGCCACATCTCTGCTCATGCCGCTCTATGCGTGGCGTTTTCGCGGGGTCGACGCCATCGTCGGATGCAACCAGCCCAGCGCGTGGATCGCGTGGTGGGCGGCACGACTGATGGACGTGCCTTACGTCGTCTACCTGAATCAGCCGAATCGCCTGGTGTACCCGCGCAACATCGATCGCGAGACCGGATGGGTGGCCAACGCCGACTACCGGTTGCTCGCCGCAATCGTGTTGCGCGCGACGCGGTTTGTTGCTTGGGCGGACCTGCGGTCGGTGCAGGAGGCGGACCAGCTGCTCGTGAACGGCGACTACATCGGCGACATCATCCGCCGCACATATCGCCGCGAGGCGGTCGACTGCCCCGCGGGCTGCCACGTCGCGGCCTCAGGCTTTCCGCTGCCAGTTGAGGCGCGGTTCTCAGGAGGCCTGACGATCAATGGCTATCCGATCCGCCGGCCATACGTGCTGTTGACCAACCGCCACTATCCGCAGAAACGATTCGATCTCGCCATCCGGGCAATGGAAGAGGTGCGCAAGCGCCACCCTCGCGTCCAGGTGGTCATACCGGGCCCGCCGACCCTGCACACCGCGTCGCTCAAGGCACTGGCCGCAGAGCTGGGCCTCTCTGAAGCGGTCATCTTCCTGGGCGCGATCGCAGAGGACGAGCTGCAGAAGCTGTACGAAGGAGCGGCCGTTTACGTATATCCAGCCCCGGAGGAAGACTTCGGCATGGGTGTCATCGAGTCGATGGCCAAGGGCGTGCCTGTGGTCGCGTGGAACCAGGCAGGGCCGACCGTCACCGTGGGGCCTAGAACCGGACACCTCGCTGAGCCCCTGGTCGTGAGCGACTACGCGGACGGCATCTCAGCTTTGCTGGACGACCCCGCCGGGAATCAAGTCACCGGAGAGCGCGCCTTCGAGTGGGCACGGCGCTTTGATTGGGAGAGGCACATCGACACCCTGGAGCGCGCCGTGCTCGAGGTGGCGCGTTCCCACGAACAAATCGCCAAGGAAGCCGCCACCGCGTGAAGCTCCTGCCCAGGATCCTCCCGACAGAACAGGAGGAAGACCAGCGTCTCGACAGACCCCCGACTCTCGACGAAGACGCCCTCGGCGTTGAGCGCGAACCGGCGCACTGGTGGTGGACAGTTGGGCTGGCGGTCGCCACCGCGATCCCACGTCTTCTTTATCTGTTCGTATTCACCGACCCCGAAAACCCCGGGCTGCGTCGATACGACGATGTCTGGCATCACTGGCAGATTGCTTATCTGACCAAAGAGATCGGTCTCAGCGCGCCTGGCGGCCCGCGATTGTGGGACCTGAAAGGTCTCGACTACTTCTGGGGAGTGCTGCACCCGCTGCTGATGGTCGGGGTGTTCGAATTGACTGGATCGATCGACATTGTTCTAAACCGCCTGGTCAGCATCGCCTTCGGCGTGTTGGTGGTAGTGCTGCTGTTCCACATCTGCCGGCGTTATTGGGGAAACCAGGCGGCGCTGGGCGCCGCACTCGTGGCGATTGCCCTGCCAACAAGCGTCATGAACGACGCGTCAGGGATGCTCGAACCGCTCGGTGTCGCCCTTTGTTTGATCGGCCTTTGGGCGTGGCCGCGCAGGGGCGGGTTCTGGGCCGGCATTGCCTTTGGACTTGCCACGATGGCGCGTGCTGAGGCGTGGATCTTCAGCCTGGGCATGGTTGTTGCGGCCTTCTTGCGCCGGCAAGGTTGGCAGCAGCGCGCTCCGCTCCTTGCGGGGTTCGTGGCCGTGATGCTCGTGTACATGAAGGTTCTCCTGGACCAAACGGGTAATGCGATTTATCCGCTCTGGTGGAACTTCTTCGCCAATGCCGCCGGCCGGTGGGAGGTTCCGGCAACCGCCGGAGAGGCATCTGTACGGCCCGTGCTCGGCGTCTTGCTGATTTCCGCCGCTGCGGGACTGCTGTGGAGTCTGTGGAGACGCCCGCCTTCCTACATGCTCCTCACGTTCGGTTTCGGCTACTGGGTATTCGTGGCCGGAATGCTTGGATTCACGGCTTACCTGGCCAGCTGGGTCTGGTGGATGCCGATCACCCGAGTCTTCGCTTTTCCGTACGTGTTCGCCGGTGTGTTGTTGGCCGCGGCGCTCTTGTGGTGGTTGCCGCGCAGGTTCGGAAAACGCATCCTGCTCGCCGGGTGGACTGGATTGGTCCTGGCGCTCCTCGCGGCGCAGCTCGTGTGGATCCCGATCGCGCAGGTTTTCGGCCCGTCCGAAGGCCCATGGCTGGTGGTGAAGTCGGAAAGTGTCCAGCTCGGCGCTTGGTACAACCAGACGCCGTACGCGGGACACGCTCTGGCGGTGCCACAGTATCGGCCCGATATCACGTACGGGCTCGCTCGCTTCGGCGGCGTGGAGGGCAAGCACCTGGTAAGCGAGATGTACGACCCGTTCAGCTACCTTCCATCGGGTTATCGATTCGAAGATCACCAATCGACTGTCAGCACGCTGGTGGAGTGCTGGTTGAGCGCCGCTGACATCCGGATGATCGCGATACCTCAGAACGATCCCAACTACGCGCTGCTCCAGCAGTTGAACCCGACCTGGTTTGTGCGCTTGGGATTCCTGGATGAGGCCGGCTGGACGGTGATGGGTGTCAGCGCGCCGCGCCCGACCGCAAGTGAATGCAAGGCAGCTCGATCAGCAACTCAGTAACGCCTCCACCGGCATTCGACTACGAGGCCAAGCGATGGGGCTCCGCGCCGGTGCGGCCGAAGCCCTGGTACATGAACGGGCTCAAGCTGCGGTACCTGCTGAGCGATCTCTCGCCGGTGCACGGTCGGGTGCTGGACGTCGGATGTGGAGCTGGATCGATCGCTAAGGCGGTCAAGCGCGAGCGGCCCGATCTCGACGTCATGGGCTGTGACCTGAGCGAGTCCGCGCTGGTCACCGCTCGTGCTGATGCTGACGGCGTCGAGTTTCGATCGGCCACAGCAGAGCGCCTGCCGTTTGAGGACGGGACGCTGGATTTCGTCTGGATCGTCGACGTGCTCGAGCACGTGGACGACCCCGAGCGAGTCCTTCGGGAGGTGGCCCGCGTGCTGAAGCCAGGCGGCGGGTTCCACATCGTGCTTCCGCTCGAGGGTCAGCCGCGAACGCTCTATCGCCTCGCCGGAACCGGCGCGCGATGGAAGGCCAAGGTGCGGCACGGTGGCCACATCCAGATTTTTTCGGCTGACCGATTTCGGACCATGGCGTCGGCCTGCGGTCTGCCGGTCGTGCGCACCCGGTGGAGCTATCACTTTCTGCTGCAGGCGCTGGACCTCGCCTATTTCTCGTGGCTGGACATGCGGGGACCGGTCAGCGGTTCTGTCGAGGACCTGTCGGCTTCACATGGCGGATTCGCCGGCCGGCTCATGCGCGGGGCGACCCGCGTCGTGGCCTCAACCGCGTGGACGGAGGCTCGTCTCCTTCGCGGGCTGCCCGGAGGCTGTGGTCACTTCACCTGCGAGCGCAAGGCGGACTCTAGCTGACCGACCTGGCCCAAGCGATCAGGTCCTGGAGACCCTGGTCGAACGCCACCCGCGGTTCCCAGGCCAGGTCTTTTTTCGCTTTGGTGATGTCGCTGACGTAGTAGGTCTGGTCTCCCTCGCGCCAGTCCGCGAACGTGTACTCAGGTTTTCGGTTTGTCAGCTTGCCGATCTGCTCGATGACCTCGAGCAGGTTTCGCTGGTTCTCCGGGCCGCCGCCGACGTTGTAGATCTCCCCGCGCGTCTTATCTATCTGGTCAATCACGATCGCGTATAGAGCGGAGAGATCTCGCGCATCGAGCAGGTCGCGCACCTGCGTACCGTCGCCGTAGATCGTTAGCGGCCGGTCGTGGAGGATCGAGTGGACGAAGTGGGCGACCCAGCCCTGGTCCTCGGTTCCGTACTGGTGAGCGCCGTAGATGCAGCTCTGCCTCAGGACGACGGTGTTCATGCCGAAGCATCGGGCGTAGTCGCGGACGTATTGATCCGCTGCGCCCTTGCTGCAGCCGTAGGGACTGTGGAAGTCGATCGGCTGGCTCTCTTTGCAGGCAACGTTGTTACGGTCGAGCTTTCCGTACACCTTGTTCGTCGATGCGAAAACAAACGGTGCCTGCGGATTGTGCTGGCGTGCGGCTTCCAGGACGTTCAGGGTGCCGCGCGCGTTGACATCGAAGTCGGTGCCTGGGTCGATCAGCGAAGTCGTGACCGCGACCTGGCCGGCCAGGTGGAGGATCGCGTCCTGGTTTTTCACATGGTCCGCGAGCGCGCTCGCGTTTCTGATGTCCTCTTTGATGAAAGTCATGCGGGTCGGGTGCCGGGTGATCAGCCACTTGAGGTTCCGCTCGGTACCCGGCCGGCTCAAGTTGTCGAGCACGGTCACGTGCCACCCGGTGGAGATCAAAGCGGCCGCGGCGTTGACGCCAAGGAAGCCAGCACCACCGGTGATGAGGACGCGCCGTCCGGCGTTGTGCTCAGGTGCGCGAGCTGAGGACGCGCCGTCCGGCGTTGTGCTCAGGTGCGCGAGCCGTGCGCGAGTCAGCCCGAGGCGAGGACTGCGGCTCCGCGTTCAATGAGGTCGGGTCCATTCGGGGCCACCTACCTTAAGTCAATCACCCGGCCACACTGGCCTGGAGGGGTTGTGGGCTTCCTCTTCTGATCGCGGTTGCGGACTTCGTCTTCCCATCGCGGCGCTTCCCCATCCGGCGCTTCGCGCCACCTTCCCCGCAGGCGGGGAAGTGACCCTATTGATGCGCTTCGCGCCACCTTGCCCGCAGGCGGGGAAGTGACCCTATTGATGCGCTTCGCGCCACCTTGCCCGCAGGCGGGGAAGTGACCTATTGATGCGCTTCGCGCCACCTTCCCCGCAGGCGGGGAAGTGACCCTTTTCTATTCGTCCTTACCATTGACTTGTGACTTCCGCTGAGCGATCGATGTCGGCCCCCGATGCGCGGGCCATCCGATCGAACTTTGAGAGCGAAGCGCGCATGGCAGACGTGTATCACGCGCTGGCCGGCGTCACGTCGGACGCTGGACTCAAGCGCCGGTTGTCGGCGCTCGCGGAAACGGAGCAAAGCCACGCGGACGCGTGGGCCTCGTTGCTGGGTTCCGGAGGCGCGATGCCTTCCAACCACAGGCCGCGGATAGCCGCTCGGCTGCTGGGGATGTTGGCGCGCGTCGCCGGCATCGGACCGGCACTCGCGCTGGCGGGTGCTGCCGAGGGCCAGGTCGTGCGCTCTTACCTCAGCCAGGTTTCGACTGTCACCGACGAGCGAGCGCAGGGTGTGCTGCGCAAGGTTCTTCCCGAGGAGCTCGATCACCAATCGCCGGAGGATGTGACCGGCGACCCGACTACGTCAAGGCCGCTTTCCGCGGAGGGAGCCGACGGCGACCCCGATGAGGAGGAGTGGCACGGCAGCGGTATCGAAAGCATTCGGAATGTGATCTATGGCGTCAACGACGGGCTCACCGCAACACTCGGTGTGCTCGCCGGCGTCGGCGGGGCGACCGTCAATCCACGAGTCGTGCTGATCGGCGGGCTCTCCGCGATGGTCGCGTCCGGTGTTTCCATGGCCGGCGGCGCGTACCTCGCGAGCAAGTCACAGCGCGAAGTCTTCGAGGGCCAGCTCGCCCGTGAAGCGGCCGAGATAGAAGCGATGCCGGACCTCGAGCGCGCGGAACTTGTCCGGATCTATCGCTCCAAGGGGCTTACTTCCGATGAAGCGGCGACCATCGTCGGGCGAATCACCCAGGACAAGAAGGTGTGGCTGGAGACCCAGGCGCGCGAAGAGCTCGGCCTCGACAAAACGCATTTCGAGAACCCCACGCGCGAGGGAGTCGTGGCGGGGATCTCGACGCTGATCGGCGGGGCCATCCCGGTGGTGGGCTACCTGATGGGGCGGCTATTGCTTGCGGACTCGATCCACGGATTTGGAGCCCTGGTCATCGCTTTTATCTTCAGCGCGGCCTTTCTCTTCGCCATCGGCTCAGCGCGGTCGTTCTTCACCGGGAAGGGCGGTGTCCGGTCAGGAGTGGAGATGCTGGTGGTCGGCTCGTTCGTCGCCGCCCTGACCTACGGCGTGGGCTTGCTTTTCCGCGTTTAGCCGGTGGCGATGCCGCGAAAGTAGGCGACGCTCACGATCCACGCTGCACCGGCCAGGATCAACGCCTCGCGCCTCGGATTTCCGGAGTGTGCGTAGAGATATGCGCCAGGCAAGAAAAGGACCGCGAAGACTCCGTAAACCAGGTGCAGCACCTGCCCGCCGGGGCGCCCACCGAACGCGAAGGCGCCCAGGCCGAGCAAGCCTTGGACCGCCGTCAAGCCGGCCATGATCAGGTAGCTCGAGCGAAACCCGCCGGAGACCGCGGAGCGCCGGAAGTACTGATAGGTGCCCCAGACCCCGAGAACCACAGCAAAGATAAGGAGAGCGTTCGCGCCCACCCGGTGCAAAAGGGCGAGCGTCTGGATCACTGGGTCGGACTCGGGACCTGTTCGCGGAAATAGTCAACCGTGAGGCTCAGGCCTTCTTCGAGATCGACGCGAGGCTCCCAACCCAGCTCGCGGCGGGCGTGCTCATTGTCCAGCGCGATGCGGTAGACATCGCCCTTACGTGGGGGGCCGTAGGTCGGCTTCAGCTTGTAATCGGTGAGCAGGGCTAGCTTTCGATAGAGGTCGTTGACCGTGACCGCAATCCCGGTGCTGATGTGGAACGTACCTCCGGACCCTTTCTCGAGCACAGCGAGGTTCGCCATCGCCACGTCGCCGACATGAAGCATGTCGCGCGACTGCTCGCCGGTCCCATCGATCGTGAGCGGCCTGCCCGCGAGCATGCGGCCCGCGAAGATCGCGATCACACGACCTTCCTCGGCCGCGTAGTCCTGCCGAGCGCCATAGATGTTGGCGTAGCGCAGCACGGTGTAGTCGAGCCCGAAGGTCCTGCGGAACGTGCCGAGGTACTGCTCGAACGCGAACTTGCTCGTGCCATACGGCGACAGCGGCCGCACGGGATGGTCCTCGCCGGCGGGCACCACGTCCGGCTCGCCGTAGAGTGCGCCCCCCGTCGAGCTGAAGATGACTTTACGAACGCCGTGGTCGACCGACGCCTTGAGGAGATTGAGACCTCCGACGATGTTGATCTGGGCATCGTTGGCGGGATCGGCGACTGACTTCGGCACCTCCGATTGCGCGGCATGATGGTTCACGACCTCAGGACGGAATGCCGCAATCGCCTTGTCCACCTCGGGTTGGTCGCGCAGGTCGACGCGATGGACGGCCGCCGCCTGGTTGACGTTGCCCTCGCGCCCGGTGCTGAAGTTGTCGAGGACAGCCACCTCATGGCCGGCCGCGATGTATGCGTCGGCCACGTGGGAGCCGATAAAACCGGCTCCGCCAGTCACCAGGATTCGCACGCGCTGGACTGTAACGGGTTTACTTGCTGGCGGTGGTTGAGCGCGCGCGCGTTCAGGTAGAGGTTTTCAAGGCGGTCAAATCCTCGGTCCCGCCTTCTTTTTTGCGCCGGTTGCTGCAAGGTGCGGCATCGGTGCCGGAGGTGGAGGCACGCCTGCCGGCCGGCCAGGCGACGGTCGCCGTGAGGCTGACTGACGACGAAGAGCTGCGCCGGCTCAACCGCGAATTCGCGCGCAAGGATTCCTCGACGGACGTCCTGTCCTTCGCCGGCTCGGATCTGCATGTCGGCGACCTGGCCATCTCGTGGCCGGCGACTCTTCGGCAGGCTGAGCAGTACGGCCACCCGGATGAGACGGAGCTCGGCCTTTTAGCGGTACACGGACTTCTCCACCTGCTGGGCTGGGATCACGCCACCGCGGCGCAGCGCAAAGAGATGACGCGCCTGACGCTGGCGGCGTTGGCGCTATCGCGACTGAAGCCGGCGCCGGGACGGCTCTGAGCTCCGCGTAAACTCAGCGGTGCAGGGTCTGCGGCACTCGCCGCGGGCCTAAGTGCGTCTACTTGGACTTTTGATGGAAGACAAACCGAGCACTGGTGAGCATCTGATCGTGGGCCTGGGCAACCCAGAGTCGGAGTATGCCGACACGCGTCACAACCTCGGCTTTGCCTGCGTGCGGGAGCTCGCCAAGCGGCTCGGCGTCAAGGTCGATCGCAAGCGATGGGATTCGCTGGTGGGTCACTCGGAGTCGCGAGGTGTGTGGCTCGTGATGCCGCAGACCTACATGAATCTCTCCGGCCAGGCCGTGGCAAAGGCCGTGCGAGACATCCGCGTCCCGTCGAAGCAGGTATGGGTGGTCTACGACGAGCTCGACCTACCTCTGTGCCGCATGCGGATCAGGCTCGGAGGTTCCGGTGCGGGCCACAACGGAGTGCTGTCGATCATCAGCTCACTCGGGACGGCCGACTTCGTCCGCTTCCGCGTCGGCATCGGCAAGCCCGCGCGGAAGGGATCTCACTCGGGCCGGCATTACGTGCTCGGACGGTTCACCAAAGCCGAGTCCGAGCGGATTCCGACCATCGTCGATGGGGTCGCAGGCCGGCGTGGCCTATCGTCGCCGGGGCGTTGGCGCGCGCGTGCGCAGCGCTCCGCCGGCCGGTTGTGATCCTGGTCCCGGCGCCTGAGCGCTTCGCTGACGAGCTGCGCCCATGGCTGGCCGGCCTTCCCTCGGTCCACGTTTTCTCTGAAGTCGGCGTTTCGTTCCTGGACCGGCCGCCCGCGTTCGACGAATCCGTAAACAAGCGCCTGGAGGCCCTGGCCGCGCTCGCACGCTCAAACGAGGAGCCGGCCGTGGTCGTCTCTTCGCGGCGAGCGATGACTCGTCAGACCATCTCTCCGCAAGACCTCGCGGCCGGAACGCTGCTGCTCGCTCCCGGCAAGGGTCCCGACCCGGTTACCGTTGCTCACCGCCTTGTCGAGCTTGGTTATTCAAGAGAAGCGCTGGTCGAAGATCGCGGTCAGTTCTCGCTGCGCGGCGGAATCCTCGACGTGTTTCCAACTGCTGCGGACGCGCCCGTGAGGGCCGAGTGGGAAGGCGACCTGATCGAAACGCTTCGCCTGTTCGATCCCGAAAACCAGCGCTCCGTGATGGCAATCCCCGAGGCCTCCATCAGGACGGGCCGCGAGCTGCTGCTCGGCGCGGACCGCGGCGCCGCAGCGGTCGCGCGCCTCCGCCAATCGCTAGCGCTCGACAGCCTGAGAGCAGATGTCCGCTCAGAGTGGGAGGACGACCTGGCTCGCCTCGGGTCGGGCGCGGCCTTTCCGGGCCTGGAGTATTACGCCGCGTACCTCGACGGCTCGCGACCATCCTTGCTGGACCACATTCCCGCCGCCGCGGGCGTGCTGGACTTCGACCCGGAGCGTCAGCTCGCGGACGCCCGCTCCGTGATCGAAGAATCGGAGATGCTGGCGGCGGCAGAATCCGGTGGGGCTGAGCTCCCTCGAGATTTCATGCTCCCGATGGTCACCCTCGAACGTTTCAGTGACCTGGCCGATCGGGCCCGGATCAGGCTGATGGCCGGCGAGTCGACCGCGGATGCCGTGGACCTGGGCTGGGTCGAGCTGCAGCCGTTTGTCGGCCGGCCGAAGGCCCTAGCCGATTTCGCCGGCTTGAGCGAATCCGGGACGGTCGTGTTCGCCACGGAACAAGACGAGCGACTCCGGGCGGTCCTCGACGAGAGCGGGGTCACGGCACGCGTTTCAGATGTCGACCTCGACCTGGATCTCGATCTCAAGCCTGCGTTGGAGCGGGCTGACATCGATATCAGCGCCGGTTGCTCGCAGCCCGAGATCGCGTTTCATCTGGCCACCGACGCGGAGCTCTTCGGCCGGCTTCGCAGGCCCTCGCGTTCGTCACGTGGTAGCCGCACCCGAGCCGCGGACCTCACCAAGGAGTTCACGCTCGACTTCGCTCCGGATGAGCTGGTCGTCCACGTCGATCATGGCATCGCCCGCTTCAAGGGGATGCGGCTCATCGAGTCTGAGGGAGCGCAGCGCGAGTACCTCGAGCTCGAGTACGCCGAAGGCGACAAGCTCTTTGTTCCGGTCGAAAACCTGGACCGCGTCCAGAAGTACCTCGGAGGCGAAGGAGCCCCGGCGCTGCACCGGTTGGGCACCAGCGATTGGACGCGCGCGCGAGGGCGCGCGCGGAAGGTGGTCCAGGACGTGGCCGACGAGCTGCTCAAGGTCTACGCCCTGCGAGAGGCCAGGCCGGGCATCGCATTCGCGCCGGATACGGCCTGGCAGCAAGAGCTCGAAGCGTCCTTTCCCTTTGAAGAGACTCCGGACCAGGTCGCGGCGCTGGCAGAGATCAAGGCGGACATGGAGTCAGACCGGCCGATGGATCGTCTGCTCTGCGGTGACGTCGGGTTTGGAAAGACCGAGCTCGCGCTTCGGGCGGCTTTCAAGGCCGCGATGAGCGGGAAGCAGGTCGCTCTGCTTGCACCGACGACAGTGCTCGCACAGCAGCACTTCCACGTCTTCCGTGAGCGGCTGGCTAAATTTCCCGTGGT
>WNGI01001996.1_pt1 | contig 17393 bp, 17 predicted proteins | sample 5400621 | NCBI WGS metagenome assembly WNGI01 (sample SAMN13153374, study PRJNA577476) | soil metagenome | isolation source: 20 cm soil or saprolite under Garry oak tree replicate 1 | place: USA:California | collected 2016-06-15 | reverse complement strand
GGCGTGAACGAGAACGTCCTCGTCGACCTGACGATCGGCGCGAAGCCGGTGAAGGCGCTGGTGCACTTCGACCGCAACGGCTTCGGCTACACGCTCGATCGGACGAACGGCAAGGTGCTCGTGGCTGAGCCCTACGGCCCGGTCAACTGGGCGTCCAAGATCGATCTCTCGACGGGCCTCCCGGTCCGCAACGCGCAGTATGGGACGACCTCGAAGAAGAACACCGAGGGTATCTGTCCCGCCGCGATCGGCTTCAAGGATCAGCAGCCTTCCGCGTTCTCACCGCAGACCAAGCTCTTCTACGTCCCCACGAACAACATCTGCATGGACTACGAGGGCGTAGAGGTGAAGTACTCGGCCGGCCAGCCGTACGTCGGCGCGATCGTGCGCATGTTCCCGGGCCCGGGCGGTAACCGCGGCCGGTTCATCGCGTGGGATCCGACGGTCGGCAAGGTCAAGTGGGAAGTCAAGGAGAACCTGGCGGCCTACGGCGGCGCGCTCGCCACGGCCTCGGGCATCGTGTTCTACGGCACGATGGAAGGCTGGCTCAAGGCGGTCGACGCTACGACCGGCACGCTCCTGTGGAAGTTCAAGGCACCTTCGGGGATCATCGGCAACCCGATGACGTATCTGGGTCCCGACGGCAAGCAGTACGTCGCCGTGCTCTCCGGAGTGGGCGGCTGGGCCGGCGCCGGTGTGGCGCTCGGCATCGGCCCCGAGGATCCGACCGCCGCGCTCGGCGCGATCGGCGCCTTCGGGGACTACATCAACATCAGCAACGCGGGCGGCACGCTGCTCGTGTTCGGGTTGTAAGCAGTCGAAGGGTAGCACCAATCGCGGTAGGTAGATGAGTAGAGCACCCGGTGCCGGAGCGAACCCGCTCCGGCACCGGGTGTAGTACTTGGCCACCTCCTTCACCTTCTGACGGATCCGCAGGGAGCACGCATGCATTCGACACGGGCTAGGCTCACGGGGGCGGTTCTCGTCGCCGCCGCTACGGTCGCACTCATCGCCGGCGCGCCGCAGCCGCCGCCCTCGGACCTCCGAATCTGCGCCGATCCGTACGACATGCCCTTCTCCAACAACCAGGAGGAGGGATTCGAGAACAAGATCGCCCACCTCGTCGCGCGAGATCTCAACGCGACGGTCATCAACTACTGGTGGCCCAGCCGCCGTGGCGTCCTGCGAAACTCCATCCTCGGCGGATTCTGCGACGTGATGATCCAGGCCCCGGTGGGCCTCGACCCCGTAGCGACGACGAAGCCCTATTACCGCTCCACCTACTACTTCGTGTACCGCGCCGATCGCGGGCTTGCGGTGCGCTCGCTCGACGACACGGTCTTGAAGCGCCTCAAGATCGGCGTGAACATCATCGGATACGACTACACCAACACGCCGCCGGCGCACGCGCTGGGCGCCCGCGGCATCGTGGGCCTGGTCGGCTTCGGGAACTTCCTCAATCCCGATCCCAAAGCCGACCACCCCGAAGACATCGTGCACGCGGTGGCGCGAGATTCGATCGACGTTGCCGTGGTGTGGGGACCCCTGGCGGGGTACTGGGTCAAGCGTGAGACCGTCCCGCTCGCCATGGTCGCATTGCCGGACACCGACGCCGTCTCGGGGATGCGATTCGCGTTCGACATGGCGATGGCCGTGCGGCATCGCGACAAGGCGCTCAAGGCCACGCTCGATTCGGTGATCGACCGCCGGCACGGCGACATCACCGAGATCCTGCGACAGTACAACGTGCCCATGCTCGAGACGCACCCGTAGCGGCACCCGCCGGCGGGAACCGCACCACCAACAAGGGGATGGGACGTGAGGACGAAGCATTTCGTGCGGGGCGGCCTGATCGGCGCCTGGATCACGGCCGCCGCCGTCATGGCGTGGAGCCCACGGCCGGGGCGGGGGGGGGCGGCCCAAGCAGTTGCCGCTCCGCGGGACACGGTGAGTGACAGCCTGCTCGTGTCGGACTCCATCTACCAGGGATGGAAGTGGTGGCATGTCTACTGCTACCGCTGTCACGGCGAGGACGCGATGCGCCCCATCCTTCCGACCGCGCCCGATTTGCGCTGGGCCGTGAGCCCCACCGGCGCCAATTTCCCGCGCGACAGCTTCTTTTACACCGCGTGGAACGGCCGGACCGCGAAGGGCATGCCGGCGTGGAACGTGCTGCTCGATTCCGCGGCGATCCAAGAGGTCTACCTGTACGTGAAGGCGCGAAGCGACGGCTGGTTGAAGCCGGGACGGCCGCACCGGCTCTCCGACCTGCAGAGCAAGAACAAAAGTCCGTGATCGGGCGGGCCGGGAGGCTGTCGGGCGTGATCGTCGTCTTCATGGCGGCGACCGCCGCTCCCGACCCCGGCCACGCGCAGGCCCGTCTCACCCGCGAGCAGGTGCTCGCGGCGCTCGAGCGCGCCACCCCCCAGCAGCCCGCCGATTTTACCGGCCAGGACCTCGCCGGACTCGATTTGTCGGGGGTCGATTTCAAGCGCGCCAATCTCACGAAGTGCCGCTTGGAGCGCGCCAATCTGGCGCGGGCGCAGCTCTCGTCCACCACGCTCACCGACGCGGTCGCGACCGAGGCCGACTTCACCGGCGCGAACCTGGACGTCGCCGTGGCCTATCGCGTCGACTTGCGACGCGCCGTCCTGCGCGACGCCAGTGTCTTCGCCGTCATTCTCTACGGCGCGGACCTCTCCGACGCAGATCTCTCCGGCGCTCGCCTGATCGGGCCGATGAGCAACGCCAAAGCGCAGCGCGCGAGATTCGTCAAGGCCAACCTGGGCGCGGATCCCGGCAACCAGTCGATGGGTATCATGCGCGTCGATGCCAGCGGCGTTGATTTCAGCGGCGCGGACTTCACCGGGGCGAACCTGCGTAAAGCCCTGCTCGTCCGCGCCGACTTGACCGGCGCCGATCTCACGGATGCCGACGTGACCGGCGCCGACCTGACGGGCGCGATCCTCAAGGGCATCCGGGGGAGCGACCGCATCCGCGGGCTCGACAAGGCGCTGCACGTCGACCAGGCGATCTTCAACGACTGACCCGGACACCCCCGTGACCATGACGACTCGCCGGCGGCGCGCCGCCGCTTGGGCCGTATCGCTCGCCCTCATGAGCGCCCTCGGCGCGAGCTCCCGCGAGCCGCTGCTCTACGTGACCAACGAAATCCCCAACACCATCTCCGTCGTCTCGCCGCGCACCAACGCCGTCGTCGCCACGATCCCGGTGGGCAAGCGCCCCCGGGGCATGGCGCTGAGCCCGGACAAGCGGACCGTGTACGTCGCCCTGGGGCAGGACGACGCCCTCGGTGTCGTGGACGTGGCGAGCGGCACGATGACGCGTACGATCCCAGCGAACCGCGACCCCGAGCTGGTGGCGCTCAGCCCCGACGGCAGGGTCGCCTACGTGTCGAACGAGGAGATCGCGCACGCGTCGGCGATCGACCTCACGAGCGGCAAAACCCTGTTCTCGACGGCTGTGGGCGTCGAGCCCGAGGGCGTGGCGATCACGCGCGACGGCACGAAGCTCTACGTCACCGCGGAGACGAACAACACCGTGTCCGTGCTCGAGGCGAAGACGGGGCGCCTGCTGCACACGCTGCACGTGGGCGACAACCCCCGCACCGTCGCCTTCACTCCCGACGGCGCCCGCGTCTGGGTGTCGGCCGAGGCGGGGGGCAACGTCACCATCATCGACGTCGCCAGCGACAGCGTGATCGCCCAGTTCCCGATCCGGGACGGCAAGACTAAGCCGGTTCGCATCGCGTTCAGTCCTGACGGGCGGCTCGCGTATCTCACGGAGGGGGCCGCCGCGAGCGTGAGCGTGGTAGACGTCGCTCGCCGGACGGTGATCGATTCCATTGTGGTGGGGCGGCGGCCGTGGGGGATTGCGCTGTCGCCCGACGGACGATGGCTCTACACGGCCGATGGACGGTCGGATCAGGTCTCGGTGATCAACACCGGGAGCCGCAAGGTGATTGCGGCCATCCCGGTGGGCGAGCGGCCGAACGACCTGCTGTACATTCCCTAGCCGAGCGGCACGCGCGCCAGCCACGAGCCGGGCCGGTGGGCCCGCACCCACCCGTCCACGCCCCACGTCCGCCCCGCGCGGGCGCCGAGAATCACTACCAGGGTGGTGATCAGCATGTAGTGAAACCCCTGCTGTGCGGAGCCCTGCCACTGCACGGCGAGCCCGTAGTTCACGACGAGCACCAATCCAATCGCCGCCGCGAGCGTCGTGCAGCACCCGAACACGAGCCCCAGACCGACCGCTGCTTCGCCGAACGCCGTCAGCTGGGCGTACACATGACTGTTCGGGACGACGGTGTTCAACAGGAATTCCCGGAAAAAGCCGACGGGGTTGCCCTCCGCGTACTTCGTGACGAGGAGCGGCATGACGTGCAGCCAGCGATCCGATGCGGTGGGCACGGGCAGGAAGCCCCAGGCGAGCGTGACGCTCAGCTTGGTGAAGATGGCCTTCCCGAACCACACGCCCAGGGCGATTCTCAGGACTGCGAGCCAGCGCTCGGGGGACCGCATAACGGGATGGGGAGCCGGGCCCGCCTGGACGTCCATCCGCTCGTATCCTCCCGGTGGAAAAAGTCGGGCGGCGGTCCCGACAGGAGCCGCCGCCCGCTGAGAGAATGAAATCTAGGCTACGGCGTCACGGGATGGCACCGACCGCGCGTGCCACATTGAGGCGGCCCTTGCCGTAGAACGGCGTCGTGCCGTTGCCGGCCACGTTGTCGGCCGTCTGCTGGATGCGCGCCTTGATCTGGCTCGGATTGCGGCCGAGGATCGGCACCAGCAACGCGGCGGTACCAGACACGTGCGGCGCAGCCATGCTCGTGCCCTCAGCGCCGACGAAGAGGTTACCCGTTTGGCAGATCGCGACGCCGTTCTTATCCCGCACCACGATGCTGGTGCGCGAGCACGCGGCCCATACGAACGTTGACCTGTTGCCGCCTGGCGCAGCCACGTTGATCGCGGAGCGACCGAAGTTGCTGTAGTCGGCATGCGCGTCCACGTTGGCCCACGGCCCGTTGATGCCGACCTGGCTGGTTGGGCCGGTGGCCGCGACGCAGATCACCGCCGGCGTATTGCAGAACGTCTGATAGGTGTTGCCGTCGTGATCCAGATCAGACGCCTCGTTGCCCGCAGCGACCACGATGGTAACGCCCTTGCTCCGCGCGTAGTTAAAGGTCTTGTCGATCAGCCCCACGAATCGTCCGTTGCCCGCCTTTGTGAACGCGCCGCCCACGCTCAGGTTGATCACATCGGCGCCGTTGTCGGCGGCGTAGATCACGCCATTGAGAATCGAGCTGAACGGACAGTCGTTGATGTAGGCACAGACCTTCACGGCGACGAGCGTCGTCTGTGACGTGATGCCGGCAGCGCCCAGGGCGAGACTGCTGACAGTGGCGGCCACGTGAGTACCGTGGAAGAACAGGTCGGTGAACGGCTGCCGCGTCGGGAAATACTTCGCGACCGTATCCGCTTCAGTGAAGGGCACGATGACCGTGTCTCCATTCACTACTGCCGGCGCATCGAACGTCCCGAGCAGATCCACGGAGCGACTCACGTCCACCAGGCCGTTGAGATCGAGGTTCAGGTAGTCAATCCCGCTGTCCAAGATGAATACCGATACGGTGGGTGAGCCGAGGAAACCGGCGGCCCAAGCATCGTTCGCGTGGACGGCAAGCATGTTCCACTGTCGAGCGAAGAAAAACGAGGCGGCGGGAGCGGCCTGGCTTTCGACGGCGTCCGGCAAGGCGTCACCTACAACAACGGTCTGTGGCAGGTCAATCGAGAACGCCCCATCGGGGTCGACCGCCTGAATGCCCCGCTTGCCGGCGAGCGTCGCGGCGGCGGCTCCCTGGAGCTCCCTCACCGCGGCGAGGCCGGCGCCGGGCGACACCCACAACACCTTCCCGCCCAGTGCCGCTACCTGCGCGGCGAAATCCGCCGGCACCGAACCCTTGAAGGAGACGATGTACCGGTGGCTGGCCGCCGTACCGCCACGCGTCGCAACGGAGGCGAACTGCGGACCCCGAGCGGCGGCTGCCGGCTCGGGAGAGACACGCGCGTCGTACGCGCACGCGGCTGCGGCCACCAGTCCAAGAGTGGCAAATCGGGGAACTGACCTTACAAGTGACACGGGGCGCCTCGCAGCAACGGGAGATGGAAAACATGCCGCCGATCGGGTGGATCAGCAAGCAGCGAGCCGACGGGCTCACTTCCCCACGCAAAAGCTCGCGAACACGCGATCGAGGACGTCGTCGGGGGTCACGACGCCGATCAGGTCGTCGAGCGCTCCCACGGCGGCGCGCAGGTGCGTCGCCGCGACAGCCGCGTCCAGGCCGCTCTCCCGGGCCGTGTGGAAGGCGTCGACCTCCTCGAGGGCGCGCTCCAGCGCGCCGCGGTGGCGGGCGCGCGTCACCACCGGCTCCACGTCACCAAGCGCCAGCAGCCGGCCGTACGCCACTTCCGCCAGCTTGCGACGCAAGTCCGCGAGGCCCTCCCCCGTGACCACCGAGACCGCGACGGCCGGCCGGACGGTCGGACCGTCGGACGGCGCCTCCAAGTCGGATTTCGTACGCACGAACACGACGGGAGCGCTGACCTGCGCCAGAAACTCATCGCGCGCGTCCCTTTCCCGTTTCCCCTTTCCCGTTTCCCGATTGTCTTCGCAGAAGAGCACCAGATCCGCTGCCGCGAGATACTTGCGGCTCACCTCGATGCCCAGCCGCTCGACGCGATCGGCGCTCTCCCGCAGCCCCGCCGTGTCCACGAGCCGGAAGGGAAAGCCCTCGAGCACCGCGTGCGCCTCGACGGCATCGCGCGTCGTGCCCGGGACCTCCGTCACGATGGCGCGCTCCGTGCCGAGCAGCGCGTTGAAGAGCGACGACTTCCCCGCGTTGGGGCGTCCGGCGATGACGAGCAGCGCGCCTTCCCGCAGGCGCTCTCCCTCGGGCGCCGTGTCCAGGAGTCGGGCGATCCGGTCGCGCGCCGCCCGCCACGCGCGCACGACGCGCTCCGGCGCCACCGGGCCTTCGTCCTCGTCGGGAAAGTCAATCTCGTAGGCGATCAGGGCCTCGAGCTCGAGCAGCTCCGTGCGGAGCTCGTCGAGCCGCGTCGAGAGCCCGCGGTCGAGGTGCTGCAGCGCGCGGCGGGCCTGGGCCGGCGCACCGGCGTCGATCAGATCGGCGGTCGCCTCGGCCTGGAGCAGGTCGAGCTTGCCGTTCATTACCGCCCGGCGCGTGAACTCTCCCGGTCGGGCCGGCCGCGCTCCGGCGGCCACCAGCGCCGCGACCGCCGTCGCGGGGACGAGCAGCCCACCGTGGGTCGAGAGCTCGACCAGGTCCTCTCCGGTGTAGGAGCGGGGCCCGGGGAAACAGGCCGCGAGCGCGTCATCCAGCGGCACGCCGGTCGCGGGATGCACGACGTGAACGCGACGGACGGTGCGGGGCGGGTCGGGATGAAACGGGTGCAAGGCGCGCGCGGCGACGGTGAACGCCCCGCGCCCCGACAGGCGGATCACCGCAAGGGCAGAGCGACCCGGAGGTGTGGCGAGGGCGACAATCGGATCAGACAGCACGCATCTCGCCTCCCGCTTCCCGCCTCCCGGTTAGGTTCGCTTCCCCTGCTCCCGCAGCCGGCGCTGCGCGATCAGATACTGTTGCGGGATGCTGAAAATGTTGCTCACGGCGTAGTACAGGTTCAACCCCGACGCGAAGTTCAGGAACAGGAGCGTCAAGAACGCCGGCATGAAGTACAGCATCATCTTCGTCTGCGGGTTCGGCGGCATCCCGATCTGCCCGACCTTCGAGAGCACGAACATCGAGAGCCCCATCACGATGGGGATGATGTAGTAAGGGTCGGCACGCGACAGGTCGGGAAGCCAGAGGAACGGTACGCCGCGAAACTCGATCGTGTTCGCGAACACGAAGAACAGCGCGAACAACACCGGCATCGGCAGGAGCATCGGGAGGCAGCCGCCGAACGGGTTGACGTTGTGCTCCTTGTAGAGCTTCATCATCTCCCGCTGCAGCCGCTCGGGCTCGTTCTTGTAGCGGTCCTGGATCTGTTTCAAGAGCGGCGCGACCGCCTGCATCCGGATGCTCGACTCCATGGCGCGCTGATTGAGCGGCCACAAGAGCAGCCGGACCAGGATGCCGAAGATGATGAGCACCCAGCCATAGGCGAGCGTCAGCCGGTCGTGCATCCAGATCAGGATGTTCACGACCAGCACCGATACGGGCTGGATGATGGGCTGCAGGAACCCGCCGTACGGGTTGGCATCGTCCAGATCGTGCCCGAGCTGCGACAGACGCCGGAACTCGAGGGGCCCGACGTACAGCTGGTAGTCGAACCCCCCGGCGGGAGGCACGGGCAGCGTCACGGCGACGGCGGCCCGGGTCGCCACCGTGGAGCGCCCGAACAGCGACGACGTCGACACGGTGCGCGGGCCGCCCTCGACGAGCGCCGCGCCGAACCGCGGCTGGTTGTCCTCCACGACGAGCGCGGCGATGAAGAAGTACTTCGACTTGACCCCGGCCCACTCGAACGGCCCGTCGAGGATCTTGCGCTCCGCCGGCTTGAGCGACCCGAAGTCCGTACGCTGCGTCTTCGTCGCCTTGGTGACCACGGCGTAGTGGCGGAAATCGTCCATCGAGTCGGCCTCGACCGAGCGCAGTCCATCCCCCAGCCCGAGCAGCAGCGTGGCGCCGGCGGGACCGAATCCCTCCATCCGCCCGCGCACGGCGAACCGATACTCGGCCGGGAAGAAGCGGTATTCGAGCGCCAGGCGCGCGCCGTCTCGCGCGCCGGTGAACGTGAGCGTCGCACCCTCCGACCCCACCTGCACCTGTGTCGCGCTCGGCGTCAGGCTCCAATCCGACACGAGCGTCGTGTCGCCGCCCCCGGTGCGCCGATAGACCAGCAACGGCACGCCTTCCCGGACCAGTTGGACGGGTCGTCCCGAATCCGGCTTGGCGAACGAGCGGTAACCCAACAGCTCCGCGCGGACCAGGGCCCCGCCCCGCGTGGTGAAGCCGAGGCGATAAAGGGGAGAGGTGACCCACACCGTTTCCGCGGGGGCGCTGGCGGACGGGCGGACAGTCGGACTGGCCGACGGTCGCACCGGAGCGGTAGCCGACTCCGGTGCCGCGGCTGCGGGCGTCGTCGTGCTGTCCGGTGCGCCGGTCCGCCGGTCCGGCTTCTTCGGCGGGAAGAGGATGCTCGGCAATACGGCCACGATGAGCATCAGGAAGATTGCCAGAATGATGCGTCGGTCCACTGGGTCCTTAGCCTCTGTGCGTCTACGCGTCTGTGCGTCTAGTAGTTACGGCACCGGATCGTAGCCGCCGGGGTGCAGCGGGTGACAGCGCAGGATCCGTCGGATGCCGAGCCACACACCCCTCACCGCGCCGTAGCGTTCCACCGCTTCGAAGGTGTAGCGGGAGCACGACGGCACGAAGCGACACTGCGTGAACACCAGATGCGCCAGCGTCAGCTGGTAGACGCGAATGAGCGTCATGACGGCGCGCCGCGGCCAGCGCCGGAGATTCATGTGATGCGTGTCACGCTCGCCGCCACTTCGGCCCGCAGCCGCGCAAACGGCGCGGCGTACGCGGCGCGCTTCGCGCGTACGACGAGATCGACGGCGGGGAGCGAGGCGACGGGGCAGCGTCTGAGAATCTCTCTCAAGCGTCGGCGCAGGCGGTTGCGGGCCACCGCGGTGAACTGAAAGCGGGGAACCACGATTGCCATCCGCGCGTAGCCCAGCGGACTCGAGTGCCACGCCAGGTCGAGATGCGGGGTGCGCAAGCGGCGACCTTGTTCCCAGCACGCAGCGAGCTCCGGGCCGCGCGCGAGGCGCACGCGCCGCGGGAACCGCTCTCCCGTTAGTGACTCCGGTGTTTGGACGGCAGGCGGACGGTGAGGCGCTTGCGCCCCTTCTTCCGCCGGCGGGACAGGACGGCGCGACCCCAGACGTCTTTCATGCGCGCGCGAAATCCGTGCTTGTTGATGCGCCGCCGATTGCGCGGGCGATACGTCGGACCCATGCATTCCTCTCGTGAGGCCGGGAAACGTACACCGCCGCCGGCGCGGCGGTCAAGGTTGACTTTTCCACAAGCCGCGCGTAGTTTCGGGCCGCCCTTGCAGGACGTCCCACCTCCTAGTCAGTCGCGGATGGAGCAGTCTACTAAAGAAGCTTGGAAGCGACTCCTCGACGAGGCGCGGCGCGAACTCCCCGACGCGACCGTGCGGACGTGGCTCGAGCCAGCGGTGCCGATCGCGCTGGACGACGGTCGCCTGATCGTCGGTGCCCCGGATCAATTCGCCGTCGAATGGAACGAGTCGAAGCACGCCAGCGTCCTGGCGCGCGCGGCCGAGCGGGTGTTCGGGCGGCCCACGGCGATCGTGTTCCGAGTGCAGGAGGATCGCCAGCAGCGACCCCAGATGGACTTCTTCGTGGCGCCGCGCGAGCCGGCGACCGTCGACAAGTCGGGCGTCCCGACCACACCGCTCAACGAGCGGTATACGTTTCAGTCCTTCGTGATCGGGAAGTCAAACGAGCTCGCCGCCGCCGCCGCGCACGCGGTCGCGGAAGCTCCCGGCAAGACGTACAATCCGCTCTTTATCTACGGCGCCACGGGACTCGGCAAGACGCATCTGATGCAGGCGGTCGCCCATGCCGTGCTCACCAAGTATCCGGGCACGCGGGTGCACTACTTCGGCGCCGAGCAGTTCATCAACGAAGTCATCGAATCGATTCACGCGCGTACCATGTCGGAGTTCCGGCGCCGGTACCGCAACGACGTCGATCTCTTCCTGGTGGACGACGTGCATTTCCTCGAAGGGAAGGAAATGACCCAGGAGGAGTTCTTCCACACGTTCAACGCCCTCTTCGAGGGGCACAAGCAGATCGTGCTCACCTCGGATCGGCCGCCGAAAGAGATCCCGGGGCTCGAGGATCGGCTGATCTCCCGGTTCGAGTGGGGCCTGGTGGCCGACATCGGACACCCGGACCTGGAGCACCGCATCGCGATCCTGCGCAAGAAGGCGGAGCAGGATCATCTCGAGCTCACGATTCCCGACGACGTGCTGCGGTTCATCGCGGAGCACGTGCGGTCGAGCGTGCGGGAGCTCGAGGGCTGCATCATCAAGCTGCTCCTCTTCGCCTCGCTCAAGAACCGCGAGGTGACGATCGAGCTCGCGCGGGAGGCCCTGTCGGACAAGATCCGCCAGGGGGAGGAGGGGGCGAGCTACGCCCAGCCCACGCCGAGCATCGACCGGGTGCAGGAAGTGGTGGCCCGCCGCTGGGGCGTGACGCCGGAGGGACTCCGCTCCAAGGCGCGCACCAAGACGCTGACGATTCCGCGCCAGGTGGCGATGTACCTCGCGCGGGACATGCTCGGGCTGCAGCTCGTGGAGATTGGCCAGGCGTTCGGCGGGCGCGACCATTCGACGGTGATTCACTCGGTGGACAAGGTCGAGCGGCAGATGATGCGGGATCGGACGTTCAAGGAGCGCGTCGAAATGGCGCGCCAGGAATTGTCCGCACTGTAGTCAACATCGGGGAGCAGGTCATGTGGGCGGGTGTTGGAGCGGCGCGCGCATGTGGGGAAGGCCCGGGATACCAACAGTCCCAACAAACGGGTCACGTGACCGCGGGAAGCCCCCGGACCCTCATGCGAAACGGCTTAGGCCGACGCGCCAACATTTCCCCGCTCTCTACTACTACTACTAGTAGTTCTATCTTAGTAGAGTAGTAGAGTCTTACTCCACAGAATACGCAAAAAGGGCCACGGCACGGATGAAGTTCACCATTACACGGGAGCAGCTGCAGGAAGGACTGAGCGCGGTCGCCGCGGCCATCCCGGCCAAGACGACCCTGCCCGTGCTCGCCAATGTCCTGGTCGAGGTGACCAAGCAGGGCCTGCGGCTGTCCGGCACCGATCTGGACATCGCCGTCAGCACTACCGTCCCGGCCGACGTGGATGCGGAAGGCGCCGTCACCCTCCCGGCGAAGAAGCTCGTGGACATCGCCCGCGAGCTGCCCTCGGGCCCGGTCCGGATCACCGCCGCCGGCGAGTCGCGCGTCGGGATCGAGTGCGGCCGCTCGAAATTCAAACTGCTCGGGTTGCCGCGCGAGGAGTTCCCGTCGTTCCCCGCGGTCAAGTTCGACGGGGCGTGGAACGCGGCGGCGGGGGTGGTGCACAAGCTCGTGGGGCACGTCGCGTTCGCCGCCTCGACCGAGGAGAGTCGGCCGATCCTGAACGGCGTGCTATGGGAGCTCCGGCCCGACCACATGCGGATGGTGGCGACCAACGGACACCGGCTCGCCAAAATGGACGTACCTGCGAAGGGCGGCTCGACCGCCGACCTGATCGTGCCACCCAAGGCGCTCGAGCAGATCCGTCGTCTGTTTGCGGCCGACGACGCCCTCGAGATCGCGCGCAGCGACAACCACATCGGGTTCCGCGCCGGCGGCACCCTCGTGTTCTCCCGCTTGATCGAAGGGCCGTACCCGAATTACGAGCAGGTCATCCCGCGCGAGAACGACAAGGTCGCCACGGTAGACAAAGCCGCGATGGCGGCGGCGTTGCGGCGCATGAGCGTGGTCGCGAGCGATCAGACGCACCGGATCCGCCTCGCGTTCTCCGGCGGTGCCGTGAAGTTCTCGGTCCAGACCCCGGACCTGGGCGAAGCGCAAGACGAGCTCACGATCACCTACGAAGGCGAGCCGCTCGAGATCGGCTTCAACGCGATGTACCTGCTCGAGATCCTGAAATACATGCCCACCGACGAGGTACGACTCACCTTCAAGGCTCCCGAGCGCGCCGCCACGGTGGAGCCGGTCGGGTGGGATGACCCGGCGAGTTATATGGCGCTGGTCATGCCGCTGCGGCTGGTCGACTAAGGCGGGGACCTGCACGACTAGACGCACAGACGCACGGCAGACTAGACGCACAGACGCGCAGACGCACAGGGGTGAACAGGTGACGGTGGTTAGGGGAGGCTGTCCCGGACACTGTCCGCTGTTCTCCACTGTGCGTCTGTGCGTCTAGCTTGTAGGCTGTCCTGCTCGCTGTCCGCCGGCACCGGCACCGCAACGGTGAGCGACTCCAATGCTGGCGGGATCAGCGGCGGGATGAGCGCCATCGGCAGCGTGTCTGTTTCCTCTTCCGGTGGGATGTACACGTCCACCCCACGATACCTCGCCAGGATGAGGTTGCGCCGCTCGAGCGTCCGTTCGGGACGGAACGTGGGATTGGACGTGCGCGGATGCGGCAGCGTCGCCGCGAGCTCGGCGGCCTGCTCCTCGCTGAGACGCGATGCGGGCACGGCGAAGTACGCGCGGCTCGCCGCATCCACGCCCCAGATGCCCGGCCCCCACTCCGCCATGTTCAGATACAGCTCGAGGATCCGGTCCTTCGAGAGCGTCAGCTCGAGCCGCAGAGCGGTGACCGCTTCCTTCACCTTGCGGATCGGATTGCGCGAGGAGGAGAGATACAGATTCTTGGCGACTTGCTGGGTGATCGTGCTCGCGCCCCGCAGCCGGTCGCGGTGCCCCCACGCCGCGCCGACGGCGGACCAGAACCCGTGGGCACGGTCCACGCCGAGCGCATCCGCGATCTCGGCCGGATCGATCCCGACGTGCGAGCGGAACCGCGAGTCCTCGGCGATGATGACCATGCGCTGGAGGACGGGGGAGATGTTCTCGAGGTCGGTCGGGCGGACGGCCGGACGGGCGGACTGAGCACCCCCGACCGCCCGACCGCCCGACCGCCAGTCCGTCTCTTCTCGCATCATCGCCGTCTCCCGCGGCCAGTGATCCCGCCACCACACGGGGGGCGGCCACACGGCGAACAGCCACGCGAGGACGACACCGCTCGTCCCTAGCGCCACGCGGCGCAGGTTCCTAGGTTTCGCGTCCGCCATGTCGCTCGATCTCACCACGCTGCGTCGCCGCCTCCAGAAAGCCCTCGGCAAAAAATTTACTGTGGGAGACGTCCTGGGCGAGGGCGGGTTCGCCGCCGTGTTCCGCGTCCGGGACCTGACCCTGGGACACGACGTCGCGGTGAAGGTGCTCGACCTGGGGCTCACGCCGTCACCCGGGCTGGCCGAGCGGTTCGTGCGGGAGGCGCGCACCAGCGCGCGGCTCGAACACCCGCACATCGTGCCGATCTACAAGGTCGGGGGCTACAAGAACGAAGTCCTGTACATCGTGATGCGCTGCCTCGACGGGCCCTCGCTCCGCCAGCTGCTGGAAAAGCATCAGCGCCTGTCGCTGCGCGACGCGGCCCGGATCGCGCGGCAGGTGGCGGACGCGCTGGCCCATGCGCACCTGCACGGGATCGTGCACCGCGACGTGAAGCCCGACAACATCCTGCTCGACTCCTCGGGCCACGTGCTCGTGACCGACTTCGGGATCGCGAAGGCCGCGCAGGAGGCGACCGTCAGTCAGCTCACGACCGAGGGCATGGTGGTCGGGACGCCCCATTACATGAGTCCCGAGCAGGCCACCGGAGAGGACGTGGATGCCCGCTCGGACATTTACTCGCTCGGGGTCGTGTTGTATCAGATGCTCGCCGGGGTGCCGCCGTTCGACGGCGAGTCCGCCCAGTCCATCCTCATGAAGCAGGCCACCGCCACCCCCGTGCCGATCCAGCAGCACCGCGGCGAGGTTCCGCCCCCGCTCGCCGGGGTGGTCGATCGCGCGCTCGCCAAAGACCCCGCCGAGCGCTTCCAGAGCGCCGAGGAGCTGAGCCGGGCGTTGGTGGACGCCCTCCCCACCGCGGCGCAGGACAGCGTACGAATGCGGTCCTCCGTCCTGTCCGGCGCCCTCCAGGCACTCGTGGGCGTCGGCGTGGTGGGGGCCCTCGTCCTCGGGGGGCTCGCCGTCTTGTCGCGGGCTCCCCGCATCTCGGCACGCGCGCCCATTCCCGACAGCCTCGCTCAGCCACTCCGACGTCAGGGCGCGCTCGCTCCCGGAGACCCGGCCCTTTACGTCTTCTCGCCCCGCGGCGCCGACGATACCACGCTGCTACTCGTGGCGCGCCGGAGCGTGGCGGTGGTGACGCCGCACCGCGTGCGCGCCTATCGCCGGGACTCCGTCCAAGTAGACTATGGGCCCGAGCTGCGAGGCGGCCTCTCGTTCCGGATGGTCCTCCTCCTGTCGCGCGCGCGCCGCGACACCGTGTTTCGCCATCTCTCGTTCCGCGATGTGTACGAGCTGTCGCGCCGGCTCAGCAAGCTGATCGGTGAGCACTAGCGCGCCGACCGCCGCGCGCTGGTAAGGCGCCGCGTCGACACGCCGTACACACTCAGGGCGTCGATGCCGTGGGCATCGCCGGGAGCCGTCGCAATCAGACCGGCGATGTCTGCACCGCCGAGCGAGAAGCCGAACGCGAGACCATTGCGGCGTAGCGAACGGTCCGTGTCGAGGCGGGCGAGCAGGCCGATGGGGAGCGACGTCCCCTGCCGTAGTGTGCCGCGCACACCCAGGGCGTACCCCGCCACCCCATCGGTCGTGACGCGGCTGAGCGCGGACACGGCGACCTGCCGCCCGGCGAGCTGCAGCGTCGCACTCGGGACGTATGTGATGCGCAGGGTCGAATCGCGCACGACCGGCCGTCCGATGTTTTGGATCGCTCCGCCCACCGACAGAGCCGGCACCCAGTCGTACACGACGCCCACGTCCCAACCCGTGCTGGAGGTGCCCCCCCGGTACAGCGCCGCCGCAAATCCTGCCGCGAGTCCCGCATGGCCCGCCGCGTATCCCACGCGGTAGGTGTGCCCCCGTTGGTGGTCGCTGAACAGGTCGCGCTGGTAGCCGAGCGACAGCCCGCGGGAATTGAGGCCGAAGGTGAGTTGCCGCAACTTGCCGCTCGCACCCGGATCCCCGACCGTCAGGTCGAGATGGACGGACGCCGCTGGAAACGCTGCCAGGCCGGCGGCATTGACCCAGAGGGCCCGCGCGTCGCTGACGTCGGTGGGGAAGAGATAGCGAGCGGTGGTGTTCGGGGCGACCTGGGCGAACGTGCTGGTCGCGAGCAGCAGGAGTGGCACGGACGAGCCGACCGTCCGACCGCGACCGCAGGGGAGTCCTTTAGGGTCCGACCGTCCGACCACTACGGAAGCACCGCGACCGTCGTGCGAGTCACCTGAATCACCGGGACCGCGACGCCTTGCACCGGCAGCCGCACGGTCAGGGTCGTCGAGTCCTGCCATTCACCGCCCAGGTAACGGCCGTCGGCCGCGAGGTAGGCTACCCCGCTGCCCGTTCCTGCGCCGGAGAGCTCGAACGGTTGCCCCGCGTTCTTGCCGCCCCCGGCCACGCGATAGCTCTGGCTCCCCTCCACCCGTACGCTGCGGGTGCCGAGGCGGTCCTCCCACCCGCCCGCCGTGGAATGCGAGATCGTACGCCGCGACACTTCGGAACCGGTCCCCTTCTGGCTCGTCTCGACCGTGTCGGTCCAGGCGGCTCCCGGCTGGACGCCGTCGAGCGGCAGCCGCGGGAGAAAATCCCGGAAGTTCCCGAGGAGCTGCACCACGGACTGCGACACGGCGCTGTCCGACGGCAGCGCGTTCACGAACTCGCCGCGCGGCGCCACGCGTCCCGCGAACACGAGCTTGCGCACCTTGTTGGTGTTGTCCACGATCGGCGGCGGCGTTCCCGAGTCGGCGACGATCGAGTCCACGAGGAAGGTGGCCGGATACCCGATGCTGTCGGCCGGCCCGGTGATCGCCGTCGCCACGAAGATCCGGGCACCGACGTCCTGGGCTTGGGTCTGATCGCCGAGGGCCTGCTGGATGTGGAGCCGCCGGTGCACTACGTAGCGCACGGCGCTGGGTCCGTAGCGAACGACGTCGGGACGGCGCGCGGCGGGCCCCTCCGTCGCCGGAGCCGTCGTCGAGGTGCCCGAGGTGGGGGGGAGTGCGGGGGCCGCGGCGGTGGGTGTCCCGCGAGTTCCGGCAGCGCAGGCGGCGGTGAGCGCCGTCCCTGCGAGCAGCAACCGACCAATCATGGTGCGCTCCCCGCCTTGGTCCGGCCGAAGACAGCCACCATCTCGGTCCCTTCGCTTGCGACGCGCAGCAGCTTCCAGCCGCGCTTGCGCATATCGGCGCGCCACCCGATGAGCTTCTCCCATTCCTGGGCGGTCGTCCGGAATACCCGCAGGTCCGCGACTTGCTCCCACTGTGCGGGGTAAGGCTTCGATGGTGAGGTCATGGAGAGATGGGCGGTAGGGCCATAAGCCGAGTTCTGTTTGCCCGCCGAAACGGGCAGATGGTCATCTCTCTGGGATGGCTGTCGCCAGCCACCTCACGCGGCCTACCCGCAGCTCAGGCGACCCGGGCCGGGTCTCGCTGCTTATT
>WNGI01002666.1_pt1 | contig 17396 bp, 18 predicted proteins | sample 5400621 | NCBI WGS metagenome assembly WNGI01 (sample SAMN13153374, study PRJNA577476) | soil metagenome | isolation source: 20 cm soil or saprolite under Garry oak tree replicate 1 | place: USA:California | collected 2016-06-15 | reverse complement strand
ACAGTGTATGGCGCGGCCACTTCAGATTGGCTGTTCAACTGAAAAATGAATTGGTGATTAGGCCGATCCCATTTGATGCGCAAGGTGGAAACAGCATCGGGCTGCACGTAGCCGAGCACGCGGTAGTCGAGCGACGTCTATTGCCACAGAACTGATCGTTACAGCGAGTGTAGAAACCAGCTACTGTGAGAGCGCCTCCGACATCTGTAGGCGTTCGTGATATGCCAATCACACCTACGACATCACCAATTTGGCTCGTCGGCGAACTTTCCGTGTCGCTTCGTTTTGGTTTACTACCCGAATTTTCCAGGCTAGGCAGGTCAGCAGCCAGACGATGAGCAAGCTGCGCTCGTGGTGGTGGCGGATATGCTCCAGTCCATAACGATTCTTAGCGTCGTCGAAGCCTTCATTTTCAATGTGCCATCGACTCTTGGCCATGTGGTACAGACAGCGGCGGCTGATGCGACGCGAAGAGAGGTCGGTGAGCCAGTAGGCCTCGACGACATCGCCATCCGGTTTGTGTTGGCGATAGCGGAGGACCCGCACCGTTTCCCACTGCAAGCTTTCCCAAGGGTCAAAGTCGTCGGCGTCCCAGATCTCCACGCGATCGGTACCGTCCCGGAATTCCAGGGCCGGCGGTTGGGAACGGAAGCGCTTCTCCGCCGCGCGGAGTAATTCGGGTAGATTCTCCTTCAGCCGGGCGACTACCGGCCAACCCGCCTTTCCCGCAGCATGGAGGAAAGGGGCCGTGGCAAATTCTCCGTCAACCACCACATAGCTGATGAAGCGTGCTCCCAGGTTCTGGCGCACGCGAGCCAGCAGACGCTGCCCGGCTCGGTATTCACTGTCGCCCGGCCCATAGGGTTCCACGTCCACCGGCAGGATGAGGTCGCCGCCGACCACGGATGCGAGCACGAAATGATGCCGGTAGCCGGTGATTTCTTTCTCGGCATTGCGGTGGGGACGGCACAAGGGCATCCCTCCTTTCGCCGCCGCCCCCCGGTGGTCCCGTCCAAAGCGAGGCCTACGAAGCGGCAGTCCTCGAAGGCCTTGTTGCGCTTGGCGCGATGGAGCACGGCGGCCAAAGCGACCCGCGTGGGCGTCGGATCTAAACGTGCGGTGAAGTAACCCAAAGCATCGTCGCCGAAGGATCGGCTGACGTTTAGGTTTCTTCGCGCTTTCGATCCCACCAGGAATTCAATGGCTAGGAAGGCCCACTGGCGCAAGATGGTGCCCAGGACGAAGGACCACAACAGATCTTTTGCCGGGATCTTATGACTACAACGCCCATCGCCGGGGGAGCGGAAGTAGTACGCCAGATGGAGGTGCTGGCTGACGAACTTCCACAGCCGACGTGGGGTAGGGCTTCTCAGTCGGGCTTTCGCCTTTTCTTGCGCTGCTCGCGGGCCAAGACCAACAGCTGGGCGTTGGCCGCCAGCACTTCGCGCACGGTGTCTTGAAATTCGCGTCCGGCCGAGACGCGCCGCTCGACCTCCTCCACCCAATCTCGCGGGATGCGCTCGACCTGTCGCTGCCCCTTGGCGGCCATGAAGGTGAGTGTCCAAGATTCATGCCCTTTGTCGTGCGCACAATGGCAACGGGGATTCCCGCAGCGGGTGAAACTGCGAGTGAGGTTTCCCGGCAGCAGATCGGGAGGGATGGGGAAACGGCGAAGCAGTTGAAACTTGCGCTGGCGGAGGTGTGCGGCCTGAGGGCCACGTGGTTCGTCTTTCATATGAGAGAAGTAAATCTACAAGTTAGCGACAAAAATCAAGCACTTTCTGAATGCGAAAATAGGGCAGTTTTCCTAAACTGCAACAGCTTGAAGCACGAGCGCTATTCTAAAGGGTAGATCTAATGGTGGTGGGTCTTATGTTCCGAAATAGCTGCATGGGCATCATGGGCATCATGGGCATCGCCGAAGAGTAGGCGCTGGCAGGTGTCCGCAAGTTTGGACGACGCACTATTTTTTCAGTAACCCTTAGCTGGCTCAACGTCTCCGTCCTGGCAGTGGTTTTTATTAGAACCTCTTAGGAGTTCTTCTTCGCGGCCCTCACCTTTGCCCACCGCGCCCTTTGCGACTTCGTTATTCTGGCTCTCGCAGCCGCAGACATCACCCGTTTCTTCCTGCTCCATGAATCCTCCCGGCCCGGTATCCTCTCACGTCCAAGACCTCGTGTTAAGGCAGGAATTGCGGGTGACGCGACTGCTCACAAGCGGTGTAGAATCAGGCTTGCTTACTTGTTTTTCTTTGGACAGACGTCCCGCTTAAAGGTGATTGCCGTCCGTATGTCCTGGTCCTGACTCGGTTACGAATTGCTTCCACTTTTGGGCGTTTTGGTGCCACGAAATGGGTTTTTCAAACAAGGGCGTCGGGTTTGATGATTCTGTCCTTCTGCGCTGACGTTGATATTTCTCCCGAAAAGTCTTCGTTGGTGAGAAAGCTAACGTTGGGGTCCGCCAAGTACATGAGCAATTGCCAATCCACATACAAACCTCGGTCGTTCTTACGAGGCTTCGCTCCTACCGCAACTTTTCGAACCGAAGTCTCTAGATACTCAATTGCCGCCGAAAACTGACGACTGATCACCAACGGATTCGGGCGACAGCCTGGAGCACCAAACATCATCGAAAGGCGTTGAGGGATGTGGAGGTTCTTTCGTTGTTTAGCCAAGGCCTCCAAAGCCCTCAATTCGTTTTCGATTTGGCCTTCGTGAATCTGATCTAAGGATTCGATATTTTCCCAAACACTGCCATCAGCGTTCCCGCGCTGAACAAACTCGTCGAAATTCGGAGCGGTCACAACCATGTCTATAAGCTGCGTGTAATGTTCAGGAACTACGCCCGATTTTGTCGGCAACGTAGTCCGAAAGCGAGGATTGCTATCACGAAACTTTTGGGCCGACCTCACTATTGGGACGGGAGACATCTGAACATGTCGTTCTAGAACGACGACTTCGGCCGTTTGGTCATCGGTTCTGTCCGGTCTAGCTTTGCTTTCAAAGCAGCACAGCATTGTGCTAGCGCTGGCGAACTTCCAATTGAATCGGCCGCGCGATGGAGTTCACTTCAGGGTCGTAGTATTCGTAGACGCGAGACTGAAACGTTCTGGCACGGATCGGATACTTTGCCCTCAAGCGAAAGCGAAGTAGGACTGTGTCGCCCGAAGCAAGAGAATCGAAGTATAGAATCGCTTGCGTCGCGGTCAGACTGAACTTCTCTAGCCGACCGCTTTTCTGACCCGCACTCTTTTCATGGTAGGCCTGCAAATCTTCACTGAGTAAATCGAACCCCGGCGGAATTCCCAGGTCTACCATCACCATGTTGGCAGCCTTCGGCAAATTGTTTTTGATAGTTGCGGCCGCCATAGCGATATCGTCCCCCGCAAGATGCGTGCGATCGTATGTCACCTCAATAGTAAGGGGCTCGTTCTCCGGTTTCTTGTCCCACGGCAAAAAGTATTGCCCTACAACCTGGTACGCTAGCCCGCCTTTCCCCTCAAAGCGAATCTCTACAGTGTTCCCGCTTTTCGCATCGACTCCTTTGAACACAAACTGGTGGAGCAGATCATTATTTTCTCGAGTTAACGCTAGTTTCTCCGCAATCTTCCCGTTCAGCACTACTTCCAGTGTGCCGCTCACGTCCGCCGTGCCTTTTTCTGTGGCCAGTAGCAATGCGCGCAGCGCCATGATGGTCGCTTGCGTCGTGCCCCAGGCTCCCGAAGCTTCTTTCTTGGCCGCGATGTAATTCATCGCCTTGCGCGCAGTCCCCGAAGCTCCGCCCCATTTAAGCAGCGCCTGAGCGGCCAACCCGGTAGTTTCCACGCTGGCGCTAGTACCCGTGGCATACACATTCGTTTCTTCCGCGCTCCACCACGCTTGTTCATCTCTTTCCGTACGCGCATCGAGTAACAGTTGCATCGCCTGTCGGGTGAACTCTCGGTCTTTTCTATAATCCGTAGCGAAGTTCGCCAGCACCGCCAGCGTGTACGCGTCGGCTTTTGCGTTCGCCTGCGTCTCGATGAATTGTTTGGCTTTCTCCACAGCCTGACCCTGATAGCCGGTATTCTCCAACGCCCACGCCAGGTAAGCGGTGATGCGCAGTACATCCTTGTTATAGCGGTTCGTCGCTCCTTCGTTAATGAACGACGCATCCGGTTTCCAGCTTCCGTCGCCCTGCTGCTGTCCCGCAAGCCACTGCTGGGTTCGCGCAATCAGCTTCGGATCCACGTCGTGGACCTTCGACATCTCGTAGAACTCCATGAGCCCGTACGCGGTCAGGATTTTGTTCGCCGGCGCGTTGCCGAACCAGGAAAAGCCCCCACCAGGAACTTCAAATGTCAGCAGCCGCTGGTAGCCGTTGGCGATATAGCCTTCGGCCTTCGCGTGCACTTCCGGTGTCACCTTCTTCGTGCGCTTCATGTAATCCAGCGCCAGCACATTCGGGTACGTGCTCGAAGAGGTCTGTTCGAAGCAGCCGAACGGCATCCGCAGCAAGCTGTCCATCCCTTCAATCACCTGGCTCAGCGGCCCGGGATAAAGCCTGACGAAAATATTGCTGGCATCAGGAATCGATTCCGGGGGGAAGTTTAGCTCGTGCCTCGCCGTAGTTTCCAGCCGACCGTTGAAAACCTGGTTCTGTTCGCGCCCATTGGGCACCACTTCGATTTCCCGCACCACGATGTCCGCGCGATCGGACTCTCCTTTCATTCGCGCGCTCAGCGTCAGCTTGAATTTCCCGATGCGCTTCGCTTCCAGCGTGAACTGCGATCCACCCACTCGCGCAGAATCCACCGTCACGCTCTTCTCGGCCATGTCATCCACCAGTGAAAACCATTCGTCGGTTTGCAGTTGTAGGCTAACTTTCCCAGGCGCGCCCGAGTAGTTGTACACGGCCACGGGAATCGACACGCGGTCTCCTTGCGTGAGAACGACCGGCAAATCCAAGTCCACGAAGAAATCCTGGAACACTTTCAAGCTCGAAGTGCCACTTCCCAGCGCCCCTCGCGCCGTCGACGCCATCATCGCCATGCGCCACGTGGTAATCGAGTCCGCCAGCGGTATCGTGATACTTGCCACTCCATCCTTATCGGTGATGATCTCTGGATTGATATACAACGCCTCTGGAAAATACGACCGCACTCGCGCAGCGCCCGAAGCGGCTTGATCCTTCTCTTTTGCGACCGTCACGCTGTTCACCGCGCGAGCCTCGTCGACTACAACCATCTGAGCTACGGCAATGGGAGCCGCCGGTGGTGCTGCTAAGAACTCAGCGTCGCGGGCCCGCTCAACCCTGGGGATCACACCACCCACTACTCCTCCCACGACGCCGCCTGCCACTCCTCCCGGAACGCCGCCCGCAAACCCCACGCCCGCGCCCGCTCTGAAATCTGCCACCATTCTTCCCGAATCGCTTAGCGCTACAATCGTCCCCGCTGGCCGATCTTGCCGGAGCAAGACTGACAGGATGGCGCGATCACGCGCGTCCAGCTCCAACTTGCCAGAAGCGCTTCCTGAGTCCGTAGAAACTTGAATTTGATAGTCGCCGACGGGCAAACCTCCCAACTGGAACCGCCCATCGACACCTACTCTCGTCCTACGGACCTTCCTGCTCGAAACCAAGCGCGCCACTACGGTAGCTCCTTCAAGCGCACCGCCCCACTGGTCCACCGCCATTCCGATGATTTCTGCGCGCCCACCAAACGCGCCGCGCTCGTGTTCAATGTTGATCCCGATCGTGCTGGGGCCCGCGCTGGGATGCCCTACGACTCTCCTTCGCCGCGCCTCCACGTAGACCAACAGATCGTCGCCAGTCCCGAATTGCTTGTCCGGACCCGCACTGCTTATCAGATAGTGCGTCTTGTCCGTATCCCACGAAGCGCGCTCTATCCGCACGTTTGTGTCCCACGCGTCGCGCAGGTCTGCCGCGCCGTCATGCCTCATTCTTTCCAGAGTCTTGATTAGGTCCCCGTTCTCCGGGTTCTCGGCATACGCACGGCTGAGCCTCTCTGATAGCCGCTGTACCTGTTCTAAAAGCTGCTTCTGATAGCGTTGCGCGTACTCCCAGTATTTCGTCTGTGGCACCGTTCGTCCGAACTCCGTTTCGAACTTATTCCCGCTCACCATCTCCGTCGCGGAAAACAAAGCCCGTGCCGCGCGGTCCTTTTGCTCGGCTTTGGACTCTTCCGTCGGCTCGACGACGTCCGGCATCCCGATCGAGTGAATCTCGTAGCGCGGCTTCAAAAGCTCCTGCTCCAGGTAAAAGAAAACTTTGGCAAACCCAGGTTGTTTCTCCGCAAGTGCGAATACCGCCTCATCCACGACTTGCAATCCCAGCGCAGCGCTCACTCCCTGCCCTCGGCCGTTCGTCACTCGGAAGTGGATGCATGCTTCGCCACCCGGCTTGTACACCGGCGCATTGGCCGTGGCCTCGATCTTCAATTCATCCGCGGGCTGCACGAAGACCAGCCGGTGGTCTCCTACAGGCTGCGCGTCACGTCCAAAAACGTAGGCATTGAAATCCACCGTGCCTGCCAGTTCCGGCGTGGCTGCCAGCTTCAATTCGGCCTGGCCGTTTTCGATGTCCACGTCACGCGTGAGTACGGTTTGCCCTTCTTTGACGATGTCGACATATGCAGTGCCTCGTTTCACTGTGGAGAACACTTTCAGTCGAATGTCGTCCCCAGCTCGGTACACGGCCCGTTCTGTCCGCAGAAGAATCTGATCCTGTCCTCCGCGGCTTTGTAGCGCCACGGCGCTCGACGTGCGGTTCCCTTTCTTGTCTGCTGCTTCTATCGTCAGCACTTGGGTTCCCGCACCGTCCTTCAAACGAAGCACCGCCACCCCGCCTTCGTCCGTGGTCGCGTGTTGGTCGGCGTTGTCGGCTGCATGGACTGTCAGCTCAGTTCGCGCCGGACTTCCATCCGCATAACTGGTAAGAACAAACACTTCGTTTTCTAAGCCGGGGACGAGTGTGCCTCCTTCCGGAACCGCTGTAACCAGCAGAGGCGATTCGCTCACGGTAATTGGCTCTCCACGGCTCTCTGCGTGGTCCGCAGAATCCCTTACCGTGGCCTCGATCAGCACCAGCGCCACTCCCTGGCTCAGCGGCCTCGCGGCAAAGTAATTGGGCAGCTTAAGATCAAACTTATACGTCCCGTCGCTATCGGTCTTGCCCTCGACTGAAGCGGCTTCAAACACCGCCACGTCCGTGCCAGAAGCCTTGACGGTGATTCCCGCCTCATCCACCGGCTTCCCAAAAAAGTAGTTCGCGCGCACAGTTCCCTTCACGTGGTCGCCTGGCCGATAGCCGTGCTTCGTTTTCTTATCCTGGCTCTCGAATTCCACGGCCACTTTGAATTTCGGCAAAACGTAGCGCTCCACATTCAGCGCCATCTCTGCCGTGTTCGTCGGTGCATCGGCCTGCCCCATCAAAGCGTGCAGGTGATAGGTGCCCAGGTTGACTTCATCCGCCAGCGCGAACTCCGCTGACGCGATGCCAAATTTGTCTGTCTCCGTCGCTTTCTTGAACACTTTGTTCCCGCGTGAATCTTCCACTTCGAACGTCAGCTGGTGTCCGCTGGCGGCTTCGTGGTCGGCGCGGTCGAGCGCCAGCGCCCTCGCATGGATGATCTGTCCCGGCTGGTAAATCGGCTTTTCTGTCGTCAGCAGGATGGAGACTTTCTCCTCCAGCCGCACTGCCTGCGTGAACTCCGTCGAACCGATCAGCGTGTCCACCACGTACCGCAGCTCGTGATTACCCGTAAGGCCTGCAGGGAATTGGAACTGCGCCTCGGCCGTCCCTCGACGGTTCAACGGCCCTGTGAAAAGGACGCGCGGTTTATGATCCGCGGCTGCCAGCTCGATGCGCACGGCTCCCGCTCCCGCAATCACTTCATTTTTTGAATCCGTGACGATGACCCGCACCGCCGCCGGGCCTCCGCTCAAGTACGATTGCTGCCCTAGAATATGCACCACGGGCGCGCGCAGGATTTGCGAGATCGAGTCGATACCTTCGAGGGCCTCGGTCTTGCCATCCCCATATTCAAACCGGTAGCGCACCCGGTGCCATACGAGATCGTCCACGGCGAGTGTTTTGTTCAGCCGGATGCTCTCTTGCCAGCGCCCATATCCCGTCCCAATCGCAACTCGCGCTGCCGCACTCCCTAGAACTTCATCTTCCGGATTCAGCACTTCGACTCTCAGAGTTCCATCGCCGGAATGAAGGGAATGGTAAGGAATGGTCACATGCACGACACCGTACGTGTATGTGACAACTGTTGGGTCCGCATTGACAGCTGGGAAGAACTCTACGAACACTGCTACGAAAAGCGGCACTGCAAGTGTGGCAGCGAAGAAAAGGTACCAGAAACTGCTTGGGCACACCCATAGCTTCGGAGCCTTCATGATCCGTCTCCTTGAGACTTGCTGAGTTAGCGCCCCTGCGATTTTCTGCGCTCAGAAAATAGAACGCGCTATTTGCCGTTTCTTGCAGATTTTCGTTGAGTCGGATTCCCTGCCATCCGCTCTGGGACAGACGCACCACAAGAAATTGGACACCGTCGCTCGTTAGAAGTGCCCGCCGCAGTCCAGGAAGTGGGGCGTTAGGCTTTCAACGAATGAGTGGATGGTGAAGCGGAACAGATTACACAAGCGTTATTGGAGTTCAAACACTGCGAAGGAAATGGACAGCTTTGAAACCGGAGCCTTTTGATGCCTTCACGTCCGCACGCAACCCTCGCCCAGTGCTCCGTCGTGAGACGGGCACATTTTTCGGCACGATTTTGCCTTACATCTTTGGAAAATCTACTTCCGGGTGTCGTGCCTTCTCCGAATGCACCGATATTTTTTACTTCATCAGGCAACGCCGTTCCCTCGACCTTAAAGCGCGCGGGCGGCACGGACGCTCGCGCTTCGGGATTGTAGTAATCGTACAAGACGGATTCCGAGGACTGTGCCGTGATCCCGAATCTAGGTTTGAACGTAAAGGAAAAAGTCGTGCCGCCAGCTCGCGGCCACAGGTAAAAGACCACACGATCAGGTTGGACTTCGTAGCTCTGCAAGTCCCAACCGGAAGCGGAAACGGCAGAGTCGAGCGAGGGGCGGTCCACGTCGGCACCAGGAGGCAAGCCCACCTCAGCCAACATCATTCCGTATCCGCGGAAGCCGACGCGCTCCGCATGAACGGGCATTGAATCAAATCACCGACGGAAGCCGCGGAGCGATCGAACTTGACCGAGTAATCCATTTGCAAGGTCCTGTATCCCTGGCCGCTGGCCTGCGACGTAGAATGTGGCACCGCCGCTTGAGGCGGAACTGGCGCAGCAGCTTGCACAGAAAACGTTCAGTGAACAAGCAAAAGCCATTCTGAAAGGCGCATTTCACCAAGCATGTGCCGGTGGGCGCGATGCTCCGGCGCGCGTTCGATAAATCTCAATCGCGAGCAACTCAGCGTTGTAGGTGACTGTGGCGGCTGATGAGGATAGTGTTTGGGTCGTAGCCAGGTCAGGGACCACCATCAAACACACGAAATATCACATAGACCGCGCAGGATTCATCGCCCAGATGAAGACTTACTGCAGATGGCTAGAGCCCGGACGGGCACTCTAACATTGAATCTACGCTCTCTCGATGAACCTGGTTCAAAACTCGAACAGGCCAGTATAATCTGGCTGGTTACTATAGGGATCAGCGGAGGAAACCAAATGAATGAACTGTATTGGATTCCGTTGGGGGTCGCGGTTTGCTTTGTGCTGTACCTAATTTTGGGAAGCTTCTTCACCGTGCGCACGGCCGAAGTCGCTGTGATCACACGATTCGGCAAGTTTCTTCGAGTCGCCGAGCCTGGATTAAACTGGAAGCGGCCGTTCTTCGATTCGGTGATGGGCACAGTGAGTCTACGCGTGAATCAGATCACTCTGACCATGGAGACCAAGACGAAAGATAACGTGTTCGTCACCATTCCTATTTCGGTGCAGAATCGAGTGCGTCCCGAAAAAGTCTACGATGCCTACTACAAGTTGTCCGATCCGGTGGCGCAAATCAAATCCTATGTCGAGCAGGTGATCCTAGGGCATGTTCCGGGAATGACGCTGGACGAAGTGTTCGCCACACAGTCCAGTATCGCCGCGGCGGTCAAACAGGAGCTGGATGCGGACATGGCATTATTCGGATACGAAATTGTGAATGTGCTGGTGACCGATATTGTTCCCGATGCAAAGGTGAAGTCAGCCATGAACGATATCAACGCAGCGCAGCGCGAACAGGTGGCCGCCAACGCCAGGGGCGAGGCGGAGAAAATTCTGGTGGTCAAGAAGGCCGAGGCCGAAGCGGAAAGCAAGGCTCTCCAGGGACAGGGGATCGCAAATCAAAGGAAGGCCATCATCGAAGGGCTGCAGGCCTCGATCGAACAATTCCAGAAGGTGGTGGAGGGGGCGTCGGCGAAAGAAGTCATGCAGTTGGTCATGGTCACGCAGTATTTCGACACGCTGAAGTCCATCGGCGAGAGCGACAAAACCAATACGTTGTTTCTGTCTCACTCGCCGGCGTCTGTCAAGGATGTCTCCGATCAGATTCTGCAGGCCATGGTGGTGGCGGAGAGAGCGAACGGCTGAAGCGCAAGAAGCGCGACCCACGGGGCGGGTGGCCAGCCGGACAAGCGACTTTCAGCCTATCCGTGATGTCAAGCCCCATTAAAGGATTGAACAGACTCAAGGCCGAGAGGCGAATGTTCTCCAGTTGGCTGTGCAGTTTTCTGCATTATTCAGGTAGCAGGATCGGTCAGTCCCTCTAAGGGATTCGGCTCGTCCGGCTGGACTCGGACCACCACCCGCTTGTTCAACAGCATCTCAATCCAAAGTCGAAGTCCGATCACAATCGCCATCCGCAACGGGTGGGTCTTCCAGTAGCCTCGGTAAACCCGCGCCACTTCGCTTCGGTCGGTAATGATTTGGGCCGTTCCAGAAATCGCGGGACCGTCCTTGCTCCCCACGTAACACATGACACGCGGATTCTTTCGTGTTCGCTTCACTTTATAGGAATTCCCCGGAGTGAGGAATTCGATCTGTCCACCATTCACAACGAGCCACACCTGTATTTTCTTCAGTTCGCCGGATGCCTTGTAGGACCCGAACCACTGCGTGTGTCGTTTGAGGGCGCGTTCCAGTTCTGGGGTCATAGGACGTTGACCGTCATCTTAGGACCTCGGCTGGCAGTTTGGCAACTCGCGAGGATGTTGCCGCTACGCACTGCGCGGGGTCCTCCGGCAGAGAACCCCGAGTCCGCAAGGCTGACTCCCAGGCTTGGCTATCCGCATCATGGGCGCGATAGGCAGGACGGCCACCATGACGTGCCACCTCCCGGCTCGGGATGAATTGAGGCGGTTCCATTGTTTGAGTATATCGGCAGATGCCTAATCTTCTGCATTGCCGGTCTCCTTTTCTTTGTGCCTTGAGCACGTCGATCATTGGGAGCTTATCGCATCCCGTGGAGACCGGCCTTCTCATCCCATCTGATAAATGGACACGTTTGGATCCGCAATTCCACTTCTCCGGTAAGGCGACTAATCGCGACTTGACCTGAAACTCAAACAGAATCTCGCACTCGCGGCTTCGGATTGCGTCTAAGATAGCAGTAGAATTCAAGACGCAGGAAGAAGTTGTCTTCATTCGAGGATATATGGCCTATGACAGACTGGTTCGCGCGCCCCGTCCTACACGTGACGTGTCGTTGAGGCCTCGCTCCGCTTTTACGTTAACCGGCTCGGCTTCACGAGCCCCTGGCGCTACGAGGAGGAAGGCAGAGCGCGCGTTGCACAGGTCGACCGGCAGGGCTGCGCGCTTATCCTGGCCGACACGTGGCCGGAGAAGATTGGCAAGGGGTCTAATGTTCATTTCCGTGAACGTCGAGCCGGAGACGCGCGAGGCCGCGATCGCCGCGTTGGACGCGCTGCGCGCGGAACTCGAGGCCAAGGGCGTTTCGGTCAAGGAGGGTTCGTGGGGTTACCGGCTCCTGGTGGTCGATGATCCCGACGGCAATCAGCTCTTCTTTAACTATCCGAACGAGACTGCATCTGGCAAGATTGTTGGAGATGAAGAGTAATCGTCCAGCCGCGCCGCATGGCCGGCCTTGCATCACCAGAGTCTGCACAGACCCTTTGTGCGAAACCAGTTTCCCTCTAGTCCAGCAGCCTTAAGTCCCGGTTAACGGTTTATCGGACAAGTCCCGTATGTCTCTAAATGGAAAGGGCGCCCCGTTCGAGAGGCGCCCCATTGTAAAGTCAGGATTTCGTCAAATCCCGCCAAACAGGTTGCAACACACAAAGCGTAGCACTCGCGTGAGCATCTGTCTGTCTACAATTGAACAAACCGGCCCTCAACGTAGATGCCGAAATTGTTCAAGAAAGGTCAGGTTCCCTTTAATAGGACTTTTCCGGTAACCACCTTTTACCTGGAGTTGAACACCAAATGGACTCTTGGGCCATTGTGGTGACCTGCCGCACTAGTCTTGTTTCCAGTTGGGCTGAATTCACAGATTAGTTCTTTCTCTCTTTCTCACGCTGTAGTCGTTGTTCTTCGGTCGCAATGGCCTCGGCAAAGAAATGTGTGACGCCAATGATCGGAGGATTCTTGTAATGCTCAAGCATGCGTGTTCTCAGGTCGTTGGTTTGTCCCACATATAGACAGGTGTAGTGGTCGAGGCGGAATGGGAGGTCTGTCTTAAACAATCCATAAACCGCCCCGATATTATTGAGCACCTTCAACGTGGAAGAATCGAACGAATGACAATCTCCGCTGAATGGCATCTTAGTTGTCCTTTCCGCTTCGACTTCAAAGCTCGTTTGGGAGATTTGCCGCGTACACATAAATCTTGCCGAGCGACCGAAGCAGCGTAGCTCCGCATCGGTCACCCTCCTTGAGGTTCAGAGCCTTCACTCTTTCTATTTCAGCTTTTTGCTTCTTGGTTAAATAGTACGGGTTCAAGGAAAACGCCGCGCACATGGCGTTGAGATTGGTGCCATACGTACAGAATGGATATCAGCAGAATTACACCTGCGACGGTGAATAAAACTTTCATCCACTTGTCCGCTATCCGGTCTGCGCGCCCGTTCTTCTCCTGCCATGCATGCCAGCGCAGTTCTTGCTCAGAATCGCGCGAGTTTTCAGACAGTGGCATTGTTTGGCACTCCGACCTCGTCTATCTCGGCTACCCGGGATGCTCACTCCACTTTTCAGAGTCAGTTCGATGGCCGCTATTATGTGGCACGCCGAGTCGATTGGCAATGTCGGACGTGCGCGAAATTCTGCCTATACGTTAAGAAGCTCGCCGATGTGGACCAAAACGTGTTGGAGGCGCTGGTCGTCAAATCCGTCGCCGCAATGGGTGTTCATCCGAAGCCCTGAGAATTTTGGTCGTTAAATCGCAATAGGGTTTCGTCAACCCTCCGTTCTGACGGGAAGGGGCTGGCGATATCGCCAGCCCCTTGCTACTTCGTCTTCGGTCCGGGGTCTCTTTAGCGAGCCCCAGCCACCGCCGCCATTGCATGCGCTCCCATCAGATTCGTTGTCACATTCACCTTGATCTGCTTGGGCTTCGCTTCCTCGCGCTTCGGTATGCTGAGCGTCAGCACGCCATTCTGATAATCGGCCTTGATGGCCTCCGACTTCACTGAGTTCGCCAGCGAAAAGCTCCGGCTGAACGAGCCATAGCTGCGTTCGATGCGCAGGTAGTTGTCCTCATTTACCTTTTTGTCGAACTTGCGTTCGCCGCGAATCGTGAGGATGTTGCTCTCCACGCGGATGTCCAGGTCCTGCGGATTCACATCCGGCAGGTCCGCCTTAACCACCAGTTCATTCTCGGTCTCGTAGATGTCGACCTCCGGGGCCCAAGGGGTCAAGTTCGACTCCTCGCCCGTACGTCCCACCACATCGCCAAACACGCGATTGATCTGTTCCTGCAAGGTCGTAGCCCCGCGGAACGGTTGTTCCCAGCGATTCATTGTTTTCATTTCAGCCCCTCATTAAACGTCTCTGTCTTGGCCAAGGGTAATTTCAGCTAACTCATGTCGGCTCAGGTTACCTGTCTGGCTCCATTGGTACTTAACCATAATAAGTTAAGACTTTCATGTTGTCAAGTAAACTCTTTCCATTAATTAAGCGTCGTAAGTTAAGGCCAAACCTGAGCGGAAATCATGAGTCTCGTTTGATTAGTCGCGTAACCAGACATTGCAGGTGCCAGGAACCTCGCTTTTCCGGTGAATGCGTTTATCAGACGGGATGAGAAGGCCGGTCTCCGCGGGATGCGATACGCTCCCAATGTTCGACGCGCTCAAGGCATAAGGAAAAGGAGACCGGCAATGCAGAAGATTAGCACCATGCGGGCAGGTGGAAGCAGGGTTTTCAAAGGGCGCCAGCTCACCATTGGCTTGGATCTAGGAGATCGCTAGTCGTTCTACTGCGTTCTGGATGAAGCAGGCGAAGCCCTCGCGGAGCAGAAACTGCCGACGACACCGGAGGCGGTGAGGCGGGCATGGGAAAAAATTCCACGGAGTCGCATCGCCCTGGAGACCGGAACGCATTCTCCTTGGGTCAGCCGGCTGTTAATCGTGCCGGGGCACGAGGTCATCATCTTGACTATACGCTGGCGGTCTTCTCGCACTATACGATTCGAGGGCCGCGCTCAGGCTTTCGAGGCCAGTTATCGTTCCCCCTGAACCGCTTCCTTTGTGAAAAGAAGGAGAATCCTATGTACGCTCGCAAAGTTTCTCTATGCTCGAAGCTAGAATCAGTCAGCCAATTCCTGCAAAAAATCGAACATCAGATGGTCCTACTGCTCCGCAAGCAGGAGGGTTTTCTCGACCAACTCATCCTCCTTTCAGGTAGCGGAGAAACAATTTATGTCTACAGCTTCTGGGACAACAGCGAGGATGCTGAAAAATACGACAGCACAACGCTGCCAAAGTTAACTGAACTTCTCACCGGAGTAATTCACGGGACGGTGCGTGTTCACGCCTTCGGAGGCCCGCGTGGGCGCCTGTCTAGTGGTTCACGTGAAGTACTATGTTAGCTGGTCATCCACGAAGCCAAATCAGGGAGGGCGCATGGAGGAAGGGATCATTCATATCCAGTGGCAAGGTCCGTATTCACTCAGGCAGCTCGACATTCTTAAGGACCCTCGTAAGGACCGTGGGCTCTACCAGATATATGGGCATCACCCGGTCTACGGCGCCAACGTGCTTCTTTTTATCGGCCAGACGATGGGGGAGACGTTTGGGGAGAGGATCGAAGAACATAACTTTGGCGGGGGTTTCCAAGAGGACCGCGAGCACGTTGAAATCTACGTGGGTAAAAGCTTCTATAATAGCTAGGTGCGCGGTTTTCTTTCTTCAGCCATTCCCACCCTTTTCTCATACTGTGTGGATCGCTCGTGCTCTCATAATCCACAACCCAATTGCAATCGCTGCCAGGAACACAACCCAAAAATACCGGACTGTGCGATCATCGCGGCGGGAACGTGGAGTCCAAGACCGAGTTCACCGTGATTATCGGTGCCGTCTTGATCCCAGTCCCAATAGCCGTTGGTCGTTCTAAAGTTGAACTCTCTGAGTTTGATGAATCCCGGATATTCATATGTAGCGGTATCGTCACCGAGGATAGCGTGATAATCTCTCGTATGTCGGTTTCTTGATGCTCTTTTGAGAAGTCCAGTTTTTCGAGTACCAAGCAGGCATCACGCACCTCGGTGGTCCAGGGTTCACCAAAGTTTGCCATTGAGTACAGATACTTGGCGGCTGCCATCGCGATGGTTTCGCCACCACGACCGAGTAGATCGGCGTATTCAGGTAGGTCTTCCATCTTGTCCGTGTATCTGCCTCACCGCAGCTTCACTGGAAGCGCACTCACTCAGGGCACTGTACCACGGCTCTCGGCCCCGTTCTTATTCTCGCGGGCCTATGGCGCACACGCCTGCTTCATCGCGTCCTCGGCGTCCAAAATGTTTGTCCGCCCCACAGTCTCATTGACCCAATCGGGAGGGCCGCTGCGGTTGGTGAATTTGTTGCCGTAATTCACATGTTCGATCCCGATTTGCACGCGCAACTTCCTGGCGTCGTAATCCTTGGCAAATTTGGCGAGTTCTTCCCGCGTGAGCCAAAGCCACCAATTGATGTACGTCTGCTCGTGCGGCAACAAAACGCGGCTGCCCCCGCGACCGGGCAGCATCCACCATCGACGATCTTCGGCGTAGCACTGCACACCCGTTTTGCTAACCTCTGCGATTCGCGGAGCCGGACGACCGCTCGCGGTACAGTTGGCTGGACGGAAAACGGTCCACGTTATAGCGAAGTCTTGGACATAGCGATCCGTGTTGTTCTTCACGATGACACGGGCCAGCAAATTATTTCCATACGGGGTGATGCTGACGATTTGCACTGGCGCATCGTTCTGTCGGGCAACGTGGACCTCGGGCGGCGACAGGCTGGCATGCTCCTGCAGGCAGCATCCCGCGAGCGGTAGGGCAATCAGGCAAATGATGTTCCGCACCGTGAACACTCAGTGGTTGTTTTCTTCTCTCTCAATTTCCACGAGAAATCCCTTCACATCAAACGGGAGTTCTTGTTGGGGGACACCAACAGACATTCTCTTCATCGGAAAAGTCGCAGCCACCTTGAACACCGCATCGGCAAGCTCGCTGTCGCGCAGCCAAGGTGAGAGCACGCCCAATGGTCCGGGCAACATCTGCAACATCGATAAGCGATACCAAACCGCTTGCACATCCGCACCAGGGCTGCAGGCACGCTCAAAGAGGCGTACGTCCGTTGCGACTTGACCTGAGACGCTGGCCTGAATACCACGCTGCATCATCCACATGCTCCGCAGATCGGCAGGGTCAACAGCGGGCACGGGGTCATTAATGGAGAACCACGGAAACGGGTTGTCAGCGGTGCCGTCCATTGTACGAGGGTCTCATACTGTGGTCGTTCGTGCTCTCATAATCCACAATCCAATTGCAACCGCTGCCAGGAACACAGCCAAAAGAACCGGAATGTGTAACGGCCCAAGCCATATTCGAAAGTGCCATATTCGAAAGTCCGATTGTGCGCCGCCAGCCGTGCCTCCGTTAACTAGATACAATGCAATGCCTATGCGAATTGCTACATACGAAATTCCGCCGGTAATGAAGAGCACAATCCCGAGCAGTACGCCTTTCTGTCATCGATCATCTGAATCCGTCTTTTTTGACCTTCGACCGGGAAAATAGGTAAAGAAACATCCATCATCTCCGAGCCGCAGTCACATTCCCCCCTTCATCGTCCATCGGGTGTCGTCGGGTGTAACTTTGCAGTCCGGTCGTCCGCGATTCATGTATCGTGATCAGGTGCGATCGAAAATCGAGACAGCG
>WNGI01006215.1_pt1 | contig 17397 bp, 20 predicted proteins | sample 5400621 | NCBI WGS metagenome assembly WNGI01 (sample SAMN13153374, study PRJNA577476) | soil metagenome | isolation source: 20 cm soil or saprolite under Garry oak tree replicate 1 | place: USA:California | collected 2016-06-15 | reverse complement strand
CGATCATCGAAGGTGCCTTCATCACCGAGACGATCTTCTTCTGGCCGGGGATCGGGCGGCTCGCGGTCCAAGCCATACCCACGGGTGATTACCCCGTCGTTCAGGGCGTCGTCCTCATCTCCGCGTTCTCCTACATGTTGAGCACGCTTCTCGTCGACGTGCTCTACGCGTGGCTTGATCCACGCATCTCGTACGAAACCGTCACGGCATGAGCGAGGCCGCTCTCCCCGTCGTTCTCCGCGCTCCCCAGGCCGACCGCTGGGGTGCGATCCGTTACTTCCTCCGCCGCAACCCGCGCATGATCATCGGAGGCTCACTCGTCGTGGCGTGGCTCTTCATCGCGGTATTCGCGCCCTTCGTCGCGCCCTACGACCCCGTGAAGGTTTCGATCACCGATTCGCTCATTCCTCCTGGGGCGAGTCACCTTTTCGGCACCGATGATCTCGGCCGCGATGTTCTCTCGCGAGTGATCTGGGGAAGCCGGATCTCACTGTCGGTCGGAGTCATCTCGGTAAGCATCGGCTTCATCGTCGGTGTCAGCATCGGTCTTGCGGCGGGGTATCTGGGCGGCCACTTCGATCTCTTCATCATGCGCGGTATCGACGCGCTCCTGGCGTTCCCGGCTCTTGTCCTGGCATTCGCGATCACCGCGGCTCTCGGCCCACAGATTCAGAATGCGATGATCGCGATCGGAATCGTCGCGATTCCCGCGTATGCGAGGTTGACGCGTGGGCAGACTCTCGCGATCCGCGCGCGCGAGTACATCGTGGCCGCCCGCACCGTCGGATGCACGCCGCTACACATCGTGCTTCGCCACATTTTCCCCAACATCACGAACGCCCTCATCGTCCAGGCAACACTGTCGACGGCCTTTGCGATCCTCGCGGAGGCGGCCCTGTCCTTTCTGGGGCTTGGTCCGCAGCCGCCGACGCCGTCGTGGGGCCAGGACGTCGCCTACTCGACCCGCTATCTCGCGAACCTCAAGTGGTGGATGAGCGTCGGACCGGGCCTGGCCATCTTCTCGGCCGTGTTCGCGTTCAATTTCCTCGGCGACGCGCTACGCGACGCCCTGGACCCGCGCCTGCGCCGGTCCGGTTAGGTACTTCCGTACTAGTCCTCTCTCCTCTGGGGCAGGGACTCCCCGCCGACTCGCTCGCCTGCTAGTCCATACCTAAAGCATGCAGGTGAGCCAGGTCGCGTACGACCGTTTCGTGCTCGAGCTCCCGCCCGCCGACGCCACGTGGCGTCCCCTAGCGGACCCGGAGTGCCTTGCTGAGACGGCCGCGTGGCTCTGGGACTTCGGACCGAAGCCGCTCATCGCGGTCATCGGCGTCGACAAGGCCGCCCCGAGCTGGCTCACGGCATACAAACCGCGCGGAGTCCGCTTCGCGCCGGGCGGTGCATCGACCGGCGTCGCGGTCGTCCTCGCTAAACGGTCGGACCTCGAACGCTTCCTCTCGGACGGAGCGCCCCACGAGCACACCATGCTCCTCTGGCCGCGCGCGTCCGAAGTGAAGACGTTCGAGGCCCTGAACGGAGCAGCCAACGCCTGGTTGAAGACGGTTGACGGTCACGCCACCATCCAGAGGGGCGGCGAGGTGTACGAGGTCCACTCAGTCGTCGGTTAGGACATTCAGGCCCTCGACGAGGACGCGCTCCTTCGCACGATGAGTCCCACGTAAGCCCCGACCAGAGCTCCCGCGACGCTGAAGCCGAGCGCGGCGATGCCTCCGGGAAGGCCGCTCGTCCGCATCGCCTCGACGATCGGAATGGGAGTCCCGACGATGAGCGCGATCAGGATCGCGGCGCGCGGTCGCACCGCCGATAGAGCCGCGGCGATCAGGAAGATGAGACCGGCCTCGATGCCGGTGTCGTCCGTCCGTGCGTCGACGGACGCGAGCCAGAGGCCCGCGACGCAGGCGAGGCCGATGACCACGGCAGTCACCGCAATCCTCACGGGCGTTCCTCCATCCGGCGCTCGGCCTCGGCCCCGAGCTCGCGCGTCCGCTGGTATGCCGCGTAGACCGCCTTCGACAGCACCGTCCGGAGCGCGCCCTTCTCGAGCTGGTAGATCGCGGCGGCGCTCGTGCCGCCGGGGGAGGTGACCATGTTGCGCAGCTCCGCGAGATGCCGGCCGCTCTTGCGCGCGAAGAGGGCAGAACCTTCGACGGTCCGCAGCACGAGCTCCTCCGCCACGCGGCGCGAGAAGCCGAGGTGCACGCCGGCGTCGACGAGCGCCTCCATCAAAAGAAAGACATACGTCGGGCCGGTTCCCGAGAGGGCGGTGGCCATGTCGACGAGATTCTCGTCGTCGACCATGAGCTCCTCGCCGAGCGCGCCGAGGATCGCCTTCGCCCGCTCGCGCTGCTCGGCGTCGACCGACGTCGTCGGCGTCCATGCGGTCACGCCCATGCCGACCTGCGCCGGGGTGTTCGGCATCGCGCGCACGATCGCCGCGTGATCGAGGCCGTCGCGCAGCGACCGCAACGTTGCGCCGGCGACGATGGAGATGACGAGCTTGTCCTCGTCCAGCTTGCCGTGAAGCTCGCGCATCACCGTGGCGAGGACCTGCGGCTTCACCGAGAGCACCACGACATGCGCGTCCGTCGCGGCCTCCGCGTTCGAGGCGAGCGCCTTCACGCCGTAGGTCTTCGTGAGCTCAGCGCGGCGCTCGCGGCGAGGCCCGGTGACGAGCACGTGTGATGGAGGCACGAGGTGCCGATCGAGAAGCCCGCGGACCATCGCCTCGGCCATGGTGCCGCCGCCGATAAACGCCAGACGCTTGCCCGTCAGGGTCACGGGGGGAAGTATGCGGAGGTCTAGGGAGCGGGGCAGGTCGCGGTGTACGTGCAGTCGTCGAAGCCATCGCCCTGGTGATCGGGCAGCGACGGCGTAGCGATCAGCGCCAGATCGAAGTCGACGAGGTCCATCCGCTCCGAGGGGACGAATGCCGCCGAGGCGCCGTTCGCCCGCGCGTGGTCGAAGCGGACCGTCGTGAGATTCGGCATCGGACCCACCTGGATGCCGCCCGTGTCCGTGATGACGACGGGCGTCTCGATGACCCACTCGGCGGTCGCGTAGCTCGAGACATACGGGAGCGTGATCGTGAACCGCGATCCGGTCGTTCGGTTCGTGATCACGATCGTCCAGAGCTCAGGTACGCGGCCTTCCGAGATCGTCACGGCCACGCGATCGCCGGCACGCACCTGCAGGTCGGCGCGCACGAGCGGCGCGGGAATCGTCTCCCACCACGCGTAGTAGTCGGCGTTGCCTTCGGCGTCGATGTCGTGGCCGATCCCTGCCTGGATCAGAGTGTCGTCGGTGATCGAGCAGGCCGCGTCGACGCAACCGCCGCCGATTCCGATCCAGCTGGAGGAGTACTCGGCCTCGCCTGGCCGGTGCGGCGTGGCGGTGGGCACGGTCCACGCGGCCGCGATCGAATGGAAGGTCTCGTTCTTTTCGAGCGTGCCCTGCACGTAGCCCGCCCAGTTGACGGACTGGTTCGCGGCGACGACAACGATCGGGCGCGCGGCCGCTGAGCCGACGCTGGGACCGGACGGCACGAAGAGCGAGAGGACGAGTGCCCAGGCGGCCAGTCGCACGAAGCCCTACATGCGGCACCCCGCGTGCCACCGCAGCGCCGCGTTCATTGCGATACGCGAACGAAGATCGTTGCGCCTCACGCACGCCCGAGAAGAACGAGCTTGCGCACCGCGAAGGTCGTCGGCGTGATCTGAAACGTCAGGGCGGCGGCCGGCGTCGCGGTCCGCAACCGGCGCCGCACCTCTTCCGCGCGATCGGGCGGCGTCTGCGATCGCTCGAGCCAGTTTTCGGTCGTGAGCTTTGTCACGGCGGAATCGGAGTCGACGGTCGTCCGCATTCCGGCGCGCTCGAGCAGCTCACGCCAGCCGCCGACCGTGTGATTGCGTACGTGCGAGGGGTCGCGCAGCGTCTCGACCTCGTTGATGAAACGCGCGAGCTCGGGGTCATCCGGCGCGTAGTTGTCGACGAGCACGAAGAGCCCGCCTGGTCGGAGGATCCGCGTGATCTCCCGGAAGGCGCCGGCGGCATCGGCGAAGTGATGCGCCGCGAGGCGCGAGGTCACGACGTCGGCCGTCGACGAGCCGATCGGCAGCGCCGTAGCGTCGGCCTGCACCAGCAACGCGTTCTTCACCCCTGCTCGCGCGAGGACGCCGACGCCCGCGTCAAGCATCTCGCGGGTCGCGTCCACGCCGACGGCCCCGCGGAAGCTCGGCGCGACGCGGCGCAGCGTGTGGCCGACGCCGGTCCCGACGTCGACGATCCGGTCGCCGCCGTGTTCGGTCGCAAGCACGACGATGCGATCGAGATCCTCGCCGCGAGCGTGATTCGGACTCTCCACATACGCAGCCGCGGCGCGGCCGAACTGCCTCTGGACCGGCTCGATGCCGCTCACGTCGCGATGAGCTCCTTCGCGAACTCGACGGTCTTCTCGCGGTAATAGCCGATGCCGGTCCAGAAGGCCATCGCGTCGTCTTCGCCCTCCCAGACGATGAGATTGAGCTTCCGGCAGCCCATCGCGCGGAGATGGTCCTCGATCGTCCGCACGAGGCGCGTCGCGATGCCACGACGGCGGACATCGGGATGGGTCGCGACGTGATAGAGCCAGCCACGCCGGCCATCGAAACCGGCGAGCGCCGATGCCAGGATCCGGTCCGCCTCGTAGCCCACGATGCAGAGGCCGGGGTTGCGCGCGGCCATCGCGGCAAGCGAAGCGTCGTCGTCACCGGGCCGATCGCGGATGCCGCACGCACGCCACAGCGCGCGAAGCGCGTCGCCATCGCTCAGTCGGAGATCGCGGATCTCCACCGCCGCCCATACTGCGGCAGTGGGTTCGACACGATCGGCGGGCGCGTCGCGGAGCCTCGGAGTCGTTCTGGCCCTCCTTTCCGCCCTCGTCTCTGTTCCGGTTTGCGGGATCACCGGCCTCGCGGCGGCGGACCACTACCACCTCCAGGCGAGCTGGCCGATCGCGTTCACCGTCGCGTACCTCGCGGTCGGGGCGGCCTGGCTGGCACTCGTCATCAGCAGCGTCGGCGGATGGCTGCGCCTGATCGCCGCGTCCTTTCTGACGATTCTGGCCCTGCTTGTCGGGCTCTATACCTTCTATCTCGCTCGGCTGACCTAGCCGGTGCGGATAGGTCGCTTCGACGTGCGGATCTTCAGCGACGGACTGTTTCGCCTGGACGGCGGCGCGATGTTCGGCATCGTCCCGAAGGCGCTCTGGGAGCGACAGAAGAAGGCCGACGAGCGGAACCGCGTGACGATGGATATGAACTGCCTGCTCATCCGCGACGCCGACAACGTGGTCGTGGTGGAGACAGGCGCCGGTCCGAAGCTCACGGAACGTCAAAAGGAAATATTCGGGATCGAGGATCCGCCGCACCTTCTGGATGAGCTCAGAACCCTCGGCGTACGGCCCGAGGAGGTGACCCTGGTCATCAATACGCACCTGCATTTCGACCACTCCGGTGGCAACACCTATCGCGACGATGGTCGGATCATCCCGACGTTCCCTCGTGCGAGCTACGTGTTCCAGCGCCGTGAGTGGGAGGACGCGATCGCACCGAACGAGCGAACACGGGGCAGCTATCTGCCCGACGACTACGCGCCCCTCGAAGCCGCCGGCAAGCTCGAGCTCGTCGACGAGTCCGTTGAAATCCTTCCGGGCGTCCGCCTCGACCGCGTGCAGGGCCACACGCGCGGAACCCAGACCGTTCGTATCACCGATCGCGACACGACGCTCTTCTTCTCGAGCGACTTCATGCCGGATCGCCACCATCTGCCCCTGCCGTGGATCCCGGCGTTCGACCTCTTCCCGCTGGACACGCTCGCCGCCAAGAAGCTGATCCTGCGGCGCGCGATCGACGAACAGTGGGTCGTCGGTTTCACGCACGATCTGCCGCGGTTCGGCCGCATCTCTGAGGCCGAGGGCAAGCTCCGGTTCGACGAGGTGGATGGCTGACCGACCTACCTCGCACGGCGTCGACGATCGTCGTCGGCGGTGGCGTCGTGGGTGCCGCCGCCGCGTTCTTTCTCTGCGACCGCGGCGAGCGCGACGTGCTCGTCCTCGAACGCGACACGCTCGGCTCGGGCACGACGAAGGGCGGGCTCGGGGGCATCCGCCATCAGTTCGTCGACGAGCTCGACATACGCATATCGCAGCTGGCTACCGCGTTCTGGCGCAACTTTGAAGACCGCACCGGCTCGCGACATGATTTCGAGGAGCGCGGTTACCTGTTCATCGCCAACACCGAGGAGGGTGTCGCGCAGCTGCGCGATCCGATGCCGCTCTACGATCGCATGCGCGCGGCGGTGCGGATGGTGGATCGCATCGAGATCGCGGAGCTCGTTCCAGGGATCCGCACCGACGACGTTTTCGGCGGCCGGTTTGGCGCGCGCGACGGGTACGGCGACCCGCTTGCCGCGCTCGCCGGATTTGCGGCCGCGGCACAGCTCGACGGCGCGTCGTTCCGGGAGGGCGTCGCCGTCGAGTCCCTACTTCGGGAAGGCGATCGCGTCACCGGCGTGCGCACCGCCGGCGGCGACATTCGCGCCGAGCGCGTCCTCATCGCCACCGGGTGCTGGACGGCGGCGGTCGCAGCGACCGCGGCGGTACTGGTCCCGATCTGGCCCTACCGCCGCTCGATCATGCAGTCGGGTCCCGTCCCGCGGCTCGCGCGCATTCCGCTGACCATCGAGTGGGAGTCGGGCTTCCATTTTCGACCAACCGGCGCCGCGCAGCGCTTCGCGATGCCGAACCTCACCACGGATGGCAAGGAAGAGAAGGGACCGACCGAGGCGCCGTCTGCGTATCCGGGCGAGTTCGCGCCGCTGGAAGTCCCCGCGTCGCTCGAACCGTGGGTGCGTGCCCGCGCGGCGTGGCGCCATCCGGCTTTCGCGGATCTGCGGATCGTGGATTCGTGGTCTTGCTATTACGAGATGACCCCGGACGACCACCCGATCGTCGGCGCCGTGCCCGGCGTTACCGGCCTCTACATCGCGGCCGGTTTCAGCGGCCACGGGTTCATGCACGCGCCGGCGACGGCTCAGCTCGTCGTCGAGGAGATGCTCGACGGCCGCGCGCACACGATCGACATCGGCGATCTGTCCCTCGAGCGCTTTGGGGCCGGCCGCCGTCCGTTCAAGGCGGCCGTGCTCTGAACGTCCGGGTCACGTCGCTCCTCGAGGGAGCGCGCTCGGCGACGGGCTACGCCGTCATCGTCGACGTCTTCCGCGCCTTTACGACCGCTGCGTTCTGCATCGCGGCAGGCGCACGTGAGATCGTGCTCGTCGGCGATCACGAGCAGGCACTCGTGATGAAGCGCGCGGATCCGACACTCTTCCTCAGCGGAGAGATCGGCGGCCGCCCCATTCCCGGTTTCGACGTCGGCAACTCGCCGTCGGCGATCGAGCGCCTCGATCTGGCAGGCCGGCGGGTCGTCCAGCGCACGAGCTCGGGAACGCAGGGTGTGGTCGCCGCGAGCGGCGCGCGAGCGATCGTGCTCGGAAGCTTCGTGATCGCGGCAGCGACCGTGCGGTATCTCCGCCAGCACGCGCAGGAGGTCACGGTCGTCGCCATGGGCCAGAACGCCGAGGAGGACGCCGACGAAGACCTGGCGTGCGCGCGCTACCTCGCCGCGTCGCTCGGCGACGCGCGGCCGCCGATCCCGACGGTGACGCTCCTCGCCGATCGCGGCGCGGAAGGCTGGCCCGACTGGTTCCCGCGACGCGACGCCGAGCTCGCGCTCGAGGTGGACCGCTTCACCTTTGCGCTCCCGGTCTCACGCGAGAACGGTCTCTTGATCGCGCGGCCCGAGTACCTCTAGCGGAAACGCCTCGCTCAGGCCCCCGCGGGCGAGAGCCGCAACGGCCCCGGCTCGTCGGTCGGAAGCCGGCGAATCGCGAACATCCGTCGCCCGTCGGGGCCATCCTCGTGATGAACGACGACCTTTTCACCGAAGCGCTCTTCGAATGCCGATCCGAACAGGGTTTCGCTCCAGCGCGTCGCGTTCCAGCCCGCACCTGCCGCGCCCATGAATCGCACCACGAACTCGCGGAGCTTCTCGGCCTCCACAGGGACGCCGACGCACACGATCTCGGTCCCGTCCGGCATACGCCAACTCACCATCCCAACCACCCCCGCCGAAAAACTATGTCGGATGACGCCATCCGGCATCCACCAAATCAATTAGATAAAACGGTGGTACGCCGCGACCGGAGCGCCCTCTCCCGCGGCTCGTTCAGACTGCGCTTGTGCGCACGAGCCGGCTCGAGGCATTCAGTGACGGGGTGTTCGCGATCGCGGCGACCCTGCTCGTGCTGGAGCTCCGCGTGCCGGCGGACACGACGGATCTTCCCGCCGCGCTCCTGCGACTGTGGCCGGCCTACGCGGCGTACCTCGTGAGCTTCCTCACCATCGGCATCATTTGGGTGAATCACCACACGCTCCTCGAGCACTGCACGCGCGTCGACCGGCGCTTCCTCTACCTGAACCTGTTGCTGCTGATCGCCGTGGGAATCGTCCCGTTCCCGACGTCACTGGTCGATCAGTACATCCTCTCCGAACGCGGCGCCACGGCCGCCCTCGTCGTCTACGGACTCGGTGCGATCCTCATCGCGCTCGCGTTCACCGGCATCTTTCTCTATGCGACGCAGGATCACCGGATCGTCGGCGACGCGGCGGAAGCTCGCCGCATCCGCCAGGAAGGCCGGCTCTTTCCGATCGGCCTTGCCACGTACGCGGTCGGCATTGCACTCGCGTTTGTCGCGCCGATCGCGAGCCTCGCGGTCTACGGCCTCACCGCGCTGTTCTATGCGCTGCCGCAATTGCCGCTTCCGACGCGGGCGAGGAGTCACTAAACGCCGCGTGACACGTCGGAGACCCGACTGTGGCGAAGACGTGTAATCGCGCTCACCGTCGCCGGTGTTCTGGGCGTGTTCGCCGTCCTCCCTCATCCATTCGAGCACCTGGCGCAGTTCTTCGGAACCGGTGTCCTCATCGCCATCGCCGCCATCGCGGGCGCAGAGTTCGCGCCGCGCGTCGGTCTGGTGACGGCGATCATCGACGCTGCGCTCACCGGTCAGGCGTTCCTCACTCGGGCGCGCTCGGTTGTCGCGCTCGCGATCGGACTCGGAGTCGTCACGGCGCTCGCAGTCGTCGCGCTCGACGTCGTCGTCTTCGCGCCGCTGGTGCCGGAGACGAAGGCGCTACCCGCACGGCCGCTCTGGACGGGTGCGCTCGCCGCCCTGTACGGCGGGCTTGCCGAGGAGACCCTCTGGCGGTACGGCGCGATGTCGTTCCTCGTTTGGCTGTTCACGAAATTCGTCCGCGGGCGCACTGCGTATTGGACGGCGATCGTCGGCGCGTCGGTGGTGTTCGGCCTCGCGCATCTTCCGGCGACCGATGCACTCGTGCCACTGACCGCGTTGGTCGTGACGCGAACGATGATCCTCGTCGGCCTCGCGGGGGTCGCGTTCGGATGGCTCTACTGGCGCCGCGGGCTCGAGGCGGCGATGATCGCGCACGGCATCGCCACGCTGATCGTGCATGTGACGGTGCCCGCGATCGGCGTTTGACCCGGACTGATGCGCGTGAGCATCGACGCATTCATTTCACGTACTGCGGTGGAAAGTTGCCGGAGTCGGGCTGCCGCACCACAGATCCGGTAGCGTCGACCAGGAACGACCAGGTGTGCTCCAACTGTCCTGAATCGGGCTCCGCCGCGTAGTGAAACAGGCGTGCGTCCCAGGCTTCGATGAACTTCACGACGTACGTCGAGCCGCTTGTCTCCACCTCTGTGCGGCATGTACCAGGCACGACGATGCCTGGAGGGGCCCCACCACCCTGAATGTTGCAGGCCTCGGAGGCGACCGTCTTTGGGAATGACGCGAAGCCCCCGGGCGATTCCTGTACCGCGCGTATTGCGTCTTCAGCGCCTCGGCTGACCGGCGGGTTCGAAGGGAGCGGCGATCCGTTCGCGCCGGCGGTCCCCAGCGCCTGCGCGAATGCCGGGTCAAGCACGACGCTTGCGAGGGGATTCCCGCCAGTCCGGATCTCGAAGGGACTGCGCTGCGGATCCTGCCCGCTTCGAGCGGCGATGTTCGGATCGAAGCTCACGATCTCCCCGAACCAGCGCCCACCTGCCGAACCGTCGAACTTGAGCAGAAACACCGCGCTCCCGTCGACACGTGGCACGATCAACTCGCGCCGACCAGTGAAGCGGACGTTCTGCGCGTAGGTCGCGAGCAGCTCATGCGGCCCACGTCCGAGATCCCTCCAAAGCTCAACCTGCGCATCGCCGTTCTGCAGAGGAATCTGGACGATGAGATCTTGCGAGCGCGGGCGGAATACGACGTCGGGAAGGCCGCTCGTCGCCGTTCCCAACGGCGACGCGATGACAGTGCCGAACGTTGCCTGGTCGCGTGTTTCGAGGAGCGGGCAGCGCGCAGTGGTAAGGCCGACGCCCTTGCAGTCATTGTCGTAGGCGAGCACGACGGACCGCCCATACGGATCGGCCGCAGCGATGGTCGCCCCCGCTGGTACGGCGACCTTCGTCAGCCGGCCGGCACGGTAGGTGACGAACATGTTCTTGCCACCGTAGTAACCGCTGCCAGTGACGAGGTCGCGCTGCCGATCCCACGCATAGACCTCAGCCACGAGGCCATCGCCGCCGCTCTGCTCGAGCGCGGTCAGCTCGGTGACGTTCCGAGACGGCATGTCGATGGCGAACCAGCTCGTGTGAATCGTCGTGCCGGTGTTGCCCTCCCGACAGGCGTCCGTGTCTCGGCGAGGAGTCCGGTGCCGTCGCTCGACCAGTGCACCGCCGAGGGGAACTCGGCCCCGGCCGTCAGCAAGGCCGGTCCCACTCCCGCACTCAGGTCGAGCGCATCGATGACGTGAAGTTCCCATTGACCGCTACCGCCCGGTGATCGATTCAGCCAGATCGCCGCATCGTGGCCGTTCGGGCTGACGGCGACCTGCGGGAGCGCGTTCGTGATCGTGAAAGGAGCGGTCTCCGTTGGCTCGCTTCGGACGAGCAGGGTATTCGCCGAGGTCGAGATGAGCCCGAAGCCGGCGCTCGGGGAAGCGCCCGCGAGCGCGAGGGGACCCGGCACGCCGCCCGTGCCCGTCTGAGACTCGTTCGGCGTTGCGTGGTGCGCGCGCCAGTCGGCTAATCCAAGACCAGCCGCGACCGCGACGACGACCATCAACACGGTCACCGGCAGGGTCGTCGCGCCAAACCGGAAGGCCCGATGCAGCCGGCGGGCACGAGGAGACTGCCGGCGAACGGCGACGATGCGTCGCGTGCTGGCCTCCGCGGCAAGCACCGCGCGGATCTGTCCTTCGAGATCGTCGGCGCGGTTCATGCGTCACCTCCGAGTGTTCGCCGAAGCTTGGCGAGGATCCGGCCGAGACGCGATCGCACCGTGCCAGCGGGGATCTCGAGCAGGGCCGCGGTTTCGTCGAGCGTGAGTCCGCGCCAGTAGTGGAGGACCACGAGCGCCCGGCTCTGTCGGTCGAGCCCGCGAAGAGCGGCTCGCAGGTCGATGAGCTCGGGCGAGGTGATCGGCTCACCCGTGAGTGCCACGGACTCGAGCCGCACCTCGCGTCGCCGTAGCTCCCATCGCTTGTGATCGAGGAAGCGCCGGAGGAGGATCGTTCGCGCCCACGCCGAGACAGCCGCGGGCTCTTGGAGCTGGCGGAGCCGCTCATGCACCCTGCTGAGCGTGTCGCCGACCAGGACGTCGGCCTCGGCCGAACCGGATGTCAGGGCGCTCGCGAACGGAAGCAGCTCAGCGGCGAGGCGATCAATGAGGCGACCGACCGCGTCCTGATCTCCGGCCAGAGCGGCTTCGATCAATGGATCGCGGCCACCAGCCGGCAAAGAGTCCCGCATCCTCATCTCCTAGACGCCGCCCGAGGCTGGTTAGTTCGCATCGTCTCGCTTCCGGCTGCCTTCTCTCATGACTTGTGGCTGCCTGGCCGGCGACCAAGCGCGCACACGGAGGCGGAATGGTTTTCAGAATCATCCGTCTCTATGGTCGGATGTGGCACATGCAGCGAGGCCAACGGTGGACATGATCGAGGCCGTTCGTCAGTTCTCGTTGCGGCTAGGGCGTGATCCGGTAGCACGCCGCGACGAAGCGTTCGGCGCTCTATTCGAAGCGCAGTTCGATCGCATATACGCCTTCGCGCGCTTCCGCACCGCGGACGAGGCGGCCGCCGAAGACATCGCCGCCGAGGTCTTCGCGCGCGCGTGGTCCAAGCTGCGCGATCCCGCAGACGTAGATGCCGCCACGGCGTGGTTGTTCACGACCGCGCGCCGGCTCGTGGTGGATCACTATCGGCGTCCCTCTGCAGAAGCCGTGGGATCGATGGCCGAATCCGCCCACCCGTCGAGCTCATCGCCGGAGGACGCGGCACTCTCGAGCGAGCGCCTCGCGGTGCTCGCTCGATGCATGTCCGGTCTCACCGACCGCGAGCGCGAGATCATCGGGCTGCGCTTCGTCGCGCGACTTCGCAATCGCGAGATTGGCTCGCTGGTCCGGACGAGTGAAGGCAACGTCGCAAAGATCCTGCATCGCGCCCTCCGCAAGCTGCGCGAGCGTCTGACTGCGGAGGGCTACGCGGCCAGTAACGGCCCGGAGGAATGATCAATTGACCGATGTGAACAGCAGCACCCTTGACGTCGCGCTGGACAACGTGATCGAGCGAATCTTGCGAGGCGACCGAGTCGACAAGGCTGAAGTCGATGAGGGTGAGCTAGAGGCAATCCGCTTCGTGGCCAACGCGGTGCCCGAGTTTCTGCCTGCACCGGGGACGCGCGAGCGCGCGCTGCGCTCGGTTCGGGAGCGACTGGCCGTGAGATCCAAGGCCCGAGCTTGGTGGCGGCTCGGTCCGATCACGCTGCCTGCACCGCGTTTTCGTGCCGTCCCCGTCGGGGTTGTGCTCCTCATCGCGGTGCTCGTCGGGGGCGCCTATGCGATCCCCGTTTTGCTGCCACAGGTGTTCGGCCTGAATGACCCTTCCGCTGTTGAGATCCTGCAAAGCGGGCGCGCCCAGGAGCTGCATCTGACCCGGACGGCTGCGGGGATCACCATCACGGCAGATCGGGCGTACGCCGATGCCCACAGAGTCGTGGTGCAGTTCACCGTCCAGAACCCTCCCGACGATCCGGGACAGCCTTCGAACTTTGGACAGAAGGTCAAATCCCCGCTCACTACAGGTGGGAGCGTGACGCTCACCGACAGCACGGGACACGTATACCGGCACATCCGGGGCGTCGAGAGCCCGCTGATCAGGGGGGCGAGCTGGAACGGGGAGCCACTCGTCGGTGTGTACAGCTTCGATTCATCGCAGATCCCCGCAGACGCCGAAACCGTTTCGTTCCAGCTGACGATCGCCGAGCTCCGCGGAGTTCCGGGCTCGGCGGGCGCCCTGCACGTCCCCGGCCCCTGGACCTTCGCGTTCGCAATTCCGGTCTCGCGATAGCGATCCGGGACCGCCAGGTGAGAAAAAACTAGGCGGCGCCCTCAGGGATGGGCTGGCTGCCTCCTGCCAGACGCCACGTGGCGAGGCGCACGCCCGCGAGGATGACGACACCGCCGACGAGCTGGAGCGGCTGCGGCCGGTCGCCAAGGAGAGCCACCGCCATCGCGAGTGTCAGGACCGGCACGAGGTAGGACGTCATCGCGGCGACCCCCGCGCCGACCCGGCGCACGACCCAGTAGAAGACGATGAAGCTGGCGACGGAACCCGCGAGAGCGAGATACAGGACGTTCAGCCACACCGCGATGGTCCAGGACGGGACATCGGCGTAACCGTTCTCGAGGAAACCGAGCGGGATGAGGAGCGCGGCCCCGACCGGCGCGGCGATCGTCACGATGGCGAGCGGCGAACGGGTTCGGAGCGCGATGGTCCCGAGCACCGTGTAGACCGCCCAGCAAACTGCGCCGAGAAGCATGAGGACATCGCCGACAAGGCGGCGGGTTGAGACCTCATCGCCGGTTTGCGCCGAGAGGATGACGACCGCGGCACCGATCGACGCGAGCGCGAAGCCGACGAGCTTCGTCGCAGTGATGCGTTCGCCGACGAACGACGCCGCGAGGGCCGTGAGGACCGGAATGGTCGTCGGGACGATGAGGGCGCCATCCGATGCGGGAGCCATCGTCAGGCCGACAAAGACCAACGCGTTGTACGCGAAGTAACCGAAGACTCCCGCGAGGACCACCGGCCAGAGACTCCCTCGGCCCAGATCGGTTCGCGCGGCGATCGCGATCGCGGCAAGAACGACCGCGGCGATGATGAAGCGCGCGGCGGAGATCTCGAGCGGCGGCGCGCTCGCGAGAGCGAGCTTGCCGGTGATCCACGAACCACTCCACGCCATCGCAACGCCGAAGGCGGCGAGCGGCGTCAGCAGCGATCGGGGCATGCGCGAACCATACGTGGCACGATGCCGCCGTGCTGCGTGTGCTCATCACCGGCATCACCGGTTTCGCGGGCAGTCATCTCGCCGAGCACCTCGTATCGCGCGGCGACGAGGTGCACGGCCTCGCGCACGAGCGCGCGCCCTTCGCAAATCTCGCGGCGGTCGAGGGTCGCGTGCGTATCCATGAAGGTGACATCACGCGGCTCGAGGACGTGGAGGGCGCGCTCGCGGGGTCGCGCGCGGACGCCATCGTGCATCTTGCCGGCATGGCTGTTCCCACCCTCGCGTCGTCCGATCCGGTCGCGGCCGTGCGCGTCAACGTCCTCGGCACAGCCGCCGTGCTCACCGCGCTCGAGCGGCATCCGAACACGCGACTCGTGCTGGCCTCCAGCGCCGACGTGTACGGTGCGCCCGACCGCATTCCGGTCGACGAGAACGCGCCGGTCCGGCCGGCCAACGTGTACTCGGCCACGAAGGTCGCGGCCGAAGCGCTCGCACGCGAGCTCGGGGCGCGTCACGGCGTGCCGGTCGTCATCCTGCGTCCGGCGAACCAGAACGGCCCGCGGCAACACCCCGGGCTCGCGGCTTCAGCGTTCGCGAAGCAGATCGCCGAGGCCGAAGCGGGCCTGACCGAGCCGGTCATAAAGCACGGTCGCCTCGACGCCGAGCGCGATTTCCTGGACGTCCGCGACATGGCGCGCGCCTATGCCGCCGCCCTCGACATCGACGAAAGCGGGACCTTCAACGTCGGGACGGGCCGCGCGGTCGCGATCGCCGAGATCCTCCAGACACTCATCGCGCTCGCCCGGATCCCGGTCCGGGCGGAGCTCGACCCATCGCGGGTTCGCGGCGGCGAACCCACGCGGATCGCCCTCGATGCCTCCCGTTTTCGCCAAAAGACCGGTTGGTCGCCCCGCATCGCGCTTGCCGACTCGCTCCGCGATACGCTCGATCACTGGCGTTCGTCCGTCCGGCAGGGAGCACGAGTGTGAACATCGTCTTTGGTACCGACGGCTGGCGCGCTCGCATCGCCGACGAATACACGTTCGACGCGGTGCGGGTCTGCGCGCAATCGGTCGCGGAGTGGGTGGTCAAGAACGGCGGCGCCGATCGCGGCATCGTGATCGGTTTCGATCGGCGCTTCGCCTCCGAGCATTTCGCGGCCGCCGCGGCCGAGGTCGTCGCGGCTCACGACGTGAACGTGCATCTCGCGACCGCGGCGGCGCCGACGCAGTCGTTCTCGTGGGCCACGATGCGCAAGAAGGCGAAGGCCGGGATCGTGATCACCGCGAGCCACAACCCGTGGACCGACAACGGTTTCAAGGTGAAGGCGGAGACCGGAGCGGCGGGCGGGCCGGCGATGCTGAAGGAGCTCGAGGCGATCATCCGCCCGCTCGAGGCGCATCCCGAGACCGTGCGCCGCATGCCCTTCGACGACGCGAAGAGGAAGGGGCGCATCGATGAGTTCGATCCGGCTCCCGACTACCTCGCGCACGTCGCCGAGCTCTTCGACCTCGAGGCGTTCCGCGCGGCGGGATACACGGTCGTGTGCGAGACCCTGTTCGGCAGCGCGAGCGGCTACTTTCCGAGGCTCATCGGCGGCGGAAAGACGAAGGTCGTCGAGCTCCACGCGGAGCGCAATCCGTACTTCGGCGGCGTGAATCCCGAGCCGATCCCGCCGAACATCGACGAGTTCCTCAAGCGGATCCCCGCCGAGCGAGCCAACGTCGGACTCGCGGTCGACGGCGACGCCGATCGCGCCGGCCTCGCGGACGAGAAAGGCACATTCGTCACGACGCTGACGCTCTACGCACTCCTCATGTGGTACCTGTGCGAGGTCCGCGGCCTGCGCCAGCCGGTCGTCAAGACCGTGAACATGACCTCGATGGTCGATCGGCTGGGCGAGCGCTACGGCGTGAAGGTCTACGAGGTCCCGGTCGGGTTCAAGTACATCGGACCGAAGATGCAGGAGACCGGCGCGATGATGGGCGGCGAGGAGTCCGGCGGGTTCGGCTTCGCGATGCACCTTCCCGAGCGCGACGGCATCGTGGCTGACCTCTTCTTCCTCGACTTCATGCTGAAGACCAAGAAGAAGCCGTCCGAGCTCATCGCGGAGCTCATGAAGATGGCGGGTCCCTCCTTCTATCTGCGGCGTGACCTGCACTTCAGCGCCGCCGAATACCCCGCCGTGAAGGAGCGGACCATGCGAAGCCTCCGCGAGGTCGCGCCGGAAAAGCTCGCGGGCCACGCCGTCGCACGGATCGTGCATCTCGACACGAACGACGGAACGAAGTTCTTTCTCGACGACGGCTCCTGGCTCCTCATCCGCCTTTCCGGCACGGAGCCGCTCGTGCGCGTCTACGCGGAGACAAAAGAAGAACGCGAGCTCGCGCCGCTGCTCGACGCGGGCGTGCAGATCGTGAAGGGGGCGTAGCCATGGCGATAGCAGAAGACCGCGACACGTCGGTCATCGAGAGCGTCGAACGGATCCGGGCGGCCGATCCCGGCGACATGCTCGGCCGAATCAAGGATCTGCCCAAGCAGGTCCGCGACGCGTGGGCGATCGCCAGCAAGGCGACGATCCCACCCGCCTACAGCGACGTGCGCAGCATCGTCGTCGCCGGAATGGGCGGCTCCGCGATAGGAGGCGACCTCGCTGCGGCCCTGCTCGCAGACGAGCTCAAGGTCCCGATGACCGTCCACCGCGACTACGGCCTGCCGGCGTACGTCGGCCGCGACTCGCTCGTCATCGTGTCGAGCTACTCGGGGAACACGGAGGAAACGCTCTCGAGCTTCGAAGAGGCGCGGAAGCGCGGGGCGAAGGTGCTGGCGCTGACCACTGGGGGCAAGATCGCCGAGCTCGCGCGAGCGTCGAACTATCCGGTCGTGACCTTCAGCTACAAGGCGCAGCCCCGCGCGGCCCTCG
>WNGI01014120.1_pt2 | contig 17407 bp, 15 predicted proteins | sample 5400621 | NCBI WGS metagenome assembly WNGI01 (sample SAMN13153374, study PRJNA577476) | soil metagenome | isolation source: 20 cm soil or saprolite under Garry oak tree replicate 1 | place: USA:California | collected 2016-06-15 | reverse complement strand
GCTGCCGTGACAAGATCTGATCCGCCGGCGGCTGCTGCGTCAGCATCGGCGGAAGCCAGTAAAAGAAGGCGTTACCGTTGTGATTGCCGTCGTCGATAAGGAACGACGGTCCGGGTGGATAGCCGCGATCGCTGTGACAACTTCCTAGAGCGACCGCCAGCAGCACTATGACGGCCAGGTATTTCATGCGCGTGTCGTGGTCGAGTTAGGCATGCTCGATCCACACTGCGATTGTCGTACCGCCAATTGGCAGTAAACGTTCGCTGCGGTAACAAAAACCGTGGCGCGTCGAGCACTGGGATGCGTCGGCTAGATCGAAGGAGTGAGGCGTCCAATCGACACATGTCGTGCCGCCGCCACATCGCGCCCCGGCCACAAGAAGGGAGGGCGGCCCCGAGATCTGGGGCCGCCCTGTTCGTTGTGGTACCGCGTGGCGCTGGCGGGTCTACTCGATGCTCGGCAAGGGCAACGCCCAGGCAAAACGGCTGAAGCCATCCGTGCTGCCGCCGGCGCCCAGGTCAAACATCGTTCTGGTGCTGCTCGCGAACAGCGGCTGCGGAGTGACGAGGGTCGCGAAGGCGTGTGCCAGATCCCCGAACAGCGAGCGGCGTGACCCGAACGACGGTGAGAAATGCGGATCACACCGGAGGAAGGGGGCCGGGACGTTCTCCAGCGCGAGGGTGTTCGAACCCTCGCCTAACTCATCGAACCGGAAGATCTGGATCTGATCCAATGTTCCGTGATCCAAAGCGAAGGCGGCCGCCGGTGGGCAGATGCCAACCGTCGCATTGTGATCGAGATTGAACGTGCCGTCGTTGTCGTTGACGCTGCCCAGCGGCGGGTCGGCGCGAAAATCATAGCAGCCGTTGTCGCCCGTCCCGGGTGTGCCAGGATATTCCGGCACCGTCAAGCCTGGAAGACAGAGGCCCTCGAATCGCTGGTCAACAGATTGGATCGTAATCGTGACCTCGCCAGCCACGGCACCCGCCGGAATGAACACGCCGGCATTCCCACTGAGGGTGACGATGAGCGTGTTCTTGTCGGGCCCTGCGACTCCCTCGCCGCAGTCAGCACCGCCATCCGGGTCGCATGTGGCCCCCACCCCGATAAAGAACTGGATCGGGAGGGTGCGGTTATCGAGCAACGGAATGAATTGGTCAGTATCGACGTTCTTCAATTGCTTGCCGCTGCTCACGACATCCACGTCCGCGTAACCCAGCGTAAGCGAAGCGAGTTTTGGCCCCACGTTCACCGTGATGCGATAGGTGCATTCCGCATGCAGATCATCCTGGTCGGTGTGCCAATCCACGCCGTAGTGCGCGTTGCTCACCGCGATGTCCGACCCCGCGAATGTCCGCACGGTGTTACCGGCGTGACAGTTGGTCGATGGGTCGCCAGACGGTCCCTGGTCGGTGATTGTCACGATCGGACGAAGGTTCCGCGAAAACGTTTGACTCGATGGAGCCTGCTGATTGACCGTCGGCGGGAGCCAGAAGAAGAAGTCGTTCCCACCGAGATGATTCGCATCCTGGATCTCTGCCGAGGGTCCGGGCGGCAATGCCCGATCTGCGCGACACCCGACGACAGCGACGACGACGACGAGAGACAGGAAGCCAATGCGTTGCATAGGCACCTCCCAGTTGGGGCCCGGTCCAACCCCCAGCTGGACGGTGGTCTGGATGGTTGCGGCGGCCTGCGGTGACGGCTGAAAAACGCTTCCTGAAGAAGTAATAGACGCTTTACGGGCGACTCGTCAAGAAGTGAGCCGTCACGAATGCGGCCGGGCAAGCGCCTGGAAGCCTGGGTGCTTCTGCAGGTCCCACCACCACCAAAAGACGTCACCACCGACGCGGAAGGAGTGCTCCGGATTCGCGGCTACGTAGCGCTGCAGCAAGCGGATAGCCTCATCCTGCTCGCCCAGCAGCGTGCGCACAAACGCCTCCATGGCTACGAGGTCATGCTCGGGGTCGAGCTCCGGCGTCCCCTTGGAACGGTTGATGACATGGTGGGTGCTGTCCGGCAAGCCGGCTCGCGCGATTGTTGCCGCCACCATCATCTGTTCTCGCAGATGGATCGTCGGTCGCCGCGGCGGCGGCGCGAGAGAGTCGATCCCTGCGAGCAGGCGCCACGCCCGTGGCACATCCGGCGGCTCCAACCGGGTCATCATGTAGAGCTGGCACTCCAGGAACCGGAAGTCCTGTGGAAAGCGCCTCGCTCCTTCCTGACACCAGCGCTGGGCCTGGCGCTGCTGATCGAGGTCATAGGAAGCGAAGAACAGGCGGTAGAGAATGTCCGGTGCGTTGCTCAAATAAGCGTCTTCTTCGTACGCTCGCCGAGCCGCGAGTGCCGCGCCCTGCAAGTCTTTGGTCTGATAGTACAGGCTACTCAAGGTGGCGTACGCGCTTGCCAACGTCGGGTCGAGCGTGGTGGCGCGCTCGAGGTCTTTGCGGGCGTCGTCGAGCACGGCAGCAGCCTGCTCCGGATCGGACGGCCGGGCCAGTTGCCAGCGCCGGTAGCGCAGAGTACCTCGCAAGTCCAGAGCACGGGGATCGTCCGGCGCCAACTTGAGGGCTCGGGCGGCGTGTCCCAGCCCCTCGTCGATCAGTCCGGCCGCGCGGGTGAGTCGGACGCGTCGCTCGCTGAGCTGCCCCCGCATGATGATCGGATCGTCCCAGCGAGGGTCAGCGCGCTCGGCAGCCGCCAAGGCGGAGTCGGCGCGAGTGAACAGGGCGGTGGCGCTATCCATCTTGCTGGCGAGCACCGCGGTCTCCGCGTTTTTCCGGTAGCGCTCGGCCTGCTGCAAGGCGGTCCACGCCGCCATGTTTTTCGTTCCGGCGCGTTCCTCGCGGAGCCGCACTTCCTCGCCCAGCCGTTCGCGGAGCACGCGTGCGACCTCGGCTGCGAGGGAGTCGCGAATGCCCAGCAGATTCGCGGACGGCTGTTCGATGGCACGCCGCAGCAGATCCGCCCCGCTCGCTCCCTCGACCAGCCGGATGGTGACACGCACACGGTCGCGCACGGGCTCGACGCTGCCCTCGACGAGCGTTCCCGCGCCGAGCGCGCGGGCGATGCTGTCTCGAGGCAGGTCGGAGTGCAGGAACGGAATGACGCCGTTGCGTGAGACGACGTCGAGCGTGCGGACTTCCGCGAGCTGATCGATGAGACCTTCGGTGAGCCCGTCCGCCAGCACGCCGAGGGACGTGTCCGGACTGAGATCCTGGAAATACAATACCGCCACGCGACGCATATCCATCGCGCCAACCCCCTCCGTCGGTCCGCCCCCCGCGGTCCCGCGTGGTCCGAACACGAGCCAGGCTACGGCGAGCAACGCGAGCACTCCAACGCCGGTCCCGATGGTGGCAGGCCTACGCCACCAGGTTGCGCGGGAACGCCGCCGTGCCGCGGTCACGCGCGAGACGTGCCCGGTGCTCGCCGCCGTGAGCGCCTGGGCGAATTCTCCGGATGTCTGATAGCGATCGGCCGGGACTTTCTCGAGCGCGCGCTCGATGACCACTTCGAGCTCGTCGGGAATCGCGTCGCGCACGATCTTGAGCCGGGGCACGGCGTCGAGGGAGTGCCGCGCCATGATCGCCTGCGCGGTGGGACCGGTGAATGGCGGTTGGCCAGCGAGCGTCTCGTACAGCACGCACGCGAGACTGTAGATGTCGCTGCGCCGGTCGACTTGGCCCGAGCCGGACGCCTGCTCGGGCGGCATGTACGCCGGCGTCCCGATCGCGAGCCCTGTTTGCGTCAGCTTGTCGCCACCCGCCGCGCTCACGGCGCGCGCGATCCCGAAGTCCGTCACGATGGCATGGCCGCCCGAGAGCATGATGTTCTCGGGTTTGATGTCGCGATGCACGACGTCGTGGCTGTGCGCGTACCCGAGCGCCTCGGCGACTTCCTTGGTGATCTGGAGCGCGTCGTCCACCGGCAGCTGCGGCTCGCGTTGCAGCCGCTCGCGTAAGGATTCCCCTTCGACGAACGGCATCACGTAGTACAGCGTCCCACCCGCGTCGCCTGAGTCGTACACGGGCAGGATGTTGGGATGTTGTAACCGGGCGGCGAGCTTGATTTCGCGCAGGAATCGCTCGCGGCCGAGTGCGATCGCGATCTCGGGGCGCAGTGTCTTGAGGGCGACGAAGCGCTCGTGGCGCGTGTCGCGCGCGAGATAGACGAGCGCCATCCCGCCACGGCCCAGCTCGCGATCGATGATGTAGTGTGACGGCAGCGCGGCGTTCAGTACTGCAAAAGCATCCTGGGGCGGAGTGGGGTCAGTCACTGGGATAACGATAGTTCTGACGGACTTGAAGGGCGAGCGCCCGCGGTAAGTCGGTCAGCCGGGCCGCCGCCCAGCGCCGGTCGACGCCGATCAGCACGCGTCCCGTCCCGGCTTCGATCACGATCATCTGCACCCGGACCGAATCGTTGCGGTTCGCGACAGAATCGAGGCGGCCATAGAGCGCGAGGCCGGCGCTGGTGCGGCGGGCCAGCTCCACGGCGGCGATCTCAGGCCGCGATTGTCCCTGCCACCGCTCCCGCACGACCGCCTGGGAGATGGCCGACAGCGGCGGCAGGCTGTCGAGTTGAGCAGTGACGCCTTCGGCCAGCCGCACCCGCCAGGCTTCCAGGCCGGGGATGAAGATGTCGAAGGGCGCCACGGCCACAACCAGAGGATTGGGTTTGTGGTGACGCGCGTAGCGGACGAAGCTGACCGCGCCAAGGGCCATCAGACCGACCACGAGGACCGAGAATGCGATCAGCAGGCGACGTGATCGTGCCGCGCGCGAATTGTCTGGTGCCGTCATGGCGGACCCTCCACGCACGAGAATGAACTCCGAAAACGCGGGACGCAACCGCAGCTTTTTGAGTGGCCCATACAGCGAAAAGACACCGGCTGACGTGACGCAGTGCGACCTCGCGGTGACCGTGGGTTGAAAGGACGCGGTTACCGTTCGGGCCATGGTCACCGTCTGCACGGTTCTTCCCGCCCCCGAGCGCCCGCGTATCGATGCTGCGGGCGACGGCTGCTTCCACACGCTGCACACCGACTCACTGCGCGAAGCGCTACACGTGGCCCGGCGGCGTCGTGTTGACGCCGTCGTCATATCGGTGCACCACTGTCACGGAGAAGCGCTGCCGGCCGTCGCCCGCTTTGTGCGGGAATTCCCTGCGATCCCCGCCGTGGCACTCGTTTCCCGGCATGACCGGGAAGCGACCGAAACATTGCTTCGCCTCGGCGCCACCGGCGTGCGCACGGCGGTGGATTGCACCGAGCCCGACGGCTGGCGGCGCCTTCGCGACCTGGTGGGGCATCCGGCGTCGCCGGTTGCGGCGCGCGTTCTCGCCCCGCTCGTCCCCGCCCTCGGTCAACCGTCCGAGGAGGCGCGACTGTTCTTCGAGGCGATCGCGCGCCTGGCGCCGGCGCTCAGTACGGTTCGCAGCCTTGCGCGTCATCTCCGCGTGCGACCGAGCACACTGATGTCGCGCTTCTGCCGTGCGGGCCTGCCATCTCCCAAGAGTTATCTCGCGGGAATGCGATTACTCCACGCCGCGTTCCTGTTCCAGAATCCCGGGCTGTCAGTATCGGATGTGGCGTACCGCATGGATTACTCGTCGCCACAGAGTTTCGGTCGGCACTTGCGCGCGGTACTCGGCGTGACCGCCGGAGAGTTTCGCCGCCGCTTTCCGTTCGATGTGGCGCTGGCGCGCTACATCGACCTGTTGATCATCCCGTACCGGGAAACCCTGCGCGCGTTTCACCCCTTCAATGCGGGGTCGTGGGACCAAGGCCCAAACGGCGCAGTGGTTTCCCGGGTTTAACCGGTCCCTAATCGGCGGCGTGATCAATGGTACGCTGCTCGCGCCGCAGCATCGAGAAGCGCGCCATGCCGGCGCGGAGCCGCTCCGCCAGCTGTGCGAGCTGCTGAGAGGTCGCTGTCAGCTCACCCATCGAGGTGATCTGCGCCTCCGTGGCCGCCGCCGTACTGTTGGCACTTTCTGAGGAAGCTGTAGAGATACTGGCGACTTGCTGTAACGATTGTGCCAGCGCGGCCAGCCGCGCGGCCTGACTGCGAGAGACCTCCGCCGTGGCGTTGACCAGATCGCCCATCAGCTGCACCCCCTGGTGGAGCTCCTGCAACGCCCCGTCGGCTTCGGCGGCCACCGCGCCGATGTCCCGCACTTTCGCTTCCCCGGACTGCATCGCCCGCGCCGCGGCTTCGATCCCGGTCCGCAACTCGCTCACCAGCTCCGCGACTTCGCGAGCCGACTTCCCCGCCTCGGCCGCAAGCGCGCGCACTTCGTCGGCGACCACGGCAAAACCCTCGCCGTGCTCCTCGGCGCGCGCCGCCTCGATCGCGGCGTTCAGCGCCAGCAGGTGCGTTTGCCGCGCGATCCGCGCGATCGTCTGCGCGAACACACCGATGCGCTCGGACATCCCTGACAGGCCGGCGACGGTTGACGCCGTCGCGCGCACCTCTTCGCCGACGGCGCGCAGCGTCGCGCTGGCGCGCGCCACGCGCTCTCGTCCCCGCTCCGCCGCGCTCACGAGGCGCGACGCGTCGACCTGCATCAGCTCGGCGCGCACGCGCAATGACTCTGCCTGATCGGCGGCTTTGGCGCTTTCCCCGCGCGCGCCGTCGGCGAGGCCGCGCTGCTGGCCGAGGTCGCCGGCGAGTTGCTGTGAAGTCTGGGTCAGTGACTCAGTCGTGGCGTGCAGCTGTTGCGCTGCTGCCGCCAGCTCTTCAGCGAACGCGGCGACCTCATCGGCTTCGCGCTGCACCGAGGAAATCGTCGCGCCGATCTCCTCGAGCATTTTGTTGAAGCTCTTCTCGAGAAAGCCGAGCTCGTCCGCTTCAGCGGCGGATGCCCGCACCGCCAGGTATCCCTGCTCTGCTTCTCCCATCACGCTGCGCGCGTGGCGAATCCGCTGAATGAGCGTTGCGGGAATTCGCTTGAGCGTCATCGCGACGACGATGAACACGCCGGTCTCGAGGTATGCCGCCGTGTCGAGACCGGAAGCCCCGGGGTAGAGCTGGCCGTGCAACCAGCTCGCGAGCAGATAGCCGAGTGAGGCGACCAGGACGAGAAAGTCACCGACCGCTTGCCCTTGATCGAACGCGTAGGGAAGCACGGCGATGAACAACGCCGCGACGACGCCGCCATGCCCAAGCCACACCACCAGCACATTCACGAGGGCGACGTCGAGCAGGGCGAGCAGGTAGATGAACCACCAGCGGTACCAGCCGCGCTCGTTGATTAGGCCGAGGATGGCGTTGACCACGGCGCCGGCCCCTGCGATCAACACGATGGTGCCGAGACGAGTTTGAAACGGCGGTGACTGCGCTGGAAGGTTTCGAGATCCTTGAAGCGTTGCTCGAGGGCGGTCGCCTCGTCCTGCCAGCCGCGGACCCGGGCGGCGAATGAAGGGCGGCGTGAGGGCAGGGTCACCGGGCCAATGTCAAACCGAGGTCGGCGGTGGTGAGGAACGCTTCCACGAGATAGCCTGCGCGCTCGATCGCTTCACGGCCGCCCTCCTGGCGGTCGACCACCGCCATCACACCGAGCACCTGCCCGCCCTCGGCTTCCACGGCGCGCACCGCGTCGAGTGCCGAGCGCCCCGTGGTGAGGACGTCTTCGACGACGACGACCGGGTAGCCTGACACGAAGCAGCCCTCGATGCGTTTCCCGGTCCCGTGGTTCTTGACCTGCTTGCGGACGGTGAAGGCGTCGAGCAGCTGCCCGCGGCCACGGGCCGTGAGAGCGAGGGCGTATGCGATCGGATCCGCGCCGAGCGTGAGTCCGCCGACGGAGCGCGGTGTCCAGCCCCGGGCTGCAAAGCGATCCAGGCCCAATCCGCCAATCACGGCGAGTCCGTCGCCCGACATCGTGGTGAGCCGCGCATCGATATAAAAGGAAGAGCGTTGCCCGGAAGCGAGCAGGAAATCACCGCGCCGCACCGAGCGCGTCAGGAGCAAATCCTTGAGCGTATTTAGTAGGTAGTAGTAGTCGCTACTACTATTCACTGTCACGCTTGCCCACGATGTTTTTCAGCGTCCCGAGCCACCCGCGCGACTTGGCGTCCTTGGACTGCGCGACCGCTGCTTCCAGCTCATCGGCAAAGGCGGTCACCGTGGGTTGCCGGTCCGCGGGTTGGCGCGCGAGCGCCTTCATCACGGCCGTTTCGAGCGCAGCAGGGAAGTTGGCGGCTTCGCGTGCTTCGGACAGCGGCACCGCTTTGCCGTTGAGGAGCTGCTGGAACAGCTCGCGCGGGCTGCGTCCTTGGTGAGGATTCTTTCCCGTGAGCATGTAGTACGTGATCTTGGCGAGGCTGTAGATGTCCGCGCGGCCGTCCACCAGCTCACCGGAGAGCGCCTCGGGAGCGACGTACTGTAATGTGCCGACGAAGAAGCCAGTGCGAGTCAGCCGCTCTTCTGGTGGCTGCTCCGCATCGCGCGCGATCCCGAAGTCAAGCAGCTTCACGGTGCGCGTCTGCGGATCGTACATGATGTTTTCCGGCTTGAGATCGCGATGGATGATGCCGGCACTGTGCGCGGCGGCGAGCGCCTCGGCGAGTTGCCGCACGAGCGGCACAGCGTCGACCGGTGTGAGGGGCCCCTCCCGATGCAGGAAATCGGCGAGCGGCTCACCCTTGGCCCATTCGAGTGCGAGGTAGTACAGCCCGTCCGCCTCACCGAAGTCGTAGGTGCGGACCACGCCGGGGTGAACGACGCGGGAGCCGTAACCCGCCTCGCGCAGGAAGCGCTTGACCACGATGGGGTCGCCCCTGAGCCGCTGCCGCAATACTTTGAACGCACAGGCGCCACGCGCGCCGTGCTCGGCGCGGTAGACCTCGGCCGTCCCTCCCTCGCCCACGCGCTCGAGGAGGCGGTAGCCGGCAATCGTCCTGCCGGCCAGGTTCTCGTTGGCCATTGGGGTTGGCGCGAAACTAACTTCCCGTTTTGAGGCTCGGCAAGTGACACAACGCGCGACAGCGCTTTCAATATTCGTTCTCGTTGCAGCGGGAGGCGGTGGCGGGTGCGGGTCCTGGCAGCGCGTGGGCCAGACTGACAAGTCCCCCGCGCCGGGGACGACGCTGCCGGGGCTGTTCGACGCGAGCGCGGCGTACCGCTCCATGGGCTCGCTGGTCGGAGGCGGCGCGCTGCCCTTCGTCGCATCCGTCCGCTATCTGGCCGGACCCACTCCCGATTCGACGTTGGCGCTCTTCTCGCTTTCACTCACGAATCAGACGCTGACGTTCCAGCATCACGGGAACGAGTTCGTCGCCGGCTACCACGTCGAGGCGACGTTTCATACCGACAACACTGGCACAGCTCCCGTGCGCGAGATCGCCAGCGACGAACAGATCCGGGTGCGTCATTTCCGCGAGACGATGCGGACCGATGAGAGTGTGATCTATCAGAAGTTTGTGACGCTGCCGCCGGGCGTGTATCAGGTCTCCGTCACGCTGCGCGACGGCAACGGTCCGGCGTTCTCGCGCGCGGCGCGGACGGACACCGTGCCCCGGTTCGTGGGCGCGCGGCTTTCGCGTCCGCTGGCCGTGTACGCCTCGAACGGGCGGCAGCACCGGCACGAGCTACCCACACTCGTCGCGAATCCGCGCGCGACCCTGCCGTACGGCTCCGACTCGCTCCGCTTCTACGTCGAGCGTTACTCGGCCGGTCCCGGCATGCTCCATGCCCGGGTGGTGGATGGTGCGGACAAGGAGCTGTGGCGGGACTCGGTATTGTTGACGGGGGACACAGACCTCGCGTCCGCGACCCTCATTATTGCCCAGGCGAACCTCCCCGTCGGGCAAGCGGAGCTCCAAGCTGTGCCCGCGGCCGGCGGCGACACGACGCGGACCCTGTTTCTCGTGAGCTTTTCGAGCCAGTGGGTGATCACGAACTTCGACGAAATGGCGAACCTGCTGCGTTACTTTGACCGGCAAGACTGGGTCGATTCTTTGAAGCGCTCCCCTCCGGAGAGCCGCCCCGACGTCTGGCATGAGTTCTGGAAAGCCACCGATCCCAACCCGATTACGCCGGAGAACGAGGCGCTCGACGACTATTTCCGGCGCCTTCAGCAGGCCAACGTGCGCTTCCAGGACGAAGGGGAGCCCGGTTGGCTCACCGAGCGTGGAGAAGTGCTGATTACTCTTGGGGACCCGGATGAAATGCTGGACATGTCGAACGGCATCGATCGCAATGGCCTGAGAACATTGCGCTGGACCTATAACAGCGAGCGGCTGGTTCTCTATTTTCAGGATCAGACCGGGTTCGGCCGCTTCTTGCTCACGCCGACGTCGCGCGCCGATTACCAGCGCGTCCTCGCTCGAGTGAGGCGAACCGGCCGGTGATGCGCACGGCCGCGTTCTGCATCGCGGCGGCGATGGTCGGGGGGCGCGCTCCGGCACAAGCCGTCCAGCCAGATCACACCGCCACTGGCCGCGCGGATTCGCTGCGTCTTTCCGGACGCCCATGGCATGCCGCCGAGACCTTGCTCGCGGCCGCGCGGCGCGATCCCAATCCGAACGCGTTTCTCATCGTCGAAGGCGCCAAAGCCGAAGTTCGCGCGCGGCGCTATGACTACGCGCGCACGCTGCTCGTGAACCAACCCTGGCTCACGGAGTACGGCGACGGTGAAGCGCTCGCCGTCCTCGCGCAGGCTGAGTTCGGACTCGGCCGTTATACCGACGCGGCGGCGCATTTCGACCTGGCGCGGGCGCGCGCGCCCGAGGAGCACGCGGCGGTGCTGGCCGTCCGTGCGGGACTGGCGTATGAGGCCGCCGCGCAGCCCGACAGCGCCGCGGCGGCATACACCCTGGCGCGCGCCGGTGGTCGCCTCGCCGCGATCGACGACTGGCTGCGCGTGCATCTGGCGCGGGTGTCGCGGGACAGCGCGGCCGCGCGGGTCTTGCTCACCAACATTGCCGCCCCCGCGGCCCGCGCCGTGCCCGTCGCTCGTGCCCGTTCATTGCTCCTCGCGGGCGATACGGCCCGCGCGCTCGATGCATTGGAAGCGGCAGGGAAGGGGCTCGACGTCGCGCGACTCGCGCTTGACCCTCGCGTTTGGTCCGCTCCCGCCGCGCGAGCCTGCCGAACACGTCGCCCTGGGGCGCGCCCTCAACCGCCGCAACACCGCGAAGGACGCGCGCATCCACGTGGAGCGCGCCCTGCGGGCGGGCGACTCGAGCGCTACGACGCTCATGCTGTACGGCGAGCTGCTCGTCTCGACGGGCCAAATGCGCGAAGCGGCCCGCGCCTACAGCGCGGCAGCGCGTGACTCGAGTGCCCGGCCGCTCGCGTTGTATCGGCGCGCGCGCGTGCTGGTCCGGCTGGGGGATTCGTCTGCCGACGGTGCCCTCTCTGGTTTCGCGAAGAATTATCCCAGCGATACCGCGGCCGCCGGTGCGCTCTACATCCTGGCCGATCTGCTGGATGGCCGGAACGATTCGATGAACGCGGCACGCTGGTACCGCGAGCTGATCGCACGGTATCCGGCAGATACGCGCTCCTCGCTGGCGCGCTTCCGTCTCGCGTCACGCGCCGAGAATGCAGGGCAGCTCGACAGCGCCGCCGCGCTGTATCAATCGGAAATCGATGCCAACGGGCCGCAGCGCACCGCCGCGCGCTTCTGGCTCGGCAAGGTGGCGCTCGAGCGCGGCGACTCGGCGAATGCGCGCAGCACCTGGATCGCGCTCGCGCGTGAAGACTCGCTCGGGTACTACGGCATGCGCGCGCGGCGCGAGACGGGCCTGCCGCCGCTCGCGTTTGTACCAACCACGCGACCCGCGGCACCACCTCCGGCCCCTGTCGCGGCCGGTCTCGCGCGCATCGACACGCTGCTGCTCGCCGGCTTGGACAGTGAAGCGCAGGCGCAGGTGCGCGACGTGCTGGCCCGGCCGCCGCAGGACCTCGAAACGCTGCTCGGCTGGAGCGAGGGGCTGAGCGTGCGCGGGTACGGCTCCGCGGCGGTGCGCCTCGGTTGGCAGGCGGCGTTACAGGCGCCCGGCGACGTGCGCGTGCTGCGCGCGATCTTCCCATGGCCGAATCGGCCGGCCGTGGAGGCGGAAGCGGAAGAGTTCGGCGTCGACGCGTTATTGCTCGCGGCGCTGGTGCGGCAGGAGAGTGTCTTCGACGTCCAGGCGTTGTCGCCCGCGGGTGCCCGTGGGCTCGCGCAGCTACTGCCGAGTACCGCGGCGCTCATGGCGCGCGGCCTGGACGTCACGTTCTATCCGGACTGGATTACCGTTCCGGACCTCAATTTGCACCTCGGGGCCGCGCATCTCGCCGATTTGCTCAGGCGATTCGGTCGAGTGGACGCGGCCATCGCCGCGTACAACGCGGGACCGAGTCCGGTGCGCCGCTGGCTCGATCGTGAAGGCGCGTCGGATCCCGACCGGTTTATCGAATTGATCCCGTATCCGGAAACGCGCGGATATGTGCGCAGTCTGTTGCGTAATCGCGAGTTGTATCGCGCATTGTACGGCCCGTAGAGACTCCGGTTGACAGTTCTCCAATCCGCCGCTCATTTCTACCGCGTTCGACAACGGCCGGGCAGGCATCCCCGCAGGGGGCGGGGGTAGCCCGGGGCCCTACCAGACTCTGCAGGAGGCGGATCGTGATCAAGGGAAAGGTGAAGTGGTTCAATGACGCCAAGGGATATGGCTTCATTGAGCAAGAGGGTGGCGAAGACGTGTTCGTGCATTTCTCGGCGATTCAGATGGATGGCTTCAAGACGCTCGCCGAGGGTCAGGTCGTGGAGTTCGAAGTGAAGCAGGGCGACAAAGGGCTCCACGCGACGAACGTCGTGCGCGCCTAACCAACCGCCCACTTTCACCGACTGTCCTGCCCCGCCCGGATCCACGGGCGGGGTTCTTGTTTGGGCAGTCCCGGGGCTAACTTTTTTCGCGATGCCGCCCCGTCCAGCCCCTCCGATTCCCGCCTCCGCCCAAGGCCGCAGGTGCGTCTTCCTCGTGGACGGCTATGCGCTGATCTACCGCGCCTTCTTCGCGATGATCGCACGGCCCCTCACCACCAAGCGCGGGGAGAACACATCGGCGGTCTGGGGCATCACGAATTTCTTGCTGCGGCTCTACGAGAACTATCACCCCGAGTACATCGGGTGGGTGCACGATCGGGGCGTCTCGTTCCGGCAGCAGGAGTATCCGGAATACAAAGCGACGCGCGAGAAGCTGGGCGAGGAAATGCAGCAGGACTTTGACCGATCTCTCGAGCGGGTGTGCCAGATCCTCGACGCGTTCCACATCCCCGTCATCGCGATCAACGGCTACGAGGCGGACGACGTAGTCGCCACGCTCGCGCAGCGCGCCGTGACCGCCGGCGGTCTGCAGGCGGTGATCGTGTCGGGCGACAAGGATTTCTATCAGCTCATCGGTCCGGGCATCGCGCTGCTCAACCCGGGGCGCGGCGGTCAGGCGGCGGTGGAAGAGCAGTGGGTCGATCAGTCCAACGCGAGCGAGCGCCTCGGTGTGCAGCCCGAGCGCGTCGTGGATTTTCTCGCGCTGGTGGGCGACAGCTCCGACAACATCCCGGGCGTGAGAGGCATCGGGGACAAGACCGCGTTGCAGCTGCTCACAACATACGGCGATCTCGATACGATCCTCGCGCGCGCCACGGAGATTCCCGGCAAGCGGCCGCGAGAGGCGCTGCTGCAACAGGCCGACAATGCCCGGCTGTCACGCCAGCTCGTGACGCTGCGGCGCGACGTGCCGATCGAGCTCGATCTGGACCAACTCCGCGTCCAGGCGCCCGACACCGATCGCCTGGCCACGTTGTTCACCGAGCTCGAGTTCCGTACGCTGATTCCGAAGCTCAGTGATCTCGCCTGGGTGGGCACGATACCGGTCGAGCAAGCAGGAGGCGCGCCAGCGCCAGCGTCTCGCGCACCGCTGCTGGCAGACCCGCAGATCGTCGACGATCCCGCCAGGCTGGCCGCGATGCTCGAGGAGTTGCGCGCGGCACCACTCGTTGCCATACAGACCGAGCCACAGCTCGCCGGTATGTCGTTCGCCGTCGCGCCGGGCCGGTCGTGGTATCTGCCGCTGGGTCATCGTGCCGCCCTGGACGAGCTCGACGGGGGAACCCCACCCCGCAATCTGCCCCCGCTCGCGAGCGCTGCGATGACGGACCTCCGGGCGTTGCTCGCGGATCCCGCAGTGAAAAAAGCGGGACACGACATCAAGGCCGGATGGGTCGCGCTCGCGCGCGCCGGTGTAACCCTCGGCGGCGTCACCTACGACTCCATGGTCGCGAGCTTCGTGCTCGATCCCGGCAACCGGTCGCATGCCATCGCGGATCTCGCGCGCGAGCGTCTTTCCATCGAGCTGCCCACGTCGGCACAGCTGGTCAGCAAGGACCGCCAGTTTTCCGCGGTGCCGCCCGCTGAGGCGGGGCGTGTTTCCGCTGCGAACGCGGAGATGGTGCTGCGGCTGGCAGAAGCATTTCGCACGGAGATCGAAGACCATCATCTGACCCGCCTCCTGGACGAGATCGAAATCCCGCTCATTCCCGTGCTCGTCGACATGGAAGTGACGGGCGTGCTCGTCGATCGCGCCCTCCTTGGTGAGATGTCCCGCGGATTCAACAAGGAGCTGACCGGTCTCGAGATGGACATTTATCGCGCCGCCGGAGGCGAGTTCAACCTCGGATCGACCCCGCAGCTGCGGACCGTGCTGTTCGAAAAGCTCAAACTGCCGGTGCTGAAGCGAACCAAAACAGGTCCATCGACCGACGTCGAGGTGCTCGAGCAGCTCGCGACGGTGGGGCACGAGGTGCCGCGCCTCATGATGGAGTACCGCGAGCTCTCGAAGCTCAAATCCACCTACGTGGACGCGTTGCCGGGATACATCCGGTCCGACACGGGCCGGGTGCACACCACCTTCAACCAGACCGGCGCCGCTACTGGACGCCTCTCATCGTCCGATCCAAACCTGCAGAACATTCCCGTGCGCACGAAGCGCGGCGGCGAAATCCGGCGAGCCTTCATTGCGCCGCCGGGACGCCTCCTGCTGACCGCCGATTACTCGCAGGTCGAGCTCCGCCTGTTGGCTCACCTCTCCGGCGATCCGGAGTTCGTCGCGGCGTTCCAACGCGGTGGCGACATTCACCGTCAGACGGCTGCGGTGATTTTCGGAGTGCCGGAGGCGAGCGTGACGGCGGAAATGAGGGCGCGGGCGAAGACCATCAACTTTGCGACCATCTATGGCCAGGGGGCACTCGCGTTGTCCCGGCAGCTCGGCATCACGCTGGAGGAGGCGAAGGCCTTCATTAAACACTACTTCGAGCGCTTCGCCGGCGTCCGCGCCTGGCTCGACAAGACCGTGGAGGAAGCGCGCCAGCGTGGATTCGTGGAGACCTTGTTCGGACGCCGGCGCTATATCCCCGAGCTGCGGGACCGCAACTTCAGTATCCGCGCCTTCGGCGAGCGGACGGCAACGAACTCTCCGCTCCAAGGGTCGGCGGCGGACCTGATCAAGATCGCCATGATCCGAATCCATGCCGCTGTCCAGCAGGCTGGCCTGGACGCCAGGATGGTCCTGCAGGTGCACGACGAGCTCGTTTTTGAGGTCGCTGAGCACGACCACGACCCTGCCGGGGGTCTTGTAAAACGCGAGATGGAGGGGGTTGGCGAATTGCGGGTGCCGCTCGTCGTAAGTATCGGCGCCGGAAAGAATTGGATCGACGCGAAGGGTTAAGCACGCCTCTTGCAAGAATGGGGGGTAGTGCCCACAATTGGGGCGTCGATTCGGGCTTTTCCCGGATAGGCGCCCTTTCGCGCCCGGAGGGATAGTCTTGAAGGCACGCGGTTTTACGCTGATCGAGCTGTTGATCGTGGTGGTGATCATCGGGATCCTGGCTGCCTTTGCCATCCCGAAGTTCGCCAACACGAAACAGAAAGCCTACGTCGCCCAGATGAAGTCCGACCTCAAGAATCTGGCGACGGCGGAGGAGGCTTTCTTCTATGACAGCACGTTCTACACGACCAGCCTGCCGGCGCTCAACAACTTCAGCTCATCGACTGGCGTAACGCTCAACGTGCTCCAGGCAACGCCGGGTGGTTGGTCGGCCCGCGCCAGCCATACGCAGACGACGCGGCAGTGCGCCCTGTTCCAGGGGAACGCGACGCCGGTCGCGCCCGCGACGGTCGAGGGTAAGATTACCTGCACATAGAACCGCCCTATCGAGAATTCCAACGCCGCCGTGAGGGGATGCGATTCGCCCTCAACGGCGGCGTTTGGCTTCACCGCCACAAGATCGACAACGAGCCGATGGTCCATCTGGTAAGCTCCGACAAGGAGCGGCTGCTCGAGCTGGGCCGCACGCTGGGATTCCAGGCGCGGTGGCTGCAATACAAGCCGCTCAAGGACCTGGACACGGGAATGCGGGTTCCGGCCTGGCATTGGGATGTCTGGGGTGAGAAGCTGAAACTGCTGAAGCCTACGTAATCTCTTCTACTTCTACTTCGCGGCGGGGTGCTCGTACTCCGGGCCACCAGTTCCACCGGCCGGCGATGTGCATGATCGCGGGCACGAGCACCATGCGAATCAGCGTGGCATCGAGGAACACGGCCACCGCGAGTCCAAAGCCGATGAACTGAACCGCGAGCACCCGGGTGAAGGCAAAGTTTCCGAATACGATGATCATGATCAGCGCGGCGAAGGTGATCGTCGACGCCGTGGCGGAGAGGCCTTCCATTGTCGCGTAGTCGTTGCGCCCGGTTTTGTCGAAGACCTCTTTGATGCGCGTCAGCAGGAAGACCTCGTAGTCCATCGACAGACCAAACACGGTCGCAAAGACGAGCACCGGCACCACGACGAAAATCGCCTCCGTTGGCCCCTCGAGCCCGAAGAGATTGCTGCCGTAGCCGTGCTGAAAGACGAGCACGGTGATGCCGAATGCGGCGGCCACCGATACGCAGTTGAGGACGACCGCTTTGAGTGGGACGAGCACCGAGCGGAAGGCGATCAGCAGCATGAGGGCGGTGACGCCGAGGATCATCGCGACGATCCCCGGGAAGCGCTGCAGCAGGTGCTGCTGGAGGTCGAGGCTCGATGCCGCGAAGCCGCCGACGAGGATCTCCGCCCCACGCAGCCGCTGGGCCCCGACGTTCGCGATCGTGTGGCGCACGTGGCGCGTGAGGTCCATCATGCCGGTCAGCGAGACGCTGTCGGCGGCGATCACGTCCATGAGCGTCGTCTGCAGGTCTGCGCTCAGATACGCGTTGAAGAACGCGGCGTAGCGGTTGCGCACCGAATCGGCATCGCTGTAGTACATCGCCAGCTGCAGGGTCGACAGGCCGGGCCGGATCGTGGCGACGCCGCGTACCTCACGCACGCGTGGATCCTTTTCGATCGAATCACACAACGCCTTGAGTCCCGACAGGC
>WNGI01001994.1_pt1 | contig 17417 bp, 17 predicted proteins | sample 5400621 | NCBI WGS metagenome assembly WNGI01 (sample SAMN13153374, study PRJNA577476) | soil metagenome | isolation source: 20 cm soil or saprolite under Garry oak tree replicate 1 | place: USA:California | collected 2016-06-15 | reverse complement strand
GTCCTTGCGATTCTTCTCCGGGACGCCGAGGTGGTAGAGCTGGTTCATCACCTTGGCGAGAATCGGCGTGCGGTAGAAGCGCTGGAAGTACTTGTCGCGCGAGGGCGTCCAGTGGTTCCAGAGGTCCTTGAGCGCAGTTGGGATCACGACCTCGTTCACCAGCGGGTTGCCGAGGCGCGAGACCTGCGACCAGCGCATGCGCGCGCGGCCGTTGTGGACATTCACCTGCTGGCGGTCCGTGGTCGCCCAGACGCCGATCACGTGGCTCTTCGTGTCGAGCTGCGAGATCGGGATCTGGAGCGCGATCGCATGCACGGCGTAGCCGGCGAAGAAGTCCTTGCCGCCGCCCTGGTTGCCCGTGCCCTTGCGGATCGCGAGCAGGTCGAAGATCGCCCCGATGTCCGCGTAGAACGCGTCGTCGCGCTGGCCGGCGAAGACCTTGCCTCCGCCAGGCAGGCTCGTCACGCGCGAGGCGGCGAGCTGGCGGTAGTCCTTGCCCTTCAGCGTCCGCGGGCCGATGTTGTTCGGCGGCGTCTGTCCGCGGGCGATGATCTGGGACTTCGTCCCGACGATCTTCTCGACCGAGTACGGCTGCACCGTGTTGCCGAGGAAGAGGTCGCCGGTCTTGCGGCCGAAGTGGAAGCGGTAGATGACTTCAGGCTTCCCGTCGCCGGTCCGGTCGATCTTGATGTTGTACCGGGCGCGCGGCGAGAACGTGTAGTAGTTGGGCCCCGCGGCCGGATCCTCACCGGGAATCCAGTTGGAGACGATGGTGAGGGTGTTCGGCTTGTCCGGGCTGCGGAACGCGTAGAGGTCCGTGTTGTCCGCTGCCGGATCCTCCGAGATCAGCGGCGCTTCCCGGTGGCTTGACGCCTGGCTCGCCGGCGGTCCCGCGTCTCGCGTTGCTGCTGCGAGAACGGCGGCGCCGGCGATCGCCAGGACGATGAGTGCGAGCTTGCGCATTGGAATTGCGGCTCCTTTCGGGTTGGGTCGCCGCTTGTTCGCGCAAGCCCTGCGCGCGGTTCAGAGATCACGCAGAGACGCGTAACGCAGGGGTGCGTCAGGCCTGGCCGCGGAGCCAGTCGGCCAGGAACGGCTCCGCGATCCGGTACTCGTTGCCGGACCGGGTGATGAGCTCGTCGCGCGTCAGCGCCTGGAGCGCCCGTTGGACGGTCGATGCTCCCGGCAGCTTGTGACGGCGGCGGTAGTCGCCGCTCAGAGGGCGTCCGCGCTGCTGCGCGAGAGCCTGGAGCGTCAACCGCTGGACGGTCGACGCCTGGTCCCAGATCAGCTCGAAGTGGGCGTGCTCGGCGCGGAGGACGTCCGCGAGCGCACGCTCGAAGTCGGCGAGCCTGGCGACGCGAGCCTTCTGCGTCTCCTCCCAGAGGAAGTAGGAGAGCTCCTGCGTCGCGTACGGATGACCGCCGGTCGTCTCCAGCACCGCGGCGATCGTCTCCGGGTCGATCTTCTTGCCCGTGCGCTCGAAACTCGATGCGAGATAGCCCTTGAAGCGGGGCGGTTCGATGACGCCGAGCTCCATCTGCCTCGCGCTGCGCCAGAACGGCTCGTTCTCGTCGTTGAAGATCCGCTCCATCATGTGGCGCTTGCTCCCGAGGTAGACGTGCGCCACTTCGGGCTGCTCCTGGAAGACGGAGCGCATCAGCTTCGGGAGGTCCGGATCGATCGTCACGACCTCCTGGAACTCGTCGAAGACGAGCGCGACCTTGCGCTTGCGCTCCGCGGCCAGCTGGCCGGGCAGCTCGAGCAGACGCTCGATCGTCGCGTCGACGTCCTGTCTTGGGTAACCCGCGTCGAAGCTGAAGCTCGGAGTGCCCGTGTCCGGGTCGATCGTGACGATCGGGCGGATGCGCAGGTCGGCGAAGATCCGCAGCCGCTCGCGCGCGCGGAAGAGGGCGGAGGCGATGTGCTCGTAAATCGTGTCCGCGAGCTTCTCGGCGAGCCGCTCCTTCGTCGGCGTCGTCATCAGATTGACCTGGGCGACGAGGACTTTCTTCTTGCCGACCTCCTGCATCACGCGCCAGAGGAGTGACGTCTTGCCGTAGCGGCGGGGTGCGAGGACGACGACATCCTGGCCGTTCAGGATGTCTCGGGTGAGCTCGCGGATCTCATCCTCGCGGTTCGTGAACGCCTCGTCGAGGGCGAGGGCTCCGTACCGGAACGGATTCATGCTCGAAGCGTAACAACCATTACGCTAAGTTGCGTTACGCGTTGATGCGTTATCGGTGGATCCTGGTGCCATTCTGGCCCTCGAGCGCCTCCGCCAGGGCTGTGGACGACGTGATCAATGTGTCGCCGCCGACTCGGGCGAAGGCGGCCGCGGCCTCGAGCTTCGGCCGCATGGAGCCCTCCGGAAGCTCGGGCAGCAGCTCCTCGGCCTCGGCCGCCGAGAGCTCGCGGACGGCCTCCTGGTTCGACTTACGGTAGCGGCGGTAGACACACGGGACCTCGGTCAGGATCACGAGCCGCTCTGCGCCGAGGCGCTCGGCGAGCAGAGCCGAGGCACGGTCCTTGTCGATCACCGCGTCGACGCCCTTCAGGTAGCCGTTGCGGCTGACGACCGGGATCCCGCCGCCTCCGCAGGCGACCGCGATCGCACCGGCTCCGAGCAGCGCCTGGATCGAGCTCAGCTCCACGATCTCGAGCGGACGCGGCGAAGGGACGACGCGCCGAAAGCCGGGCCCTGCGTCCTCAACGAGCTGCCAGCCGCGCTCCCGCTCGAGCGCCTGAGCCTGCTCCTCCGAGTAGAACGGGCCGATCGGCTTCGTCGGGCGCCCGAACGCTTCGTCGTCTGCGTCGACGTGCACGTGCGTAATCAGGCAGGCGACCTCCCGCCCGACCGCTCCGGACAGCTCCGTCTCGATCATGGCGCCGATCTCGGCCTGGGTCTGTGCGACCGCCAGGTAGAGCGGGAGGGGAGGCACCTCGTCGGCCGCGCGCTCCTGGCGCAGCAGCTCGTTTCCGACCTGCGGCCCGTTTCCGTGCGTGACCACAACCTGGCCCTCGCGGACGAGCGGCGCGATCGCCGCGCAGGTCTCTTGCAGCGCGGCGAGCTGCTCTGCCGCCGTCCCGCCCCCGAGCGCGTTTCCGCCGAGCGCGACGACGATCGTCACACGAGTGCTGCGTGCTCGCCGATCAGGCCGTAGCGAGCGAGCACGTCGGCGAGCGTCGGCTCACCGACCTCCTGCAGGCGGTACGTGATCCGAAGCGCCGGCCGGCCGAAGTCGATCAGGCTGCGGAGGTCGATCGGCGTGCCGATCAGGACGAGGTCGGGATCGCAGCGCTCGATCGTCTCGCGGAGGTCGTTCCGCTGCTTCTCGCCGTAGCCCATCGCGGGCAGGAGCGCGCCGACGTGCGGGTACTCCTCGAAGGTCGCCGCGATCGAGCCGACGGCGCACTCCCGCGGGTCGATCAGCTCGGCGGCGCCGTTCGCCTTCGCGGCGAGCACCGCTGCTCCGTAGGTCATCTCACCGTGCGTCAGCGTCGGGCCGTCCTCGATCGCGAGCACGCGCTTGCCCGCGATCTGCGAGGCGTCGCCCTCGACGTGGAACGGGGAGTTGGCCAGGACGACCTGCGCGTCCGGATTGTGGGTCCGGATCGAGCCGAGCACCGCGTCGATGCCTTCCTGCGTCGCGCTGTCCACCTTGTTCACGACGCAGACGTTCGCCATGCGCAGATTCGTCTCGCCGGGGTGGTAGCGCAGCTCGTGCCCAGGCCGGTGCGGGTCGACGACGACGATATGGACATCGGGCCGGATGAACGGCGTGTCGTTGTTGCCCCCGTCCCACACGATTACGTCCGCCTCGCGCTCCGCGGCCTCGAGGATCGCGCCGTAGTCGATGCCCGCGAAGACGAGGTTGCCCTCGGCGAGGTGCGGCTCGTACTCCTCACGCTCCTCGATCGTGCAGTCGGCGGCCTCCAGATCCTCGTAGCGCTCGAAGCGCTGGACGACCTGTTTCGTCAGGTCGCCGTACGGCATCGGGTGTCGGAGGACGGCCACGCGCTTGCCGTCCGTGCGGAGCAGTTGCGCGACCCTGCGCGTCGTCTGGCTCTTGCCCGACCCCGTGCGCACGGCGCAGATCGCCGCGACGGGCTTCGAGGACGCGATCATCGTGTCGTGCGGCGACAGGAGCCGGAAGCTCGCGCGGGCTGCGAGCGCGCGCGACGCGATGTGCATCACGTGCTCGTGCGTCACGTCCGAATAGGCGAACACGACCTCGTCGACCTCGTGCTCGCGGATCAGCTCCTCGAGCTCGGCCTCCGGGTGGATCGGGATGCCGTCGGGATAGAGCTCGCCGGCGAGCAGCGCCGGATACACGCGCCCGGCGATGTCCGGGATCTGCGTCGCCGTGAAGCCGACGACGTCGTACTCGTCGCGGCCGCGGTAGACGACGTTGAAGTTGTGGAAGTCGCGACCAGCCGCGCCTGCGATCAGAACTTTCGTCCGCATGTATACGAAGTATGCATCTACACACCGGATAGAGTCGTCCCTCGATGGCGAGCTTCCCCGAGAAGCTGAACGAACAGGTCGCGCACGAGTTCGCTGCGTCGCAGCAGTACGTCGCGATCGCTGTCTGGTTCGACGCCGAGACGCTGCCGCTCCTGGCCGCGCACTTCTACCGGCAGGCGGTCGAGGAGCGGAACCACGCGATGATGATCGTCCAGTTCCTGCTCGACTCCGACCACGAGGTCGTGATCCCGGCTGTCGAAGCGCCGAAGACGACGTTCGGGGACGCACGCGAGCCCGTCGCGCTCGCGCTCGACCAGGAGAAGCGGGTCACGGAGCAGATCGCCGCACTCGCCGCGCTCGCCCGCGAGGAGAACGACCTCGTCGGCGAGCAGTTCCTGCACTGGTTCCTCCAGGAGCAGCGCGAGGAGGTGTCGAGCATGTCGGCGCTTCTGAGCGTCGTCGAGCGCGCGTCGGAGTCGAACATCCTGCTCGCGGAGGACTACCTGTCGCGGAACCCGGTCGGCGACCAGGGTGAGGCTACGAACGCCCCACCCGCTGCCGGCGGTGCGCTCTAGCCTCTTCGACGGCGTTTGTCATGCTGGGTGCATGACGGTCCGCGATCGGATCGGCAGGCTCGGCGACCCAGCGTTCTGGCTCTGGGCGGTCGTCGGGGTCGGCTTCGGATTCGGGATCAGCGTGGTTGGGCTCGTCACGATCCCGGCGAGTTCCCTGGCTTCGATCTTTCTCCTCTCCCGATCGGGCCTCCGTGCCTCCGTCTACGGGGTGCTTGTCGGAATCGGCATTCCTCTGCTGGCCGTGGCGTACATGAACCGCGAGGGGCCGGGAACTGTCTGTCGATCGTTCGATGCTGGCCGCGGTGTCCAGTGCGACGATCTCTACGACCCTCGCAAGTGGGCCGGCATCGGCCTCGCGTTCGTCCTGGCCGGCCTGCTCGCTCAGATGTACGCGACCGGCCTCCGAGCTTCTCGCGCCTGACTAGCGCGCGGTCACGATCGCGATCACCGCGAGCGCTCCGCAGACGACGATCACGCCTGCGAGGCCGGTGAAGATCGCGGCCAGGGCGAAGAGCGGGATCGAGAGCGCCATCGCGCCGAGCACCATCTCCTTCTGGTGCTCGCGCTTGCGCCGGAGCGACTGCTCGCTCTCGCGCTGACCCTTCGCCAGCTCCTTCTCGATCCGGGTGACGAATGCTTCGATCAGCGCCGGCTCCGCCTCTTCGCCGAGCTCCTTGCGTGCCTCGATCGTCGCACGCAGCTCGTCTCGCGGCACGAGATCGCTCACGACGCTCCTAGCTGAGAACGCCGCGGGTGAGCTGGGCGACCGCGTCCATCTCGAGCTCCTGGCCGGCCACCTCGGCCAGCACCTCGTCGGCGGTCATGCTCATCCCGGTCTCCCAGAGCTCGCGGACGAGCGAGCCGGCCTCGCGCTTCGTGAACCAGTCGTTGCCGAACCGCTCGCGCAGATGCGTCCGGAACTGCGCCTCGAACGCCCACGAGCGCAGGTAGCCGGTGACGTAGAAGCTCGAGTCGATGTCGGCGAGATAGTCGGCCGCCGCGGGCTCGATCTTCAGCGCGTCGCCGAGCAGCTCGACATAGCGGTTCGAGAGCTTCGTCGGGTCGTCCGCCGAATGGAACTCAATCTCGTACAGGAGCTTCGCCGAATAGCGGCGCACCATGTACAGAAGCTGCGTCACCCCCTCGCGCTCGAACTCGTCGGGCCGCGGGAAGTCGAGGCGGCGCGTGAGCCAGGCCGGGTCGTCCGTCAGGTGCTGCATGAGCATGGCCCAGCCCTCTGTGACCGCGACGTCGCCGAGCCGCTTCTCCTCCATCGAGAGGTCGGCCGACGTGTTGGCGTAGTGCTCCGTGTGCCCGGCCTCGTGGAAGAGCGCGCGCCAGTCGTCGGCGCCGCCCATCGGCTGGATGACGAGCACGACGCGGCCCGGGATCTCGATCGGCGCGCAGAACGCACGCGGGCTCTTCTTGGGCCGCTGCTCGACGTCGAGCTCGACGTTCTCCTGGGCCTTGAGGTCGACCCCCATGTCCGAGAGCGTCGCCTCGAGCGCCGGCAGCATCTTCTGGGCCGGGAACTGCGGATCCCACTCGGGCGCGCGGAAGGTGCGGATCACGTCCCAGCGGCGGGCCTCGTCGAGCCCGATCCCGACGCGGGCGCGGAAGAGCCTGTCCGCCGACTCCTCGAACACCTTCTCGGTTGAGTCGAGGAGGTCGCGGCACTGAGCCGCCAGGTCGTCGAGCCGGAAGCCGAAGCGGCGATAGAGCTCCGTGTAGTTGGGCGCCTCGAGACGCTCGACGCCGTCCCGGACGATGCGGACGCCCTCGGCGTGGAGCGGGTTCAGATGCTCCTCGGTGAGCTCGATCCGCGCCTTGTCGATCTTTTCCCGCTTGTCGCGGTCCGCCTCGTTCGCCATCGCGGGCCGGAGCATCCGGAACGGGATCGTCTCGCCGTCGACCTTGGCCTCGAGGGTCGCTTCGAGCTCGGCCACCTTCTCGGCCTGGTCGCGCGTCAGCTCGCCGAGGTAACCCTCCGAGGCGAAGCGCCAGAGCTCGGTCACGCGGCGGTCGCCGTTCGCCGTCTGGCCGAGGGCGAGCGCCTGGTCGAGCTGCGTCAGGTCGGTGAAGCGCTCGAAGATCGGGGCGAGCTCGAGCTTGTCCTTGTGGCCCGCGTAGTGGAGGTAGTACTCCTCGTCCAGCTCGGCGATAAAGCGGTCGGCCCGGTCCCGGAAACGGTCGAGATCGGAGGACGTGAGAGGGGGGTGCGTGCTGGAGATGCGCCTAGGATAACGACGTGCGCGAGATCGAGATCAGCACCGAGCGGAAGACGCAGCTCGTGGAGATCACTCGCGAGGTCGAGGCCGCGCTGAACGGAGTCGAAGGTGCCACGGCCGCGCTCGTCTTCGTGCCGCACACGACCGCGGGCGTGACGATCAACGAGCACGCCGATCCCGCGGTTGCACGTGACCTCGAGGCTGCGATGGAGCGCGTCGTAGGCGAGGACTGGGGCTGGCAGCACATCGAGGCTGGCGAGGAGAACGCGCCGTCGCACGTCCGCGCTTCGCTGGCGGGCCCTCAGGTGCTCGTGCCGATCGACGGCGGCCGGCTCGCGCTCGGCACCTGGCAGGGCATCTTCTTCTGCGAGTTCGACGGCCCCCGGAAGCGCAAGGTCTACGTCACGCCTCTGACTTGATCGAGGTCGAGAACCTCACGAAGCGGTTCCGGAAGACCGTCGCCGTCGACGACCTGAGCTTCAAGATTCGCGAGGGCGCGATTACCGGATTTTTGGGGCCGAACGGCGCGGGGAAGACGACGACGCTACGCGTGATCCTCGGGCTCGTTCACCCGACCGCCGGCCAGGCGACCGTCATGGGGCGGCTCTACCGTCAGCTCGAGTCGCCGACGCGACAGGTTGGGGCGGTGCTGGAGGCGACCGACTTCCACCCGGGCCGCTCCGGGCGAAATCATCTGCGGGTCCTCGCTGCGGCAACCGGAATCCCGCGCTCGCGGGTCGAGGAGGTTCTCCAGATCGTCGACCTTCAGGATGCTGCGGGACGCCGCGCCGGTGGTTACTCGCTCGGAATGCGCCAGCGCCTCAGCCTCGCGGGGGCGTTGCTCGGGGATCCCCGCATCCTCGTGCTCGACGAGCCGGCGAACGGGCTCGACCCACAGGGAATCCGTTGGCTTCGCGAGTTCCTGCGCTCGCTTGCGGCGGAGGGGCGGACGATCTTCATCTCGAGTCACGTCCTCGCGGAAGTCGAGCAGATCGTCGACGAGGTCGTGATCATCCACCGCGGCAAGTTCGTCGTGCAGGCGACGACGGCCGAGCTCGTGGCGCGCGCCGCAGGTGGCATCCGCGCGCGGAGTCCGCAGGCCGATCGGCTGCGCGCCGCGCTCGAGGAGGCGGGTGTCAAGGTCGCCTCGTCCGAAGGGGACTTGCTGACGCTCGCCGATGCGACGACCGCTCAGGTGGGCGAGATCGCCGCCGCCGAGGGAATCGTCCTGCACGAGCTCGTCGCCGAGAGCTCGTCGCTCGAGGAGGCGTTCCTCGATTTGACGTCTCAGGAGGAAGTCTCGTAATGCGCCTGGTAGCAGCAGAGCTCCTGAAGGTCTGGACGGCTCCTCGGGTCTTGCTCGGAATCCTGCTCTCAGAGCTCGCCATCGTCTTGATCGGGACGATCGCGACTCTGCACTCAGCGGTGAACGATCCCGTGCTTCCTCCGCATCTCAACCGAGACATCGCGACGATGGGCGGGATCGCGCTCCTCTTCACGACCCTGGTCGGCATCCTCATCGCGACGACCGAGTACCGGCACGGGACGATCACGCTCACGTTCCTCGCGGCTCCGGTGCGGGAGAAGGTGCTCGCCGCCAAGACCGGTGCGGCCGTGATCGCGAGCGTGCTGCTCACCCTGCCGGCCGCGCTTCTGCCGATCGTGATCGCGGAGATCTGGGTCGGTGGGCGGGCCGACTACCACTTCGGCGGACACGAGTGGCAGCTCGTGGCGCGCCTGTTCCTGGGTGCCGCACTCGTTGCCATGATCGGCTTCTTCATCGGGGCGAGCCTCAAGCGGCAACTCGGTGCGGTGATCCTCGTCCTGGCGTGGCTTGTCTTCCTCGAGCCCGCGCTCGGCGGTCTCTTCCCGGGGACGAAGCACTACCTGATCGGCCCGAACATCGGTGGCGTGCTCGGGGACAGCGGAAACGACGTTCCGTCCTTCGGCCACTCGTTTGCTGTGATCGTCGCCTATCTGGTCGTGCTCGGCGCTGTCGCGGTCGTTCTCACCCGGCGGCGGGACGTCACGTAGCAAGCGGGCCGCTGACGACGATGTGTGTCGGCGCGGGCCGGTAACCGAGGCGCGCGTTCACGCCACGCATGCCCGCGTTCGTTTCGTCGTTCGTCGTGAAGATCTGCTCGATGCCGGCTGCGCGCGCACGCGCGACCTGCTCGCGCTTCAGGGCTGTGGCGATTCCGCGCCGGCGCCAGTCGTGGCGCACCGCGGTGAGCATGTTCTCGGCGATCGGCGACGAGGCGCCGCGCCGCCGCAGCCCCGTGTAGCCGACGACCTCGTCTCCGGCCAGTGCCGCGATCAGCGCGTCGGGAACCGCTCCAGGGCCCTCGAGGTACTGCTCGCGCCAGCGGGGGAAAGGCTGGCCTTCGAAGTCGTCGCCCTCGGGCCTGGGGACATCCGCGCCGACCTCGCAGTCCACCTCGTAGACAGCCTGTTCGAGGTCAGGCCGATCGGCGAGCGAAACAAGCTCGATTCCGTCGGGCGCCGACGCCGACGTGTCCGCGAGCGCTGTGTCGAGCACCACCTCGTACTCGCGGCCGGCCTCGCGGAAGCCGCGGTTGCTGGCGAAATCGCGCGATCCCGTGTCGTCCTCGCGCACACGGCCCCACAGCGACTCGCGTCCGAGCCTGCGGGCGTGCTGCGACAACGCCTCGTAGATCCGCGTCCCGACTCCCTGTCCACGGTGCTCCGGTAGGACGCGCACCATTGCGTACAGGCTGCTCTGGATCGACGACGGCCGTCCGACACCGCAGCCGAGCGCCTCGTCGCCGGAGCGCGCGAGGAGCCACGCACTGTCGTCGTCCAACTCGGTGAAGTGCTGGATCTCATCGACATCGAAGACGTCGCCCGAAACCTCGTGAAGGATCGCCGCCCACTGCTCGTATTGCTGCGGCGTCGACGGAGTTTCGAACCTCAGGTCCACGTCGGAACCCTATGCTGGTCGCATGGCCGCGCCTGTTCGACCGGACGACGAGCTCGACCTCAGGATCGAGTCGCTCGCGTACGGCGGAAACGGCGTTGCGCGACTGAACGGCTTCGTGGTCTTCGTCCGCCGCGGGCTGCCCGGCGACGTCGTCCGCGCGCGCGTGACCCGGGTCAAGCGCAACCATGCGGAAGCGCTCGCGCTCGAGGTCGTCGAGGCGGGAGCGCCGCGGGTCGACGCCCCGTGCGAGCACTACCCCGCCTGCGGAGGCTGCCGGTTCCAGGACCTCGCGTATGAGGCGCAGCTCGAGGCGAAGGCGGCGCAGGTCGACGAGGCGTTTCGCCGGATCGGCAGAGTCGACGACCCGCCGCTGGAGCCGATCGTCCCGGCCGAGTCGCAGTTCCACTACCGGAACAAGATGGAGTACTCGTTCACGGCGACACCGGATGGCCCCGCGCTCGGCTTCCATCGGGCCGGCCGCTGGGACGAGGTGCTGGACATCGGCAAGTGCTGGCTGACGACCAACCTCGGCAACGCGATCCGGGCAGCCGTGCGCGACTGGGCGCGTGCAAACACCCTCCAGGCCTACGACCAGGCCGAGCACACGGGCTTCCTTCGCCACCTCGTCGTCCGCGAGGGGCGAAACACGAATCAGGCGCTCGTCCAGCTCGTGACGGCTCCCGGCAGGCTCGACGCGGACGGCTTCGTCGCCGCGCTCGAGCGCTTCCCCGAGGTGCGCTCGATTCACTGGTCGGTCAACGACCGGCCGGCTGAGGTTACGAACCTCCCGACGCAGCTCCTGCACGGCGTCGATGCGATCGAGGAGGAGCTCTGCGGGCTGCGGTTCCGGGTTCGTCCGAACGCGTTTCTCCAGACGAACACGGCGATGGCCGAGCGCATCTACGAGCTCGCCCGCGAGTTCGCAGGTCTGACGGGCGAGGAGAGCGTCTACGACCTCTACTGCGGGATCGGGACGATCGGGCTCATGATGGCCCGCGATGCGCTGACCGTCTGGGGCATCGAGGTGTCCGAGGAATCGGTTGCGTGCGCGCTCGAGAACGCGGACCTGAACGGGATCGCGAACGCGGCGTTCTACGCCGGCGAGGTGGGTGAGGCGATCGACGACCTCAGAGAGCGCGCCGGTACGCCGGACGTCGCCGTCGTCGACCCGCCTCGGGCGGGCCTTTCGGGCAAGGCGCTCCGCCGGCTTGCGCGCCTGGAGCCGCAGCGCATCGTCTACGTCTCATGCAACCCGACGACGCTGGCCGGCAACGTCAAGGAGCTCGAAGCGGAGTGGGGCTACCGGTTCATGCGGGCACGGCCCGTGGACATGTTCCCGCACACGCCGCACATCGAGACGGTCGCGCTGCTCGAGCGCGGCTAGCGCGCCTCACTGCGCTCGGAGTGCAACGAGCCCCACGCGTCATCGGAGCGCAGCTTCCGCCAGAGCAAGTCCGCGTTCGGCGTGAGGAAGCCGAGGGCGAGGAGCGGCAGGGCGGGCAGGCCGTTGATGTCCAGCGCGGCGGTCAGCGAGAGCGTCGCGCCGAAAGAGAGCGCCATCGCGGCCCACGTCAGCCGCGTGCGCAGGCCCCAGCGGTCGGCCGCGCCGAGGAAGAGCACGAAAAAGAGGAGGTCTGGGAGGCCGAGTTGCGCGGTGTTCGCCTGCCCGGGGACCGGGAACGCGAACGAGAAGGTCGTGAACAGCTCCCGCTGGTGCGTGACGATCTGCTTCGTCGGCCCACGCCAGACCGAGACTGCGTCGACCCAGGGGACGATCAGCGCCACGACCATCACCCAGGCGGCCGTTTCGAAGAAGCCGAGGAACCACCAGGCGAGCAGCGTGACCGCGGCCAGCTTCGCGAAGTTCGAGAGCACGTCGAGCCCGACGATCTGGAGCACTGCGGCAAGCACCGCGACGCCGATCCCGGCCGCGAGCAGCCAGGGTGCGGTCCGCAGCGGGAGCGCAAAGTAGACGAGCGCGAACACCGGCGGGATGACGAGCAGCGAGATGATCGCGATGTCCCACCAGAGGCTGAAGCTCGGCAGCGACTCCGCCGCGGCGTAGTAGACGCCGAGGTAGAGCCCGAGGATTAGTAAGGCGGCAGCTCGGCCCACCATGGACCCAGGGCCTTGAAGGCGTTCCAGAACTCCGTCTTCGCCGGCTGCTCGTCGAGTGACGCGTCGATGTCCGGCACGTAGAGCGCCTGCACCGTCGGCGTCCAGTCCTGCAGCGAGCCCAGCTCCGGCTCGAGCTCGGCCCCGAGCGGGAACTCGAGCGCGTTCAGGAACCCGAGCGCATCCTCGCCCATGACGACGACGAGCTTCGGCTGGACGATGTGCAGCTCGCGCACGAGGAACGGGCGGGCCTCGTCTGAGGGCTCGTCGGCGAACTTCAGGCAGTTCGTCCCGTACACCGAGAGCGGGTCGACGTTCAGCCGCTGGAGCGACTTGAGGATCGCCTGGCCCGTGCGCCCGAAGAACGCGACGCCCTCCTGGACCTCCGCAGCCTGCGGACGATGCTTGAGGAGCATCACGTCCGCGCGGGGATGCCCGGATCCGAGCACGGGCACACGCTCGCCGTTTCCGGCGGCGGCGATCTCGTGCCCGAGGTCGTTGATCTCGGCGATCGCCTTCTTGAGGTACTTCTCGTAGATCTCGTCGGTCGACACAGAGGTCACAGCAGCCGTTTCCAGTTCTCGCCTAGCGAACTCTTTCCTTGACCTGGGCCATCCACTTCAGCGACTGCAGGTACGCGAGTGACTTCGGTCGGCGCAGGATTTCCGCCGTCCGCAGGCTGAGCATGAACTCGTCCGGGCCGTCGCACGCGCGCATCCGCAGGCCTCCCGTCGCGAGCCCCTGCGGGACGTGCGCGTCGGAGCCTGCGCCCATCATCAGGTTGTACTTGCGGGCGAACCTGAGCGCCTCGTCGTTGTAGGCCTCGAAGAGCAGGCGCGCGTTGTAGACCTCGAACACGTCGACGTCGCCGAGGTTGCGATGCAGCGTCGCCGGGTCCGGGATCGAGTGCATCCGGTCGAACGGATGCGGAAGGTAGACCAGCCCGCCCTGGGCCTTGATCGCGGCGATCGTGTCCGCGAAGGACATTCCACGCGGGATCTCCTCGGACAGGAAGAGCCCGATCACCTCGCCCTGGCCGTCGGTCTTGACCTCCTCGCCGGGGATCACGATCAGGTTCCGCCCCCGGGCGAGCTCCACGGCTTCGAGCGCGCCGCCGAAGACGTTGTGGTCGGTGACGGCGATCGCGCCGAGGCCGGCGCTCTCCGCGTGGTCGAGCAGGTCTTCGACCTCGACCGAGCAGTCGGCCGACCACGAGGTGTGCAGGTGGAGGTCGGCGAGGATCCAGTCCCGGTCCGCGAGCGGCTCCGGCGGCCTGGGTGTTCGCCGCCGCTTGCCGAGGCTCTCGTACAGCTCCTCGAGCTCGGCGCCGACGTCGTCGAACGTCTTGCCCTCGATTCCGCGTCTCGCTTCCTCGGAGAGCTGCGTGCGGAGCGGCTCGTTCTCGGCGAACCGGGCCAGCGCCGCCGCGGCGAGCTCGGGCTGCTCCTGCACTCCCGGCGGAGACGCAATCGCCGCTCCGGCTGCGGCCGCCTCGAGCGAGACGCGCGGCAGGCCTTCGAGCGCCGGCACGAAGATTGCGGCCTCGGCGAGAATCGGCGCCCTGCTCTTCCCGTCCCGGGCCGTTCGCACCCGGGCCCTGCCGCGGAGCTTCGCCGGAACCGCAGGCCGTCCGGCCAGCTTCTTCGTCCGCAGGTAGACGAGCTCCCAGTCCGTCAGCTCGCGGAGAGCGCGCTGGACGGCTCGGGCCAGGGGACGCTCGATCGGACGCCACTCGAGCACGACGAGCTGTCGCTTCTTCCCGGGCTTGAAGAGCTCCGCGTCGACTCCTTCCGAGACGATCCGGTACTCCCCCGGGAAGCGCTGGGCCGCAGCATGGGCCGCTTCCGGCGACGAGGCGACGAGGGCGTCGATCCGTCCGAGCAGCTTCTCGCGCTGCGCCTTCGAGGGCGGGTACCCGAGCCGCTCCGGCGAGAAGAAGCTCGCAACGCTCAGTGCACGTGCATCGCGGAGAGCGAGGTACGAGAGGCTGGGCAGGCCCGGCTCGAAGCCGTGGACGACGTCGAACTCTCCGCGGGAGAGCGCTGTGGTCAGATTCGCGCGAACTCCGACCGGCAGGCCGATTCTGCTTCGGCGCGAGATCGGCACGGCCGGGCCCAGCGCGATCAGCGGCGCCTCGAGGCCGTCATGCAGGGCGCGCCGGCCCGCCGCGAGGTCGGCCGCACGGTTCGACGGCGCGAGAATGCTGACCGAGTGGCCGCGCGCCCTGAGCGCGTCGGCGATCCCCGCGACGTGTTCGTTCACGTCGTGCGGCTGCGACCACGAAAAGGGGGTCACCAGGCAGATTCGCAGGGACACGACCCACCGAGTGTAGTGCGGTCGCGGGGGCCGGCTCGCACCGGCCCCCGCGTGCCTCACACTAGTCCTGAGCGGTCGCCTTGGCCTTCGCCTTCTTGCCGCTGTACTTCTTGATGAAGCTCTCGACGGCGTCACGCGCCTCGTCGTCCGGCATCTGCTTCGGCGGCGACTTCATCAGGTACGCGCTCGGCCCTTCGAGCGCGCCGCCGACGCCGTTGTCGAGCGCGAGCTTCGCGAGCCGCACCGCGTCGATCACGATCCCGGCCGAGTTCGGCGAGTCCCAGACCTCGAGCTTGAGCTCGACGTTGAGCGGAACGTCGCCGAAGGACGTGCCCTCCATGCGGATGTACGCCCACTTGCGGTCGGTCAGCCACGGCACGTAGTCGGACGGGCCGACGTGCACGTTCTCCGCGCCGAGGTCGTAGTCGAGCATCGAGGTGACCGCGTTCGTCTTCGAGATCTTCTTCGACTCGAGGCGCTCACGCTCGAGCATGTTCAGGAAGTCCGAGTTTCCGCCGACGTTGAGCTGCATCGTCTTGTCGAGCTTGACGCCGCGCTCGCGGAAGAGCGTGGTCAGGACGCGGTGCGTGATCGTCGCGCCGACCTGCGACTTGATGTCGTCGCCGACGATCGGAAGCCTGCGCTCCTCGAACTGGCGCCCGAAGTAGCCGCCCTTGGCGATGAAGACGGGCATGCAGTTCACCATCGCGCAGCCCGCGTTCAGGATCTGCTCCGTGTACCACTTGGTCGCCTCCTCGGAGCCGACCGGGAGGTAGTTGACGACGACGTCCGTGCCCGTCTCCTGAAGGATGTTCACGACGTCGTCGGTGTCGCCGGGCGCCTTGTCGACGATCTCGGACAGGTACTTGCCGAGCCCGTCGTGGGTCATCCCGCGCGAGACGGTGATGCCCGTCTTCGGGACGTCCGCGAACTTGATCGTGTTGTTCGGCTTGGCCCAGATCGCGTCGGCGAGGTCCTTCCCGACCTTCGTCGTCGTGACGTCGAACGCGGCCGTGAACTCCACGTCGCGGACGTGGTAGCCGCCGAGGTCGACGTGCATGAGCCCGGGGACGAACTCGTCCGGCGAGGCGTCCTTGTAGTACTCGACTCCCTGGAGGAGCGAGTTGGCGCAGTTGCCGACGCCGATGACCGCGACGCGGACCTTGCCGTTCCCGCGCGCCCTACCGTTCTGGCTGCCGTTCTTTCGAGGCATTGGTTCCTTTCTGGGGGTGACTGCGCCGAGCCGCTCGGTGAGCGAATCGACGACGACAGTGTTCGTGCTGCTACTGCGCTCGCGCGCGGCGTCGTCGAGCCTGCGCTTGAGGGCGGGCGGGACGCGCAGAAGCACGTCGCCGCTCTCGCCGGGTGCAGGGCCGCGCCGGCCGCTCGGCGTGAACTCGACGTCGAACTCGTCCGCGAGGATCGCGACGGCGACGTCGTTGAGAGTGCTTTCCCGGCGCGAGACCTCGCGGCCGAGGCGGCGCTTTAGGGACTTCGGCATCCGAACGAGGATGCTGGTCTGCTCTCTCTTCGCCATTATGCTAGCAGCGAGCTGCTGCTAGCACAGTATCACCGTTGCCGGAGCTGCGACCGAACTGCTAGCACGCGCTGGACGACGGTGATCCACGCCGTCGCGGTCAACAGATAGATCGCCCAGGGCAGGACGCCCCACGGAGCCAGGACGAGACCGGTCACGATCACGACCACCCGCTCGGCCCGGCTGCCGATCCCCACGTCGCCCTTCAGTCCGAGCGCCTCCGCGCGTGCGCGTGTGTAACTGACGAGGAACGAGCCCGCGACCGCTGCGAAGGCGAACGCGAGCGCGACGTCGTTCCCGTCCCGTGAGAAGACGAGCGCGATCGCCCCGAGCATGAACGCTTCGCCGATGCGGTCCGTCGTCGAGTCGAGGAACGCGCCGAACGTCGTTCCCTTGCCGCTCGAGCGCGCGAGGGCCCCGTCGAGGATGTCGAGCACCGACCCGACGACGAAGAGGGCGGCCCCGACCCAGAAGCAGAGGATCTCGTTGCGGTACTCGAAGTAGACGACGACGCTCGCGATCGCGCAGATCGTCACGCCGGCGAACGTGAGCGCGTCCGGCGAGATCGGCGTGCGCGCGAGGTGCCCCATCCAGCGCGCGGCAGCACGGCGCACACCCGCCGTGTACGCCTCTTTCAGGCCTGCGGCGGTCAGGCCGGTGCCGGCCGCACCCGCGCGACGAAGCGCCGCAGGTGCTTGTGGTTGACGACCGCGGCCGCGACGGTCGCGACGAGGATCCCGGCCGCGATATCGAGCCAGAAGTGGTTGCCGGTCGCCATCACGGAGAACCAGACCCAGAGTGGCCAGAGCAGCCAGAGCGCCTTCGCCCACTTCGAGCGGACGATGAAGAAGAGCCCGACGCCGATGATCAGCGAGTCAGCAGCGTGGAGGCTGGGCATCGCCGCGTACGGGTTCGCGTCTGCTCGGACGATCGCGCTGTTGTGGTTGATGCCGAAGTTGGCGAGCGTGTCGACGAAGCCAAGCTCGGGAAACATGCGCGGCGGGGCCGTCGGCATCAGCACGAAGCCGATGAGCCCGATCACGTTCGCCAGCAGGATCGTGTTACGAAGCGGGACGAAGTGGTCGTTGCGCCGGAGGTACACCCAGAGCAGGACGAGCCCGAGGACCGTGAACTGCGAGTGCCAGTAGGTCAGCGAAGTTGCCTCGCGCAGCACGTTCGACGAGGCGACGAAGCTCTGGAGTGACAATTCCCACAGTCCTGTGATGCGATGCTCGAA
>WNGI01002188.1_pt1 | contig 17420 bp, 11 predicted proteins | sample 5400621 | NCBI WGS metagenome assembly WNGI01 (sample SAMN13153374, study PRJNA577476) | soil metagenome | isolation source: 20 cm soil or saprolite under Garry oak tree replicate 1 | place: USA:California | collected 2016-06-15 | reverse complement strand
GGAAGACGCCCTCCGGCACGCCCGCCTCGCGGAAGACCTCCTCGATCGCAAGCGCCGATTGGGGCACGTTCGAAGAATGCTTGAGCAGCATCACATTGCCGGCGGTCAGCGCGGGCAGACCCGCGCGGAAGGCCTGCCAGAAGGGGAAGTTCCAGGGCATCACGGCGAGGATCACACCGAGCGGGTGAAACCGCACATAGCTCTCGGCGCCCGTGCTCTCGACACGCTGCTCGGCCAGCAGCCGCTCTCCGTTTTCGGCAAACCAGCCTGCTGTCCAGGCGCACTTCTCGATCTCGGCCTCGGCCTCGACGATAGGCTTGCCCATCTCCGAGGTCAGGAGCGCGGCGTAGCGCGACTTGTCCGTGCGAAGCACGCCGGCCACTGAGCGCATGAGCGCGGTGCGGACGCCCACACCCGCCTCCCGCCAGGGTTGGCGGGCCGCCCAGGCGCTCGTCAGCGCCGACTCGATCGCGGCTTCGTCGGCCTCAGGAAATGACGCCAGCTCCCGGCCCGTGGCCGGATCGATGGATTTCAGCACCCCCTCGAATCATGCCACGATTTGATCTGTGGCCCGAGCACCGGTGAAGAGGCGCGTGGACCGGCCTTCGGCGACCCGCTCGCAGCGTCCGACCATTGACGTCGACGGGCGCCGGCGCGTCGTCATCGAGGCGGTCATGCCTGAGATCGACGCCGGGCGCTTCCCGGCCAAGCGGGCGGTCGGGGAGACCGTTCGGGTCGAGGCGGACATCTTCGCCGACGGCCACGACGCCCTGGCCGCGGTCGTGAAGTACAAACTCTTCCCCGCTCGCGGGGAGGAGGTGCCTCCTCCCCATTTATGGGGAGGTGCCGGGCGCAGCCCGGCGGAGGGGCAGCGCCGGAGGGGCCGGGCCGGAGGTGAGCCGCCGGGGGGGCCCTCGCCTTGGATCGAGGTCCCGATGACCCCGCTCATCAACGATCGCTGGCAAGCCGAGTTCCCGGTCACCGAGCTGGGCCGCTACCTGTTCACGATCGAGGGTTGGGTCGACCACTTCGAGACCTGGAGCCGCCAGCTCGCCAAACGGATCCAGGCCGGCCAGGACGTGGCGGTCGAGCTCGAGGTCGGAGCCCGGATGATCGAGGAGGCGGCCTCCCGCGCCACCTCCAGTGACGGGGACTCCTCGCGGCTGAGGGGGCTGGCCAAGTCTCTGCGGACTTCACCCCCCCATCCGGCGGCTTCGTCCCCATCCGACCGGGCCGCTCTCGCGGCCGGGTCACCTTCCCCGGCGAGCGGGGAAGGGAAGACCTCCCCGGCGAGCGGGGAGGTGAAAGAGTTGATGCTCCGCTATGCGGACAGGAGCTTCGCCACGACCTATCGGCGTGAGGTCGAGGTTGTCGTGGAGCCGGTCAAGGCGAGGTTCAGCACCTGGTACGAGCTCTTTCCCCGGTCCGTCGGTACGTTCAAAGATGTCGAGCGGCTCCTTCCGGAAATCGCCCAGATGGGGTTCGACGTCCTCTACCTTCCCCCCATCCACCCCATCGGCCGCAGCCACCGCAAGGGCGCCAACAACCAGTCCGCCAAAGCCGGCGAACCGGGCAGTCCCTGGGCGATCGGGTCGGAGGAAGGTGGCCACAAAGCCGTGCACCCGGAGCTCGGCACCCTGGCCGACTTCCGGCATCTCGTGCAAGCGGCGCTCGAGCAGGGGCTCGACATCGCGCTCGACATCGCCTTCCAGTGCTCGCCCGACCATCCCTACACACGCGAGCACCCGGAATGGTTCAAGCACCGGCCCGACGGCTCGATCCAGTACGCCGAGAACCCGCCCAAAAAGTACGAGGACATCTACCCCTTCGACTTCGAGACCGAGCACTGGAAGGAGCTGTGGCAGGAGCTCCTGTCCATCGTCCTGTTCTGGGCCGAGCAAGGGGTGCGCGTGTTCCGGGTCGACAACCCGCACACCAAGCCGTTCGGCTTCTGGGAATGGCTCATCGGCGAGCTCAAACGGCTGCATCCCGACGCGATCCTGCTGTCGGAAGCGTTCACGCGCCCCAGGGTCATGTACCGGCTCGCCAAGGTCGGATTCAGCCAGTCGTACACGTACTTCGCGTGGCGCAACACGGCCTGGGAGCTGTATCAGTACTTCACAGAGCTCGCGCAGCCTCCGATCCGGGAGTTCTTCCGGCCCAACCTCTGGCCCAACACGCCCGACATTCTCAGCGAGTACCTCCAGGCCGGAGGCCGGCCGGCGTTCCAGGCGCGACTGATCCTGGCCGCCACGCTCGGCGCCAGCTACGGCATCTACGGTCCGGCCTTCGAGCTGATGGAGAGCCGCGCTCGAGAGCAGGGCTCGGAGGAATACCTTGATTCGGAGAAGTACCAGCTGCGCGCGTGGGAGCGCGACAGGACGGATAGCCTCCGCGAGCTGGTCGCGATCGTCAACCGGATCCGGCACGAGAACCCAGCCCTCCAGACCGATCGAGGCCTCCGTTTCCACCCGACCGAAAACGACCAGCTGCTGGCGTACTCGAAGAGCACGCCCGACAATGCCAACGTGGTCCTGACCGTCGTCAACGTCGACCCGCACCATGTCCAGCGGGGAATGGTCAACCTTCCCCTCGACGAGCTGGGCCTCGACGCCGACCGGCCCTACCAGGCGCATGAGCTGGTGAGCGGCGCGCGCTACCTGTGGAACGGGCCCCGCAACTTCGTCGAGATCAACCCTCACTCCATGCCGGGGCAGATCTTTCGGTTCCGCCGCCGCGTTCGCAGCGAGCACGACTTCGAGTACTTCCTGTGATCGCCAGCGCCCCTCACCGCCGGAAGCTCGAGCCGCTCCAGCTGGACGATGACCCGCTCTGGTACAAGGACGCCCTCATCTACGAGCTGCACGTGCGGGCGTTCATGGACAGCAATGCCGATGGCAGCGGTGATTTCCGCGGCCTGGTCGAGAAGCTGCCCTACCTGCAGGACCTGGGCATCAACGCGCTCTGGCTGCTGCCGTTTTATCCGTCGCCTTTGCGTGATGACGGGTACGACATCTCGGACTACAACAACGTCAACCCGATGTTCGGCTCGCTGGGCGATGTCCACCACCTCGTCAGGGAGGCGCACCGGCGAGGCATCCGCGTCATCAACGAGCTCGTGTGCAACCACACCTCTGATCAGCACCCCTGGTTCCAGCGCGCACGGCGGGCCCGGCCGGGCTCCGCCCAGCGTGACTTCTACGTGTGGAGCGAAACCAACCAGAAATATCAGGACGCCCGGATCATCTTCAAAGACTTTGAGACCTCGAACTGGACGTGGGACCACGTCGCGAACGCGTATTACTGGCACCGCTTCTACTCCCATCAGCCCGACCTCAACTTCGACAACCCCAAGGTCAAGGAGGCGATCTTCAAAGTCCTCGACTTCTGGATGGACGCGGGCGTCGACGGCGTCAGGCTCGACGCGGTGCCCTACCTCTACGAGCGAGAGGGCACCAACGACGAGAACCTGCCGGAGACGCATCAGTTCCTACGCGAGCTGCGAAGTCACATCGACGGCAGCTACCGCAACCGGATGCTGCTCGCGGAAGCGAACCAGTGGCCCGAAGACGCTACTGCGTACTTCGGCCAGGGCGACGAGTGCCACATGTCGTTCCACTTCCCGCTGATGCCGCGCCTGTTCATGTCGATCCGGATGGAGGATCGGTTCCCGATCGTCGACATCCTGGCCCAGACGCCGAGCATCCCGGACGCAGCCCAGTGGGCGCTGTTCCTTCGCAACCATGACGAGCTCACGCTCGAGATGGTTACCGACGAGGAGCGCGACTACATGTATCGCGCCTACACGCAGGACCGCCTGGCGCGCCTGAACCTCGGCATCCGGCGCCGGCTGGCTCCGCTGCTGGGCAACGACCGGCGCCGCATCGAGCTCATGAACGGCCTGCTGTTCTCCCTGCCCGGCACACCCGTCCTGTATTACGGCGACGAGATCGGCATGGGCGACAACATCTTCCTGGGCGACCGCAACGGTGTCCGCACGCCGATGCAGTGGAGCGCCGACCGCAACGCGGGCTTCTCGCGGGCCAACCGCCAGCGGCTCTACTTGCCGGTCATCACCGATCCCGAGTACCACTACGAAACAGTCAACGTGGAAGCCCAGCAGAGTAACCCGCACTCGATGTACTCGTGGACCAAGCGCCTGATCGCGCTTCGAAAACGACACCGGGCCTTTGGGCGCGGGTCGCTGGAGCTGCTGCGTCCGGAGAACCGCAAGATCCTCGCCTACGTGCGCCGGTACGAGTCCGAGCAGATCCTTTGCATCGCCAACCTGTCGCGCTTCTTGCAGGCGGTCGAGCTGGACCTCAGCAAGTGGAAGGGCCTCGTCCCGGTCGAGCTCTTCAGCAGCAACGAGATGCCCATGATCGGCGACAACCCGTACTTCCTCACTCTTGGGCCGCACGCCTTTTACTGGTTTGCCATGCAGCCGCGGGCGGCCCCCAACATCCTCAGCGACGGAGCGCAGGCGGCGACGGTCCTGCCCGAGGTGCGGGTCGTCGGCGGATGGGAGGCGGCGCTCGTCGGCGGCTCCAAGGAACGACTCGAGAACGTGCTGCTCGGCTACATACCTTTGCGGCGATGGTTCGCGGGCAAGGCGCGCCGCATGAAATCGGCCACCATCAGCGATGTCATCAGCGTTCCCGGGACCGAGGGCAACTCGTACCTGACCTCGGTGGTGATCGGCTACGCCGAGGGCGATCCAGACACCTACATGCTGCCGCTCGCGTACGCGAATCCCGCCGAGGCGCCGCACATCCTCGAGCGCTGGCCGCTGTCGGCCATCGCATGGGTGCGCAACCAGAGCCCCTCCGGCCCTTCGGGCCGCCTCCCCACGAGTGGAGACGGGGAAACCCGCGGCCTGCTCTACGATGCGCTCGGACCGCCGAACTTCGCCGAGGCCATCCTCGGCGCCATCGCGCGGCGCCGCCGCGCCGCCGGGGGCCTGGGGACGCTGGTGGGTTCGACGAGCCGCGCCTTTGCCCGCCTGCGCGGCCCCGAGACGGTTCGCCTCGAGGCACAGCTCTCGGTTGCCGAGCAGAGCAACAACTCGATCATCTTCGGCGAGCGCTTGATGTTGAAAGTCTTCCGCCGGCTCGAAGAGGGCGTCAACCCCGAGCTCGAGGTCGGCCGGTTCCTGACCGAGAAGACGAACTTCAGCCAGATCGCACCGCTGGCTGGGAGCCTGGAATACCGGCGCGCGGCGGGCGAGCCCGTATCCATCGCCATCCTGCAGGGCTACGTCCCGAACCAGGGCGATGCCTGGCAGTACACGCTCAACACCCTCGCCCACTTTTTCACCTCACCCGAGCTCATCGGCGTGGTGCCCCCGCTCCCGCCGCGAAGCCTGGTCGAGGCGAGCCGGAAGGAACCGCCGGAGATCGCGACCAAGGCCATCGGCGGCTACCTGGACTCTGCCCGCCAGCTCGGCCGTCGCACAGCGGAGCTGCACGCGGCCCTCTCCTCGGACCCGACCGACCCCGCCTTCGCGCCCGAACGCATCTCGCCGCTCGACCAGCGCTCGATCTATCAGTCGCTGAGCGGCGTGTCGATGCGCGCCACCGACCTGCTGCGGACGCAGCTCGGCAAGCTGCCGCCCGACACGCGTGAGGAGGGCCGCAACGTGCTGGACCTCGAATCTCGGATCGCCTACATCCTGAAATCGTTCCTTGCCCGCCGCCTCAGCACGCTGAGGATCCGCGTCCACGGCGACTATCACCTCGGCCAGGTGCTGTACACAGGCCATGACTTCGTGATCATCGACTTCGAAGGCGAGCCAACCCGAACGCTTTACGAACGGCGGCTCAAGCGCCTCGCGATGCGCGACGTGGCGGGCATGCTGCGCTCGTTCTCATACGCGAGCCAGGCCGCGCTGCGCTCGCAGCAATCGACCCCCACGCAGCTGCCCGAGCTGCAGGCCTGGGCACGATTCTGGTCAGATTCGGTCTCCGGCGTGTTCTTGAAGAGTTACCTCGCCACCGCCGGCAACGCACCATGGGTGCCCCAAAACCAGGAGGATCTTGAGGTGCAGCTAACCACCATGCTTTTGGAGAAGGCGCTGTACGAGCTGAGATATGAGCTGAACCTGAGGCCGGACTGGGTGAGCATCCCGCTGCGGGGAATCCTTGACCTGGTGGTGCCGGCGTGACCGCGATGATCGCCCGCTCCCTGCTCAGCCCCTTCGACCTGCACCTCTTCAACGAGGGCACGCACGGCCACCTCTTCGACAAAATGGGCGCGCACCTCTCACACGACCCGGAGGGCACCTACTTCGCGGTCTGGGCGCCGAACGCGGACGCGGTGAGCGTGATCGGTGAGTTCAACGGCTGGGACAAGAACGCCAACGGCCTGTACCCGCGGGAGGAATCGGGGATCTGGGAAGGCTTCATCCCCACCGTGAGGCATGGCGCTCTGTACAAGTACTCCGTCCACTCCAAGGTCACGCGCACCGGGGTCGACAAGGCGGACCCGTTCGCGACGTACTCGGAGGCTCCGCCACGGCAGGCGTCGATCGTGTGGGACCTCGCCTATGACTGGGGCGACGATCGGTGGATGCAGAATCGCCGGTCCGTCAACCACCGTAGCGGGCCCTGGTCGGTCTACGAGATGCACCTCGGCTCATGGATGCGGGTCCCCGAAGAAGGGAACCGATGGCTCAGCTACCGCGAGCTCGCGCCGCGGCTGGCCGACTACGTGAGCCGAATGGGCTTCACTCACGTCGAGCTCATGCCGGTGATGGAGCACCCGCTGTACGAGTCGTGGGGCTACCAGGTCACCGGTTACTTCGCGCCGACGAGCCGCTACGGAACGCCGCAGGACTTCATGTTCCTCGTCGACTATCTGCACCAGAACGGAGTCGGGGTCATCCTCGACTGGGTCCCCTCCCACTTTCCCTCCGACGAGTTTGGCCTCCAGAACTTCGACGGCACCCACCTCTTCGAGCACGCGGATCCGCGGCTTGGCGTGCATCCCGACTGGGGCAGCTCGATCTTCAACTACGGTCGCAACGAGGTGCGTGGATTTCTGTTGAGCAGCGCGCTTTGCTGGCTCGACCGCTACCACGCCGACGGGCTGCGCGTGGATGCTGTGGCATCGATGCTCTATCTCGACTACTCGCGCAAGCAGGGCGAATGGATCCCCAACAAGTTCGGAGGCCGCGAAAACCTGGAGGCGGTCGATTTCCTGCGCCGGTTCAACATCGAGGTCTACAAGGAGCAGCCGGACACGCAGACGATCGCCGAAGAGTCGACTGCCTGGCCGCTCGTCTCGCGCCCGACCTACGTCGGCGGCCTTGGCTTTGGCATGAAGTGGGACATGGGCTGGATGCACGACACGCTCTATTACTTCGAGCGTGAGCCGGTGCACCGCAAGTTCCACCACTCGAACCTGACGTTTCGCATGCTCTACGCGTTCGGCGAGAACTTCATGCTGCCCCTGTCCCACGACGAGGTCGTCCACGGCAAGGGCTCACTGCTTTCGAAGATGCCAGGCGATGAGTGGCAGAAATTCGCCAACCTGCGCCTGCTTTACGGGTGGATGTACGCGCAGCCAGGCAAGAAGCTCCTGTTCATGGGCGGCGAATTCGGCCAGGGGCGCGAATGGGACGTCGAGCAGAGCCTCGACTGGCACCTGCTGGACTACCCGATGCACGGCGGGCTGCGGCTCTGGGTCGGCGACCTCAACCGCATCCTGCGCGAGGAGAAGTCTCTGCACGAGCTCGATTTCGACCCGGCCGGTTTCTCGTGGATCGACGTCACCGACGCCGACCACAGCGTCGTCAGCCTGATCCGGCGGAGCGCCACCCCCGGCGACATGCTGGTGGCCGTCTTCAACTTCACGCCGGTACCGAGGTACAACTACCAGATCGGCATCCCGTCCGCCGGCCGCTGGCGCGAGGTGCTGAACAGCGACGCGCCGCTCTACGGCGGCAGCGGCCAGGGCAACCTGGGCGGAGTGGAGGCGGTGCCGGTGAGCATGCACGGCCACATGCACAGCATCACCCTGACGCTGCCGCCGCTTGGCGCGCTGTTCCTGAAACCCGAAGGCGAGACCTCAGCGCCGGAGTAAGACCGACCTATTCCGCCTCGTTGTATCCAACGGCGCGTATCGAGCGCCTTGAGTTCAAGTCCTTTGGCGTCAGCGGTGTCTTAACCGCGCGACGAACCAACGCCTCGACACTCTCCGGCCGGTTGTGAATGTCCGCGGCTGTGAAGCGCAGCAGCACGAAGCCGGCGTTGATCAACCGGTTCTGACGCCGATCGTCTTCCACCAGTCGGTCCCGATGGTTGCTGCCGTCGTACTCGATAACGAGTCGCGCCGCTGGGTAGTAGAGATCAGCCCGCCCAACGAATCGACCGTCGACATCGTGAAGCTCCGACTGGACCTCCGGAGGCGGCAGGCCGGCTCGCAGCAGGAGCCAACGAAGTCGCGTTTCCATAGGCGATTCAGCGGACGCCGCGTGCACGGCGAGGGAGCGCAGACGCCGGACACCGGGCCGACCGCCGGCCAGCTCCGCGTAGCGGGTCAGAGCTGCATTGTCAGTGAGTCCCAAATGAACCGCTGCATCGATCACAACCAGCGCCTCGACCGGCGGGAGGCGAAGGCAAAGATCGCTCAGGGTGCGATTCACAGTGGTCGCAGGCAACCCCGGATCTTCATCACGTCGTGGTGCGGGACGTCACAACGCCGCACGTCGAGGCCGGGACGTGACCGAACTCCCGAATGCAAGGGCACGATCAGCCCGATGGGGTTCAATGGATCGAGGTCGAGGCCGAGGAGCCACGCCGCAGTCCTACCTGCAAAGACGATTTCGCGTGGAAGCTGACGTTGCCAAGCTGAAAGAACCATCCACGAGTCCGCTGTCAGTCCCATCCAGCAGTAGAGTTCGGCTCCCAGACGGCGCCAGGACTTGCCCCTTAGAGAGCTCTTTGTCAGGCCGGCCCGGCGTGCATCGTCCAGCGAAAAGGGCCTCTTTGTCAGTTGATGCGGAATGAGCGCAATGCGGCCCACTCCCAAAGCTTGCGCAAACCCCGACACCTTGCCAACCCAGGCTGTAAAGACCTACCTATTTCGCGTCGTTGTATCCAACGGCACGCATCGCGTGCGGGGATTTGATGCCGCTCGTCGGCGGGCCGAATCAGTCTCAGGTGGGCTGAGAGTGAAATTGAGACTGTTCCGAGACTGCTTGTGAGACGCGCCTGCGCAGAGCCTCCGCGCCATCGCCGGATTTTCCGACCAGGAGGTTGCCGTGGGTGTCTGGACGCGGATCAAGTTGCTGCTCAACACCGAGGTGAGCAGCGCGCTCGACCAGGCGGAGGACCCGCGCCAGGTCCTCGACTACGCCTACAACCAGCAGCAGGAGCTGCTGGTCAACATGCGGCGCGGGCTGGTGGACGTCGCGACGGCGAAGCAGCAGCTCGAGCAGCAGGCGCAAAAGCTGGAGTCGCGCATCCCCCATCTCGACGACCAGGCCCGCCGCGCCGTGAGCGCCGGCCGGGACGACCTCGCGCGCGTCGCCCTTGAGCGCAAGCGCCTTGCTCTCAACGAGATGGAGGGACTGACGAAGCAGATCGCCGAGGTCGAGGCGGACAAGCAGCGCCTCGCGACCCAGGAGCGAACCCTTCAGGTCCGGATCGAGCAGTTTCGCACGCACCGCGAGGTCGTCTCGGCCCGCTACACAGCGGCTGAGGCCGAGGTGAGGCTCAAGGAGTCGCTCGCCGGCATGTCCGGGGAACTCGCCGAGCTGGGAATGGCAGTCGGCCGCGCCGAAGAGAAGGCCGAGCGACTGCAGGCCCGCGCCAAGGCGATCGATTCGCTCGTCGACCTCGGCTCGTTTCCGCCGATCGGCGGCGGCGACTTCGTGGAGGCCGAGCTCCTTCATATCACGATCTCGAAGGAGATCGACGACGAGCTGGCAAGGATCAAGTCAGAGGTCGAGCAAGCCAGCTCGACCAAGGAGAGCAAGACATGAGCGCGACGCAGTGGAGCCCGGCGAGCCACCTCATCTCGCCTGACGGCAAGTGGTACTGGGACGGCGCCGCCCAAGAGTGGAAGCCGATCGGCAAGCCAGTCGCGCAACCCGCGACGCCAGACGTAACCCCAACGAAGCCTCCGCCAACCCCGTCGCCGGTTCAGCCGATGCGCGGCCTGAGCTCCTTCGCCGGGACGATTCGGTCGGAGGACCTCGCCTACGGCCAGACGGTGCTGGTCTGGGCACGGTGGATCCTCATCGGGACCGGCCTCCTGCTGTCGTTCTGGACCCCCAAAGACCTGCTCACGCTTCAGGTCCAGCTGGCGGCGATCATCGCCCTGGCCTTCGGCAACTTCTACCTGCACGTCCAGCTGTTGCGCGGCCACCCCGCGCTCGACAACGTCATCTATGGCGCAAGTCTGGCCGATATCGGCGTGGTGACTGCGCTGGTCCTCGTGCAGGGGGGCTATCCGTCGCCGGTGTTCATCTTCTACTTCGCGGCGATCGTCGGCATCTCGGTTGCATTTCCGACCCAGATGACGGCCGGCTACACAGCGCTGGTGGTCGGCATCTACGGGGTCATCTGCCTGGCGACGGCGACCAGCGATGAATACCCCGCCGTTTTCACCCGCCTGCTGACGATCGCGGCGGTCGCCGTGTGCGGCAACCTTTTTGCTCGTCACGAGGCGCAGCGACGCGAGGTGGCGATCCGCATCCATGACGAGCTGCTCGATGAAATCGAGCAGGACGCCTCGAGCCAACCCGAAGCACAGCCGGCCACGCCGGCCTCGAAGGAGGCATGAAATGCCGAAAGTTCGCGAAGTCCGAAGCGCCGCGCAGGCCGATCAGGAAGACGTCTTCTTCGGCCAGACGGTGATCATGTGGGCACGGTGGAGCGTCATCGTGGCGGGCATCATGCTCGTCCTCTGGACGTCTACCAACGTCAGCCTTCTCACCCAGACCATGCCTTTCTTCCTGGTCCTCATGGCCGTCAACTTCTTCCTGCACGGCCGCTACGTGATGGGAAGCCCGCTCAACCGCACGGTCGTGACGGCAGCCAGCGTGGTCGACCTCGTGCTGATCACGGCCATTGTCGTCCTATGGCCGGGCGCGCACGGCCTGAACAACCAGTTCTACGTCCTCTATTTCCCCGTCGTCTTCGCGTTTGCGCTCGTCTTCACGCGCAAGATCGAGGTCGCGTACACGGGCCTTGCGATGCTGGCGTACGCCGGTGCGTGCCTCCTCACGGGCACCGTTCCCTTCGACTTCGGGAGCGACGACAAGGTGCTGGTGATGCGGCTGATCGTCATCGCCGCGATGGGGTTCCTCGGCAACTACTACTTCCGCATCCAGCGCGACAGGCTTGCGCGGGCGACGCGGGGCGACCGTTCGAGCCACGCTGAGATTCGTGCCGGGCTGGCGCACTGAGCGACACAAGGAGGATTGAGATGGGCATCCTGGAACGGATCATGGTCCTGCTGAGAAAGAGCGCTTCAGCGGCGCTTGCGCCGGCCCCCGATCCACGGGTGACCCATCTCACCTCACACCAGAAGCAGCGCGCGCTGCTCAACCAGGTCGCGAAGGCGGGCAAGGAGGTGAGCGCCGCCAAGGACCGGCTGCACGCCGCCGCCGAAGCGGTGCGCGCGAAGCTGCCCGCCATGGAGGAGCAGGCGCGGCAGGAGCTGAAGGCGGGGCGCGAGTCGATGGCGAGGCTCGCCCTGCAGCGGCGCCAGGTCGTGATCAACGAGCTGCAGACCCTCGAGCGCCAGCTTGCCGAGGTGGAGAAGGAGGACGCTGCCTTGGCCATGATCGAGCAGCGGCTGTCGGGGCAGATCGAGGCCTTCGCCGCGCGGCAAGAAGTGATCAAGGCTCGCTTTTCCGCCGCCGAAGCACAAGTGCGGATCAACGAGGCGATGACAGGAGTCTCGCAGGACTTCGCCGACCTCACGGCAACCCTGCAGCGCGCGGAGCAGACGACCGAAGAGATGCAGGCGCGGGCGACGGCCATCGACCGGCTGGTCCAGGGAGGTGACCTCGAGGCCATCAGCTTCGCCGCCGGCTCGGACGCCATCGACGTGCGTTACCAATCGCTCGGCGCCGACGAGGACGTGGAGCGACAGCTGGATGCGCTCCGAGAGCTGAACCGCTAGCCGCTCCGGCGGCTCCCCTCCGGCCCTCCGGGCCACCTCCCCATGAATGGGGAGGAGTTCATCAATCGGCGATCGAGACGCGATTGGCGACGCTTATCTGATCAATGCGGCTCGCGACCAGCTCAAAACCATGGTGGAGGCGGCGGTAGTACGTCGGCCGCGTCATGTGGAGCCGCTCCATGATGACCTCGTGGCTGCCGACCCGCTTCACGTAATAGTCCAGCAGCAGCAGTCCGGACTCGGCGTCTCGAGGCGAGGCCGAGGCCGCAAGCTCGCCGATAACGTCGACGAGCAGCGCGCGCAGCTCAACCGCGGCGGAGTCGCCCTTGGATAGCGCCGGCATGCGCGCCAGCGGATTTCGTCCAAGCGCCTCTGGAGTGCCCAGGTCGTCGAGCGCCGCCCTGACCAGCTGTTCGCGCGCGGTGCTGTCGGGGTCGAGCGTCCAGCGCTCCGGAGCCGGCTCCTCGGTGGACAGACCGTACGGCTCGACCACGGCGGCCGGCAAGCCCGCCCGCAGCAATCGGCCCATCAGCCAGCTCAGCATCGCGCACGCGATGATCGCGCCCGCCCAAAGGGACGCCCCCCAGGTCGTGCCTGAAGGCAGAAGTGAGATCTCGGCCATGTACGCGAATGCGTATGTGCCGCCGACCACAGCGCACAGCGAGGCGGACGGTTTGCCGGGCCGCCGCCCGCTGCGGGCCACCCATGCGTCCGCCGCGATGCCGGTCAAGATCGGCACCGCCAGCAGTGGGAAATGTCCCTTTGTGATGCAGACAAGGATCCCGTTCATGGTGAAGACGAAGGTGAGTGAGCCGGGTCGCAGCTTGAACCCGCTGTTCAGCAAGAGGCCGGTTCCAGCCAGGATCGCGGTCTGGGCCAACAGCGCGGCCATGCCCAGGTTCTCGCCAATCCATTGCGGCGCCGCGCTCCGAAACTCGTAGTCGCCCGCCGGCCATGGATCGATTAGCGGGTGAACGAACTGCGTGGCGAAGGTGAGCACTGACAGCAAAAGGGCCGTTGACATGAGCGTCACCGGGCTTGCGATCGTCTCGCCGCGCCGGGCGGCGGCGCGCAGCGGACCGCTGACGATTATCGCCGCGGCCGCCAACTCGATCAGGTGCGGCGGCGTGAACAGGCTGTCGAGGCCAATGCCATTGGTCCCGAACGCCGGCGACCAGAAAGCCTGGTCGAAGATCCAGGCCGCGCCGAAGATCAGCGAGGCGGCGAAGCTACCCGTCTGACCGTCGGGCAGGGCGCGGTTCCAGACCCTGCCCGCCCGCAGCCCCCGCGCAAAGGCCACGAAGAGATAAAGCGTGAGCAGAGACCAGGCCGCTGTGACGGTAGTCAGGCCGGCCCGGCTGGCGCCCTCCAGGATGAGGCCTGGCTGATGCACGTACGCATATGCGGCGACGTATCCGCCGAGCACGAACCAGGTGGCGAGGACGACCACGATCGCGTCGACCGCCCCGGGATCGTCAACGAACCTGCGCAGGACTTTCACCGTCCCAACCCCGGCCAACCATAGCGCGCGGGGTGAGAGATTTGAGACTGATTTCGAAACCGCGATGAGACTGCGACTGAGACCGAGTCTGGGGAACCCTTGGCCGCGTTGCCGGCCGTCGCGGGTTCAAGGAGGAAGGATCCCCATGTCCATCAACCCCGAAGTCGACGAAATCGTGGCCCTGCCGATCGCCGCATCGCCCGTCGCGCCGACCAACGGTCACGTCGTAGAACTCATGCCGGAGGCGCCGGCGTCAACGATCGAGGCTTCAGCGGAGCCCGCCGCTGCGGCTCAGTCCAGGGCGAAACGCGGCCGGCCAGGGTGGCTTGCTTCCGCCGCCGTGGGCGTGGTCGGTCTCATCGCCTCGGGCACACTCGGATACCTGGTTTACTCGACGACCCACCAAAGGGACGCGGCGCAGCGCCAGCTCGCCTCCACGCAGGCGACGCTGACAGCGGCGCAGAAAGACGCAGCCGTCCGCAAAGTGACGTCCGGCTACGTCGCGCTCTACGTCTCAGACTCGGGCAAGGTCCAGTGGGACTACCAGAACATCGTCGCGTGCGACAACTACAGTGAATGCCGGACCGCCGCGCAGCAGCTGCTCACCGACATGCAGACGTTCCAGTCCGACCGCAAGTCGGCCACCGTGCCGTCCGACCTGGCCGGTGTCGACGCGGACCTGGGCGACGCCCTGAGCGCGGGCATCGCCGGCGATCAGCAGTTCATCTCGGGCATGGACACCGGCGACCTCCCCAAGTTCAAGGAAGGCGGGCACAAGGTCGACCTCGCGATGCTGAACATCGCCAAGGCCCAGGTGACCTTTGGCAAATATCTCGCGTAATTCGTCCGTGCTGAGCACGAAGGTCCTTACGACAAGGCTCATTGCGGCGGCGGTCGTCGCGACCGTCGCCGCTGCCGCCATCACCTATGAGTGGCGGGCCGAGGTTTCGCTGCGGGCCCGGCTGGCAGCGCAACAGCAAAGCATCAACGAGCTGGAGAAGCGCCTTGATACGACGCAGGTCGACTGGCCCGCCGTCGCCCAGACGGTCGAGGCCTCGGTTGTAACCGTCGAGGCGGGCGACTCCTTGGGATCGGCATGGGTCGCGCACGCTGACACGTCTGGCTCCGACCTGGTCACGAACTTTCACGTCGTCGCGGATCAATGGTCCGCCGGCAGCGCGGCCGTTCAAGTCCGTCAGGGCGACAGCACGTGGCCGGGGACGGTTGTTCGCGTGGACCGCAACGACGACCTGGCCATAGTCCATGTCTCACGGCGCCTGCCGGTGCTGACGGTGGCTCCCCAACGACCGAGGCTTGGCACGACCGTGATGGCGGTTGGATCCCCCCTCGGCCTGGACGGCACCATCTCGATCGGCGTCGTCTCGGGTTACCGCAGCCTCGAGGGCAGCAACTATCTTCAGTTCACGGCCGCCATCAGCCCGGGTAACAGCGGCGGTCCTGTGATCGACGCCCGCGGCCGTGTGGTCGCCATCGCCGCGGCAAAGTTCTCCGGCGTCGGCGTCGAAGATCTGTCGCTCGGAATTCCCGTGACGGTGGCGTGCGACAGCCTCGTGGTCTGTACCGTCAGCCGCCGATGACGTCGGTCAGCGCCGTCACCAATCCCACCGCGGTGGCTGCCACCAGAAAGGATGCCGGCGCTAGGGCAAACCCCGACGCGTCGCCAACCCAGGCTGTAAAGACTTACCTACTCGCCTCGTTGTATCCAACGGCGCGCATGGAGAGCAGGGATTTCGTACCGCTGGCGTCAGCGGGGCCGAATCAGAGGACGACGCGGGGAAAGGCCCGCCCCCGCCCAAATCAGGGTTGAGGCGAAACTGGCGCGGCGCTGAACTTGTGGGTGGTGCCCGCCTCGGCGTGGATCACGTGCATCACCGCATTGATGAGCGCCAGGTGAGAGAAAGCCTGCGGGAAGTTGCCCAGATGGCGGCCGCTGCGCGGGTCGATCTCCTCCGCGTAGAGCTGGAGCGGGCTCGCGTACGACAGCAGCTTTTCGCACAGCTCGCGTGCGCGGTCCAGCTCGTCGATCTCGCACAGCGCGGACACCAGCCAGAACGAGCAGATGGTGAACGTGCCCTCCTCTCCATGCAGCCCGTCGTCCGTCTCCGCCGTCCGATAGCGGAGCACCATCCCGTCGACCGTCAGCTCGTCGGCGATGGCGAGCACCGTCGCCCGCACCCTGGCGTCTTCGGGCGGCAGGAACCGCACGAGCGGGATCAACAACACCGAAGCGTCCAGCGTCTTGGCGCCATAGTGCTGCACGAACACGCCTCGCTCGTCGACGCCGTGGGTGCAGATGTCGTCCTTGATCTCGTCGGCGATTTCCTGCCACCTCTGCGACAGCGCCGCATCGCCATGCATCTCGGCCAGCCGGGCGCCGCGGTCCAGCGCGACCCAGCACATAAGCTTCGAGGAGGTGAAATGCTGCGGTTCGCCGCGCACTTCCCAGATCCCGCGATCGGGTGACTTCCAGTTCTCGATCGCACATTCGACCGCGCGCTTGAGGATCGGCCAGACCACCTCCGGCAGGTAATCGCGCGACTTCGTGTGCAGGTAAACCGAGTCGAGCACGGCGCCCCATACGTCGTGCTGCTCCTGGTTGTAGGCGGCGTTGCCCACCCTCACCGGCTGCGAGCCCTCATAGCCGCCCAGGTGATCGAGCGTCTTCTCGCCGAGCTCGTGCTCGCCGCCGATGCCGTACATGATCTGCAGGTCTTTCTTGCCGGCGGCGACGTCGGCGATGAAGTAGAAGAAGTCGTTGGCCTCGCGCGCGAAACCCAGCGTGTACAGGCCCCACAGCATGAAGGTGCCGTCGCGGATCCACGTGTAGCGGTAGTCCCAGTTGCGCTCGCCGCCGATCGTCTCCGGCAGCGAGGTCGTCGGGGCGGCGAGGAGGGCGCCCGTCGGGCTGTAGGTGAGCCCTTTCAGCGTCAGCGCGCTCCGCTGCAGGTAGCTCTGCCAGGGGTGTTCCGGAAACTCCCCCTGTTGATCCACTCGCGCCAGAACTCGGCGGTGCGCTCGACGCGCTCGAACGCCTCTTCGACCGTGGCCGGCGCGGGATGCTCCGCCCAGTACTCCTTGGCCGTGGAGTGGCGGGACCGCGGCCATACCATGGCGACGTAGGCCCGCTCGCCCTGCCGCAGGATCTTGGTCGCGTGCGCGCCCGGGCCCTCGAATCCCATCCTGAGGTCGGAGACGAGGCGGATCGGCACCTCGTTCTCGCCGCCGCTCGCGATCGCCTCGTTGTAGCCCGTCCCCGCGTACTCCCACTTCGCGTCGGTCTGCCCGTAGTCGAAGACAGGCTGGCAATCGAGGCTGAGCTCGACCTGGCCCACGACGCAGCGCGCCGTGCGCAGCAGGATGTGCTCGGCCTCGTAGTCGGTGGGCGGGCGGCGATAAGTGCCCGAGCGCCGCTGGCTGTGATACCAGGGCCCGATGCACATGGCGTCGCGGACGATCAGCCAGCCGTTGCGAGTCCGCCAGGTCGTCTCCAGCACGAGGGTGCCGGGGAGGTAACGCCTGCCGGCCGGGACCTGGACCCCGGTCGGCCCGAACCTGAAGCTGCCGGCGGCCCGGTCGAGCATCGCCGCGAACACGCTCGGGCTGTCCGGGCGGGGCAGGCACATCCACTCCACGCGACCGGTCGGCGCGATCAGGCAGTTGACCTCGCAGTCCGAGAGAAACGCATACTCGGCGATGGGCGGAAAGGGGCTGGTGACGCGTGGCTCGAAGATCTGCGGCCCGATCTCGAGGACAGGCTCCTGGC
>WNGI01003003.1_pt1 | contig 17431 bp, 13 predicted proteins | sample 5400621 | NCBI WGS metagenome assembly WNGI01 (sample SAMN13153374, study PRJNA577476) | soil metagenome | isolation source: 20 cm soil or saprolite under Garry oak tree replicate 1 | place: USA:California | collected 2016-06-15 | reverse complement strand
CACCGCTCTCCGCGTTCACCGGCGATTCATTGCGCCCCCCCCCCTCCCGCGCCCCCGCGGCCCTGCTCCTCGTCCTCGATCCGCCGATGCCGTTGCAGCCTGCCGAGCTCGAGCAGGTCGTGAAATACGTCCGACAGGGCGGGGCCGTCCTGAGCGCGGGCAGCGGCGGCGGCATTTTGCGGTGTGTCGGTTGGCGGTTACAGCCGGATCGCTGGATGGACGATAGCATCGACGTGGTCAGACCCTCAGGTCTCGAGGCGGGAGCCCTGCCGCAGGCCGCGCGCACACTCGTACAACGGTCGAGAGATTCGACGCGGCTCGACGAGCTCCGGGGACTCGTCAAACATCAGGCGCCATCGCGGAACGCGTGCACGGGGTTCGTGGCGGAGCGCCGCGAGCCGCTGCTCTACGCCGCAAATGGGCAGCCCGTCCTGTTGCGGCTCTGGTATCCCGGAGGGGGGAGTGTGACCCTCGCCTCCGACGCCGGTTGGTTTACGAATCAAGTCTGGCGCGAGACCGATGTCCCGGTGGTCGTGGTACCGCTGCTCGCATCGCCGCAGGGGAGACGCGGCCGCATCGTAGTGGACGAGTATCACCAGGGATTCGGTAGCGAAGCGCAGTCCGTCATCACACTGTCGTGGGCCTGGCTGCGCCAGTCGCCCGTGGGATGGGCGGCGCTCCAACTTCTCGCGATCTGGCTGGTGTGGCTGGCGGTGATGGCCGTGCGCTTCGGTCCGGCGCGCGATGTGGTGGAACGCCGCCGCCGCTCACCGCTCGAGCATCTCGAGGCGCTGGGCGCGGGGCTCGAAAGCGCGCACGACGACAGCACTGCCGTGCAGCGCCTGGTCGCCGGTCTGCAGCGACGTCTGAGTGTGAGCCGCAGTGGACCCACCGAGGCGTGGCTCGAGGGTCTCGAGCTCGCCATGCGGCGGCCTGAAGGCCGCGCCGCCGTCCGGCGGCTGCGGCACCTCATGCAGGAACGCAGTGGGACCGATGGCGACCGCGTGCTCGCCGCTGCCCAAGCCGTGGAGGACGTGTGGGAGGAACTGCGCCCGCGCTCGACGCGCGTGCCATACTAGACGCCCTGCGCCGCGTCGTGCTCGGACAGGACAAGGCCCTCCGCGAGGTCCTCGTCTGCCTGCTCGCGCGCGGCCACATCCTGCTCGAAGGCGTGCCGGGCACTGCGAAGACCCTGCTGGTCCGCACGCTCGGGCTCGCTATGAGTGTGCGCTTCGTTCGCATTCAGTTCACGCCCGATCTGATGCCGGCCGATATCACCGGAATCACCATGCTGACGGGCGGCGGCACGCAGGAGTTCACGTTCCGCGCGGGACCGATTTTCGCCGATCTCGTGCTCGCCGACGAAATCAATCGCGCCCCCGCCAAGACCCAGGCAGCGTTGCTCGAGGCCATGCAGGAGCGCACCGTGACCGTGGACGGCAAGAGCCATCCGCTGACCGCGACGTTCACCGTGTTCGCCACGCAGAATCCCATCGAATTCGAGGGAACTTATCCGCTTCCCGAAGCCGAGCTCGATCGCTTCATGGCGAAAGTGCAGATCGGGTATCCCGAGGCCGCGGTGGAGCAGAGCATCCTTACCCGTTACGGCGAAGGTTTCGAAGCCGATCGCACCGAGACGTACGGCGTGACGCCGGTGATCGATGCCAAGGGGTTGGAGCAGCTGCGCGGGGCAGTCGACGCCGTCCGCGTCGAACCGCGGATTACGGGCTACATCACGGCGATCGTGCGCGCCACGCGCGAGGCCGCCTCGCTCACCCTCGGCGCGAGCCCGCGAGCCGGCGTCGCGCTGTTCAAGGCGGCACGCGCCGCCGCGCTGCTCGACGACCGCGATTACGTCATCCCCGACGACGTCAAGCTGCTCGCCCCCGCGATCCTGCGGCATCGTGTCAGCGTCGCGCCCGAGCTCGAGCTCGAGGGCGTGACCGCGGATCAGGCACTCAAGGCCATTCTGGACAGGATCGAAGCCCCCACCGCCTGATGCTGATCGCGTTTGTCGTCTCCGGTCTGGTCCTGGGTGGCTTCGTCGTGCTCTGGGTCGTGCTCGGCACTCCGCGAGGCGCCGCCGGTGGCGTGTTGTGGACATCGCGCTCGCTGTCCATTGCCGCAGCGTTTGCCGTGATCGGCGCGCTCGGGTTCTGGGTGCCGTGGGCGCTGGACGCAATGCTGATCGCGGATGCCGTCCTGATCGCATTGATCTGGCTGGACGCGACACTGGCGGTTCGCGTGGACGCCGCCCCCGGATCGAGCGGCCTCCTTCCCCCCGCTCCGCTCCTCGTGACACGCGATCCGCTGGCCGCGTTGTCCGTCGGGCACGTGGGCGAAGTGACCTATCGCTGGGCCAATACATCGTCGCGACGGGCACGACTCAGCGTGCGGGAAGTCCGGCCGGACATTCTGGGTGCCACGCAGCCGCCGCGTCTGGTTCGCGTGCCTGGGGGATCGGCGACCACAGACACGGTGCCGGTCGTTCCGGTACGACGGGGGCGAGAGGTGATGGGCGGCTTCTTCGTCGACAGCGCCGGCCCGCTGGGACTGGGGCGGCGGCGTTTCCGGTTCGCGCTGCCGTGGGAGGTTGTCGTCTACCCGTCGCTCGCTTCCGTGAGGTTGCGCGCGTCGGTCGCGGAAGCGCTGCGCCGGCGCGACACGGGAACGAAACCGGTACGGCAGCTGGGCGAGGGTCGCCTGTTCGAGTCGCTGCGCGAATGGGTGCCCGGCGACGACCTGCGGCACATCGACTGGAAGGCGACGGCGCGACGCCGGAAGGTCATCACGCGGCAGTACGAGGCCGAACGGCGCCAGCAGGTGCTCTTGGTGCTCGACGCGGGGCGACTGATGACTGCCGAAGTCACGGCGGGCGCCGCCCGGATCGATTTCGCCGTGCAGGCGGCGCTCGAGTTGGCGTATGCGGCCGCGCAGTACGACGACAACGTCGGCATCATGACGTTTGCCGACGGCGTGCAGCATTTTGTCGCGCCCGAGCGCGGGCGCACCGGCGTCCGCCGGATTCTCGACGTGCTGGCTGTCGTGCAACCCAAGCTGGTCGAGCCGGATTACCCTGGCGCGTTCCGCTATCTCGCGGCGCGCAATCGCAAACGCGCGCTGACCGTCCTGTTCACCGACGTCATCGATCGCTTCGCGTCCGACGCGCTCGTCGCCAACGTCGCCACCCTGCGGCCCCGCCACCTGCCGCTCGCCGTCACGCTGCGCAATCCGGAGATCGATGCGGCCGCGACGCTGCGACCCGCCACGTCGCGCGACGCGTTTCGCAAAGCGGCGGCCGAGGAGCTGCTGCATGCGCGTGAAGAGGCGCTGGGACACATGCGGCGCGCGGGTGTCCTCGTGATTGATGTCACACCACAACGCGCCGCGCAGGCGGTGGTTGCGAAGTATCTCGAACTGAAGCGTCGCGGCACGCTCTAGGTCACTGTCCCGGCAGTCCCCCGTATTGTATGTTCGTCCCTCAAGCTCCCGGATTGCACTGTGCGCGGTCTCAATCGAGCCTCTCTGGCAGCGGCACTCATGTATGCCGCCTGTGCCTTCCCGACGGATAAAAGCGATAAGGTTTTCGTGACACTCGACGCCCCGTCGCATGTCGTGTTCCGGGGCCAGGATGTCTCCGTCTACGCGCAAGCCTGGCGAGTCAGCGGCGCCGATACCCAAGCGATCACGAACGTCGCCTTCGAATTCAGCACCGGGAGCAGCTCGATCGCCCGCGTCGAAAACGACGGCGGCGGTTTTGCCACCGTGACCGGCGTCAACAGCGGAAACGTGGACATTGTGGCCCGGATCGTGGCGTTCGAGCAGGCCCAGGAAGCAGATCTCGTGCTGCGCGTTTCCAATCCTCTCGAAATCGACAGCGTGCGCCCCGCCACCGCGCATTTTGGCCAGGTCGTGACCGTCTACGGCGTGGGCGTCGATTCCATGTTCCTGGCGAGCCTCGGCGGCGTCAATCTGATCGAGTACCCCTTCTCACGCCTCCGCGACTCGAGCGGGCTGGGCCGGATTTCCTTCTGGGTGCCGCCGCCTGCTCATACGGATTCGCTGTTCTATCTTGGCGGCGGCGTGTTCGGCTTCGACACCGCCCTCACGAACGTGCTCAAGGACGACATCTTCGAGCCCAACGACAGCGTCCCGTCCCTCATCGATCTCGATCAGGGGGGCCCGTGGCCGGGGACGCTCCTCGCGCCGATCCTGTTCACCAATCCGGCCCTCGCGTTCGAGCCCGTCGATCGCGCGACGCTGGGCATGGACTGGTTCCGCTTCAGCACCAGCGATACCACGCAGGCACTCACGTTCTTCATCAAGTATCCCTCGTTCGGGGATACGGCGGCCACCAGAACCTTCCTGGTCGACTCACTCGGCTATAACGCGGGCGGTCCCGGTGATCCGGTGGAGAAGTTCTACGGACGCCCCGGCGGCGATTACATCGGCTCGGATTTCTATCACTGCCAGGGGTACGAGTTCGATCCCCCCCAGGTCCCGCGTGAGTCCACGACCGTCGCCCTGAAGACACTGCCGAGTCATGCGATCCACGTCCTCACGTTCTTCTCTCGTCCGCAGCGGTATGGATTGACGGTCGCCAAGGGTTATTTCACGGCCGATGCGCGGATCCCGCCGGATGCCTATGAGGAGAATGACCTCTGCCATTATGTCGACAGCATTCCTGGAAAGCCCAATCCTCCGGGGCGGATCCACGTGTCGACGGTGGCGTTCAGCGATACCATGAACATCGACAACCCATTCGAGATCGACTGGTATCGCCTCGAAGTGCCATCGCACGGCATCGGAGACTCGGTGCTGATTCGCCTGCAAGGCCGGCCGTTTGTGGTGGGGCGGGATTCGTCCGACATCGACGTGTATGTGCTTACGGTTCCGGGGTCCACCGGTCCGCTGACGCAGGTCGATTCGTCCGTCGCCGCAGGATCGACCGAGAACATCATGGCGGACCTGCCGGCGGGGTCGTACTACCTGGCGGTGGTGGACTACGCCGGCGTCGCGGAGCGCTATTCGATGTGCGTTCGCGAGATCACCCTGCTCGCCGTCCGCACGTGCAACTTGATCTTCCCGGGACCGCCCTCTCAAACGCCACGACGTAGTAAGCCTCGGCCGCTGCTGTCCAACACCCTGAGTGGGGCGAGCGGCATGCCGCACTCCTTATTCGGCTCGTTCCGGCGGCCATGACCGGAGCCGCGGGGTCCATGATGGAGTGTCTGAAGTGCCACACTCCCCTTCCCAACGGCAGCAAGTTCTGCTCCGCCTGTGGTGCGGACGTGACCGGCGGCAGCACGCTGAACGCGACCGCGAGCGGCACCGAAGGCCTCATGGCCCGGCTGCAGCGTCTGGTGGAGGGGAAATACAAGGTCGAGCGGATGGTGGGGAGGGGCGGCATGGGCGCCGTCTTTCTCGCTCACGATCTGACACTCGAGCGCGAAGTCGCGATCAAGGTCCTGCCACCCGACATCTCGATGGACGAGCAGATCGTCAAGCGCTTCCAGCAGGAAGCGAAGACGGCGGCCAAGCTCGACCACCCGAATATCATCCCGATCTATCGCGTCGAGAGTGATGGCGGCCTCAACTACTTCGTGATGAAGTACGTCGAGGGGACGTCGTTGGAGGACGTGCTCGACCAGAGACAAACTTTGACGTTCGACTACATCCAGCGCGTACTGTGGGAGGCGGCGTGCGCGCTAGGTCACGCGCATCAGCGCGGGGTGGTGCACCGGGACGTCAAGCCCGCGAACATCATGTTCGACCACGATGGCCGGGTGATGCTGACGGATTTCGGCATCTCGAAGGCGTTGCAGGCGGCGAGCGGCTTCACCGGCACCGGCATGATCATCGGGACGCCGCACTACATTGCGCCCGAGCAAGCGAAAGGCGGCACTGTCGACGGCCGCGCCGACGAGTACTCGCTTGGCGTGGTGGCGTACCGCATGATCACCGGCGAGCTGCCGTACACCGGGGATTCCGTTCACACGATTCTCTATAAGCACATCTTCGAGGAGATACCCCGCGTGAGCGGCAAGCGCGTCGGGACGCCCGAATACCTGACGAACGCCGTGTCGCGCGCGCTCTCGAAGGAGCCGGACCAGCGGTTTTCCACGATGGAAGAGTTCGCGACAGCGGTCTGGCCGGAACAGCCGGTCACCGCTCCCAGGCCCGGAACACACAAAGGCCAGCGCCGCCCGATGCTCCCCCCCCCTCCGTCGGGCCCGCGCCCGGCGCGCACCGCCGCGGCGGATGCGCCCACGGAGGTCACGGACGCTCCGACGACGCCCATTCCGCGCGCCGGCATGAAGATCCCCGTCGCGCAGCGGAAGCGTTCCGGGGTCGGCATGGTTGTCGGGGCGCTCGTCGTCGTCGCGATCGGCGTCAGTGGGTACCTGGCCTTGGCGCGGAAATCGGCGCGTCCAACGGTTACGGCGCCGCCGCCTGCCGCCACGGCGGTCGAGACCGTTCGCGTTTCCGTGCAGCCTCCTCCCCCCGCTCCTCAACCCCAACGTGGCCGCGAGGGCAGGCGCCAGACGGCGCCGCCTCCTGCGCCGGTCGCCGCCGTGCGCCAAGGCTTTGTCTCGGTGAACTCCAATCCGCCGGGCACGCTGTTCATCGATGGCCGCGACCTGGGCTCCGTCCCCGTGATCGAGGAGCCGGTATCCGCCGGGCGCCATACCATTCGCGTGGAGCGCGCCGGCTACAAGACGAAGATCGAGACGATTGACGTACCCGCGAATGGCACCGTCCGCCGGACGTACGTGCTCGACCAGGAGGGGGGAGGCCCGGAGTGATGCGACGCCCAACCTGCTTGCTCGTCGCGGTACCGCTCCTTCTACCAGTCGTCCTTTCCGCCCAAACGATCCAGAACGCCACGCTGCGTCGGGCGCAGCAGTCGTTCGAGAATCTCGACTACCGCCAAGCGCTCAGCTCCGCTCATGCGTCGCTGCGCGAGCGGCTGACCGGCTACGAGCGCGCGCGCGCCTACGAGCTGTTGGGATTCACGTACAGCGGCATGGACTCGATCCTCAAGGCGGTGGATGCGTTCAAGCAGGTTGTCCTGATCGAGCCGGAGCGGGACCTCGATCCCAATCGCACATCGCCCAAGGCGCTCAGCGCGTTTCAAGTCGCCCTCACGCAGATCCTCGTGATCCGCCAGCTGCGCGTGGACAGTGTGCAGTTCATCGGCGGCGAGGGCAACGTTCCGATTCGCTATACCGTCACGCAGCCGTCGCGCGTGGTCACGCGGGTCAGCGGAGGACCGCTGGGCAGCATGCGGATCGACTCGACCGTCGCCAATGGCCAGGTCAATATCCGGTGGCCCGCACGCCTGCCCAGTGGAGATCCGGTACCGCCAGGGAATTACAACGTGGTCGTCGAGGCGAGTGTCGGGCAGAATAGCTTCTCCACTTCGCAATCGATTCGCGTCTCGCACGGCAGCGTCGACACGCTGCCGCATCTGACGAGCCTGCCCGGCTACACCTATCTGCCCGAGACTGAAGTCCCGCCCAAAAGCTGGCGTCCGATGGGCCTCGCGCTCGTCTACACCGGTGTGGCACTGGCCGGCACGTCCGCGCTCTCGAACGGCGACCTCGGATCGCCGTCGTTACGTGAAGGGACCGTCATCGGGTTGGGGATCGTGGCCGCCGGCTTCGTCATGACGCTCAAGAAACCGGCTCCGCAGCCCGCGCGCGGCAACATCCTGTACAACCAGCTGCTGCGCGAGCAGATCGCCCGCCGGAATACAGAGATTGCGCAGGAGAACACCCGGCGCCGCCAACAGGTGGCGCTGAGCGTCGTCCCGTTGCCACGGGCCGGAGGTGGGCGATGAGAGCGCGCCGGATAGTGGTCGCAGTAGCCGCGCTTGCCGTCGTGCCGACGTACCCACTTGCAGCCCAGCATTTCTCCATCGGCCCCCAGGTCGCGTTCGGCGACTATCGCGAGACGACGTCCGATCTCCATTACCGCGGCGGCGGCGTGGGAGCGAAGGCGTCGGTAGTCTGGAAGAAATTCTCCGCCGACGTCTGGCTGTCGAAAGTGAAGTACAAACCCGAAGGGGGTACGGCGACGACCGACTTCGACGCGAGCGAAGTGGACGTGCGGCTGCGGTACTACATCTCCGGCCCCTTCAGCGCCGAGCTCGGGTTCATGAATCGCAAGGCGGACCCGGAGTTCGAGGCGCAGTCGATGGGGGCGGTGATGGCCGGCGCGCAGATGTCGCATCTCCTCGGTCCCGGGGGGCGGATGGCGCTGGACGGCGGCCTGATGTTCGGACCAAAGTTCTCCGGGGGCGGCTCGATCTCTGCGCTGGGAGCCGTGCGCCTGGGTCTGGGGCTCACGGTCGACGCCCTCCACGGCCGGCTCCGCGTCACTGGAGACTACGAGTTCCAGAGCGTATCGCGCACGACCGATGACGGCAGCGGCTCGATTTCGGCACCGCTGCAGCAGTCCCTGGGCCGCGTGGGCTTCGCGATCGCCTTCTGACCGGGTTTTTGCGGTGGTCTTGACAGACCCCGCCAGACACGGAGATTACCGGATCAACATGAGTTCGTTCGCGCTGCTGTTCCTGTGCCTGGTCCTGCTCCTGAGCCTTAGTCAGCTCGGGGGAGGGTTCATGGCGCGCGCGGAGAACACGATGTAGCAGCTTCGACAGCAGGACGAGCAGAACCGGCGCCGCGAACCCAATCAGGTTCGCGGTCTTTTTTTTAACCGTGAGGCGGAGGAGCAAGCCATGGCTCAGGATGTGATCATCTTCGATACCACGCTGCGTGACGGCGAGCAGGCGCCCGGCAATGCCATGACACCGGAAGCCAAGCTGCGACTGGCCCGCCAGCTCGACGTGCTCGGCGTGGACGTCATCGAAGCCGGCTTTCCCGCCGCATCCCAAGGAGACCTCCGCGGGGTGCAGCAGGTAGCGGAGACGGTACGGCGTCCGACCATCGCCGCGCTGGCGCGCTGCCACGATGGCGACATCGACGCGGCTGCCGAGGCGCTGGGCCCGGCGCTGCGCAAGCGCATCCACGTGTTCATCGCTACCTCGGATCTCCATCTCGAGCAGAAGCTGCGTATCGACCGCGCGACGTGCATCGAACGGGCTCGCGCCGCCGTCCGCCGGGCCCGCGGCTACACGGCTGACGTCGAATTCTCCGCCGAGGACGCGACCCGCACCGACCTGGACTTTCTCTGCCAGATCGTCGCGGTCGCGATCGCGGAGGGAGCCACCACAATCAACCTGCCTGATACGGTGGGCTACACGACGCCGGCGGAGTACGCCGGGCTGTTCCGGGCCGTGCGCGAGCGCGTCCCCGAGACCGGCAAAGTGGTGCTGAGCGCGCATTGCCACGACGACCTCGGCCTCGCCGTCGCGAACTCGCTGGCCGCGATCGAAGCCGGTGCCGGCCAGGTGGAGTGTACCGTCAACGGCATCGGGGAGCGCGCCGGCAACGCCGCGCTTGAGGAGATCGTGATGGCGGGCCGGACGCGGCCCCAGGTCGTCGCGTTCCAGTGCCGCGTGAACCCGCGCGAGATCGTGCGCACCAGCCGCCTGTTGTCCCACGAAACCGGCGTGTTCCCGCAACCCAACAAGGCGATCGTCGGCCGCAACGCCTTCGCGCACGAGGCGGGGATTCACCAGCATGGCGTGTTACAGAACGGGCTGACGTACGAGATCATCGCGCCCGAAACCGTGGGCGCGGGTGGGTCGAGCATCGTGCTCGGCAAGCATTCCGGCCGCCATGCGCTCGAGCGGCGCTATCGCCAGCTCGGCTACGAGCCCGACGCCAACGCGCTGGAGCAGCTGTATCAAGCGTTCACCGCGCTCGCCGACAAGAAGCGCCAGATTCTCGATGAGGATCTGCTCACCCTGCTACACGACGGGTTTCATCGCGCGCCTGAGGTTTACAACCTCACCTACCTGCGCGTGACGTGCGGCACGGAGACCGCGAGCGCGGACGTGCGGCTCGCGGGTCCCGGGTTCCGCGAGCGTAACGCGTCGGCTACCGGCAACGGGCCAATCGCTGCCGCCTTCGCGGCAATCGCCGAAGCCGTCGGGCGGTCGATCGAAGTCCTCGATCTGTCCGTGCAATCCGTCACGCCGGGCCGCGACAGTCTGGGACGTGTCATCCTGCAGGTTCGCATCGATGGCAAGTCGCTCAGCGGACATGGCGCCTCAACGGACATCGTCGAGGCGGGTGCGCGCGCCCTGGTGCATGCGCTGAACAAAGCCGATCACGCCGATGGTCTCGAGACCGTGGCATTGAGCAGCAGCTACTTCTGGGGAGTGTAGCCCATGACCGAGCTCCTGACGGGCGCTCAGATCCTGACGCGTACGCTGGTTGATGCGGGCGTGGAAGTGATGTTCGGCTATCCGGGCGGTGCCATCATGCCCTTCTATGACGCGCTCCATCAGCACGAAGGATTGCGGCACATCCTGGTCCGCCACGAGCAGGCGGCTGCGCACGCCGCCGACGGGTATGCGCGTGCCGGTGATCGCGTCGGCGTATGTGTCGCGACCTCCGGTCCGGGCGCGACCAACCTCGTCACCGGATTGGCCACCGCGCACATGGATGGCTCACCGGTGCTGGCGATTACCGGTCAGGTCGGCCGTCCGATGCTCGGGCGCGATGCGTTTCAGGAAACCGATGTCGTTGGTGTGACGATGCCGGTCACCAAGCACAATGTCCTGGTGCGCGACGTCGAAGAGCTGGCCGACGACATCCGAGACGCGATGGCCATTGCGATGGAAGGGCGCCCCGGACCCGTGCTCGTGGACGTGCCCAAGGACGTTCAGAATCAGAAAGCGGAGTATCGGACGCGGCCACACCCGTCGCGCAGAAGTGCGGAGCCTAAGACGCCACGCGAGCTCCCCGGCGAAGCAACGCTCGGCGAAGTGGCAAACCTGATTGCCAGGGCGGAGCGCCCGCTGCTGATGATCGGGCACGGCGTGATTGTGAGCAACGCGTACGCCGAGGTCCGCCAGCTCGCCGAGCGGACCGGCATGCCGGTGATCACGACGTTGCTGGGCATCAGCGCATTCCCGCAGGCGCACGAGCTGTTTCTCGGCATGCCGGGGATGCACGGCGAAGTGCACGTGAACAAGGCCATCCAGACAGCCGATCTGATCATCGGCGTCGGCATGCGGTTCGATGACCGCGTGACCGGGAATACGGCCACGTTCGCGCCGCGAGCCAGGATCGTTCACATCGACATCGATGCCGCGGCGATCGGGCGGAACGTGCCGGTCGCGGTGGCCATGGTCGGCGACGCGCGCCAGATCGTCGAACGACTCCTCAAGGTGGTGGCGCCGCGCGAATGCTCGAGCTGGCGGAAAGAAATCGCCGGTCTCATGCGTCACCGCGAAGAGGCGTTCGCCGGGGGACTGTCGCCCGAAGTGATCCTTTCCGCGCTCGCCGATGTCACCGGCGGGCGATGCACGATCGTCTCGGACGTCGGGCAGCATCAGATGTGGGTCGCGCAGCGCTATCCGTTCCAGCGGCCCAACACGCACATCACCTCGGGTGGCCTGGGCGCGATGGGATTCGCCGTCCCGGCCGCGATGGGTGTGCACCTCGCCCGCCCCGATGAGCCGGTGTGGGCCATTTCCGGTGACGGTGGATTTCAGATGAACATGGCCGAGATCGCCACGATGGTGCAGGAAGGCCTCGAGGTGAAGCTCGCGATCTTCAACAACGGCTACCTCGGCATGGTCCGGCAGTGGCAGCAATTCTTCCACGGCGGCCGGTATTCGAACACGCCCATCTGGAGCCCTGATTACGTGAAGCTCGCGCAAGCGTACGGGATTCCGGGATGGCGCGTGAAACAGGTCGGCGAGGTGACCGACATCCTGCGGCAGGCGAACGAAACGCCTGGTCCGTCGTTGGTCGAGCTGGTGATCGAGCAGGAAGCCAACGTCTTCCCGATGATCGTGCCCGGTGGCTCGCTGTCCGAGCCGCTCGAGGCGGCCCCGGTATGAACCTTCCCCGCAGGCTGACGGTGCTGCTGACCAGCGACCTGTTGACGCTGAGTCGCGCGTGCGGCGTGCTGCGACGGCGCAATCTCCCCGTTCGGGCACTCGCCGTGGATTCGAATGGTCCGCCGGGCATCTGGCGGATGTCGTGCGAGATCGACGCGGACGATGCGACGGTCCGGAGTCTCGTTCTTCAACTTTACAACGTGGTCGGCGTGCGCAAGGCCACCGCAAGTTCTTCTTCTTTCGGAGACACCATGAGCTCATCAGTGCGCGTGTACTACGAGGCGGATACCGATCGCGCGAGACTGCGTGACCGAGTCTTCGCCATCATCGGCTACGGCAGTCAGGGCCACGCCCACGCGCAAAACCTGCGCGACTCAGGCGCCCGCGTGATCGTGGGGTTGCGGCCGGACGGCGCCTCGTGGCAACAGGCCGCCTCCGATGGTCTCGAGGTGCGGCCGGTGGCCGAGGCCGCGAAGGCGGGCGACGTGATCATGATGCTCGTGCCCGATCAGGAGCAGCGCGCGGTCTACGAGGCCGCCGTCGCTCCCGCACTCGGTGCGGGCAAGACATTGATGTTCGCCCACGGCTTCAACATCCACTTCGGCGAAATCGTGCCGCCACCCGCGGTCGACGTCTCGATGATCGCGCCGAAGTCTCCGGGGCATCTCGTCCGCAGCGAGTACCAGGCGGGCCGTGGCGTTCCTGGACTGGTCGCCGTGCATCAAGACGCGAGCGGCAAGGCGCTGGCCAACGCGCTCGCCTACGGCACGGGAATTGGCTGCTCCCGCGCCGGCGTCATTGCGACGACCTTCGCGGAAGAGACCGAAACGGATCTCTTCGGCGAGCAGGCGGTGCTGTGCGGCGGCGTCACGGCGTTGATTCAGGCCGGCTTCGAGACGTTGACCGAGGCTGGGTATGCGCCGGAGATGGCGTACTTCGAGTGTCTCCACGAGCTGAAGCTGATCGTCGATCTGATCTACCGCGGCGGCCTCGGGTTCATGCGTCATTCGATCAGCAATACTGCCGAGTACGGCGATTTGACGCGGGGCTCCCGGGTGATCAGCCCGGCGGTGCGCGAGGAGATGCGGCGCCTGCTCGCTGACATCCGCAACGGCACATTTGCCAAGGAGTGGATCGCGGAATGCCGCGCGGGTGCTCCCCGGTTCAACGAGCTCCGGCGCGCGGCCAAGGATCATCCGATCGAACAGGTCGGCGCGCGCCTGCGGGCCATGATGCCGTGGACCGAGGAAGGCAAGGCGCAGTCGGAGGCGGGGGGGGGTCGCACCAGACCAAAACCAGCACAACCGTCTGAGCGGGAGCCGGCGCGCGCGTGATGCAGACGCTGTTCGATCGGATCTGGAGCGCGCACGTCGTCCAGGAGCTCGCGGACGGCGTGGCGCTGCTCTACGTCGATCTGCACCTGGTCCACGAGGTGACGTCGCCGCAGGCGTTCGCAGGGCTGCGGCGTGAGGGACGCAAGGTCCGCCGGCCCGAGCGCACGCTGGCCACCGTGGATCACAACGTTCCGACGAGCGACCGCTCGGTCCCCATCGCCGACCCGGTGTCCGCGCGGCAAGTGGATGCGCTCGACACGAACGCGCGGGATTTCGGCATCGAGCTGTTCGGTCTCACGTCGCCGGGGCAGGGGATCGTCCACGTCATCGGCCCCGAGCTGGGGGCCACCCAGCCCGGCATGGTGATCGTGTGTGGCGATTCCCACACCTCGACGCACGGTGCGTTCGGCGCGTTCGCCCTCGGCATCGGCACGAGCGAGGTCGAGCACGTGCTGGCGACGCAGTGCCTCGTGCTCTCGAAGCCCCGCAATCTCGAGGCGCGGATCACCGGCAGCCGTGCGCCGGGCGTGACGGCAAAGGACCTGATTCTCGCGTTGATCGGGAAGATCGGAACGGCGGGCGCGACTGGACACGTGATCGAGTACACCGGCGACGCGATCCGCGCGCTCTCGATGGAAGAGCGCATGACCGTGTGCAACATGTCGATCGAAGCGGGAGCGCGGGCCGGCATGATCGCGCCCGACGACGTGACGTTCGCCTATCTGAACGGCCGTCCCCGCGCCCCGGCGGGCGAGGCCTGGCGCAACGCGGTCGAGCGTTGGCGCACGTTCCGCTCGGATCCCGGCGTGACGTACGATACGCACGTAATCCTCGACGCGTCGAGAATCGGGCCACAGGTCACCTGGGGAACGACCCCCGGAATGGTCACGGATATCACGGGCCGAGTTCCCGACCCTGCGAAACTCCCAACCGAAAACGAGCGCGAGGCAGCGACGCGCGCGCTCGAATACATGGGCCTCAAGCCCGGGACGCCGCTCGAAGGCATTCCCATCGATCGCGTCTTCGTCGGATCGTGTACAAATGCCCGTATCGAAGACTTGCGCGCGGCGGCCAATGTCGTTCGTGGCAAGCACGTCTCGACGCGCGTGCGCGCTATGGTCGTGCCTGGCTCGCAGCGGGTGAAGGCGCAGGCGGAGCAAGAGGGGTTGGATCGCGTCTTCCGCGACGCGGGCTTCGAGTGGCGCAACGCCGGCTGCTCGATGTGCCTCGGCATGAATGCCGATGTGCTGGGCGCCGGGGAGCGCTGTGCGGCGACGTCGAACCGCAATTTCGAAGGCCGTCAGGGGCGGGGCGGACGCACCCATCTGATGAGCCCCGTGATGGCGGCAGCGGCCGCGATCGAGGGCCGCCTCGTGGACGTGCGCGGATGGTGACGCCCTTCGTGCGCCATCGGGAGCGCGTGGGCTTTGGGTCCAGCCTGTTCTATGACTGGCGCGCCAATCCCGATTTCGAGCTCAACCGGCCCGCGGCACAGGGCGCGACGATTCTCGTCACCGGCCCGAACTTCGGCTGCGGGTCCTCGCGCGAGCACGCGGTGTGGGCGCTCGCGCAGTACGGGTTCCGCGCTATTATCGCGCCGTCGTTCGCCGACATTTTCCTGGCGAACTGCTATCGCAACGGCGTGCTGCCCGTATGCCTGCCGGCGTCCGACGTTGACGTGCTGATTCGCAATGCCGCGAGCGGCTCATACGAGCTGGTGGTGGATCTGGAGACACAGCTGGTGTCGGACGACCGCGGCGTTTCTGTCGCGTTCAGCGCCGATCCTTACGGCCGCCAGCTGTTGCTGCGCGGCCTGGACGAAATCGGCCGCACGCTGCTCGAGGAAGCGAGCATCGCGGCTTACGAACAGACCCATGGTATGGGTTCCCCCTCTCCCGCAGGGAGAGGGGGTCAGGGGGTGAGGCCGTGAGGACATTCTCCGTTGCCGTACTGCCGGGCGACGGCATCGGGCCTGAGGTGATCGCCCAGGCGGTGCGCGTGCTCGAAGCGGTGGGTGAGCGCTTCGAGATCCGGTTCGAGTTCGCAGAACTGCCCGTCGGCGCAGCTGGCGTCGCCGCGGCCAACGATCCGTTGCCACCCGCGACGCGCGACGTCGTCATTCAAAGCGACGCGGTGCTGCTCGGCGCTGTGGGTGATCCCAGACTGGACACGGCGCCCCGCGCGCTGCGTCCGGAAACGGGCTTGCTGGCGCTGCGCAAGCTGCTGGGGGTGTTTGCGAATCTGCGGCCAGTCGCCGTCCACCCCGCGCTGAGCAACTGCTCGCCGCTGAAGGCCGACCGTCTGCAGGGCGTCGATCTGCTGGTCGTGCGCGAGCTGACCGGCGGTCTCTACTACGGTGAGCCACGCGGGCGCAAAGAGATGCGCGCGATCAACACGCTGACGTACACGGCGCCCGAGATCCAGCGTGTCGCACGCGTGGCGTTCGAGGCCGCTCGAGGCAGGAGGGGGCTCGTCACGTCCGTAGACAAGGCGAATGTGCTCGAGGTCTCGCAGCTGTGGCGCGAAACCGTCACGCAGCTCGCGGGCGATTACCCCGACGTGCGGCTCGAGCACTGCTACGTCGATACGGCCGCCATGCGACTGGTTACCGATCCGGCATCGCTCGACGTGGTGCTGACCGAAAACATGTTCGGCGACATTCTGAGCGATGAAGCGGCGGTTCTCGCCGGCTCGCTCGGCTTGCTGCCATCGGCCTCGCTCGGCTCCGGACCCGGTTTGTTCGAGCCGGTGCACGGCTCTGCCCCCCCGCTTGCGGGGCGCGGCGTGGCGAATCCGATCGGCGCCATTGCCACCGCGGCGATGCTCCTGCGGCAGGGGCTCAAGCTCCCCGACGCGGCCGATGCCGTCGACGACGCGATCGCGGCAGCGCTCTACGCTGGCGCGCGCACGCAGGATCTCGCGCGTCCCGGTGAAGTGAGCATCGGCACCACCGAGATGGGTACCCGCATCGTGGATCTGGTGCTCGCCGAAGCGCTCGAGGGGCTGTCTTGAGCGACAACTTCCGCAGTCGCGCGATCACGCAGGGACTCGAGCGCGCGCCGAACCGCGCGATGTTGCGCGCCGTGGGATTCGGCGACGCCGACTTCGCGAAGCCGATCGTCGGCATCGCCAGCGCTCACAGTACCATCACGCCGTGTAACGCCGCCCTCGACCGCCTGGCACGGCGCGCCGAACAGGCGCTGCGCGGCGCCGGCGCGATGCCGCAAACCTTCGGGACGATTACGGTCAGCGACGGCATTTCGATGGGTACCGAAGGGATGCGCTACTCCCTGGTGTCCCGCGAGGTGATCGCCGATTCGATCGAGACGGCGTGCGGCGCGCAACGCATGGATGGCCTGCTCGCGATCGGCGGCTGCGACAAGAACATGCCGGGCGCGCTGATCGCCATCGCCCGCCTCGATATCCCCGCGATTTTCGTTTACGGCGGGACGATCAAGCCAGGACACTTCGGAGGGCGCGATCTCACGGTCGTCAGCGTGTTCGAAGCGGTGGGCGCGGCCGGCGCGGGACGGATGCCGCAGAGCGAGCTGCTCGAGATCGAGCGCCGCGCCTGTCCTGGTGCCGGTTCGTGCGGCGGGATGTTCACCGCGAACACGATGTCTGCGGCCATCGAGGCGATGGGCATGAGCCTGCCGGGCTCCTCGACCATGGCGGCCGAGGATCAGGAGACGGCGGACAGCGCTGCCCGCGCTGCCACGGTGTTGTTCGACGCGGTACGTGCGCGGCGCCTGCCGCGCCAGATTCTCACACGCCAGGCATTCGACAACGCCATCGCCGTCGTGATGGCGATCGGTGGATCCACCAACGCGGTGCTGCATCTGCTGGCGATTGCTCGCGCGGCAGGTGTGCCGCTGGCGATCGATGATTTCGAAACCATTCGCAAGCGCGTGCCGGTGCTGTGCGATCTCAAACCTTCGGGTCGCTACGTCACGACCGACCTGCATCGCGCCGGTGGCATCCCACAAGTCATGAGCATCCTGCTTGCGAACGGTGTGCTGCACGGCGACGCGCGAACCATCGAGGGCCGTACAGTCGCGGACGTGCTCGCAGACGTATCCACACGCCCCTCGCCCGATCAGGACGTGATCCATCC
>WNGI01002090.1_pt1 | contig 17433 bp, 17 predicted proteins | sample 5400621 | NCBI WGS metagenome assembly WNGI01 (sample SAMN13153374, study PRJNA577476) | soil metagenome | isolation source: 20 cm soil or saprolite under Garry oak tree replicate 1 | place: USA:California | collected 2016-06-15 | reverse complement strand
TTCATGGGGAGGTGGCGCGAAGCGCCGGAGGGGCTCGGTAAGCCCGGTAAGCTAAACCTGTGCAAACGCTGACGCACGCCGACCCCCTCGTCGTCGCCGGTGTCACCCTGCGCTCTCGCCTCTTTCTCGGCACCGGGAAATATGCGAGCGACGAGGCGATGCTCGCCGCGCTCGAGGCCTCCGGATGCGAGCTGGTCACCGTCGCCCTACGCCGCCTCGACCTCGACAACCCGAAAAAGAAGACGATCCTGGATGCAATCGACTGGTCGCGCTACCGCGTCCTGCCGAATACGGCGGGCTGCCGGACCGCGGAGGAGGCCGTCCGGATCGCGCGCCTTGCCCGCTCGATGGGCCTCTCCGACTTGATCCCCGACCCCCGCTACCTCTTCCCCGACCCCGAGGAGACGCTGAAGGCGGCGCGCATTCTCGTCGACGAGGGGTTCAAGGTCCTGCCGTACATCAACGCCGACCCGGTGCTCGCACGCAAGCTCGAGGAGATCGGGACCGTGACGGTGATGCCACTCGGGTCTCCCATCGGCTCTGGACAAGGGCTTCAGACCCTGGAGCAGATTCGGATCATCGTGTCCGAGGCACGGGTGCCTGTCGTCGTCGACGCCGGCATCGGCGTTCCGTCCGACGCCGCGCTCGCGATGGAAATTGGCGCCGACGCCGTCCTGGTGAACACCGCGGTCGCGCTGGCCAAGGATCCGCCGCTGATGGCTGAGGCGATCAAGGAAGGCGTGGAGGCCGGACGGAAGGCATATCTCGCGGGCCGGATCGCGAAGCGTGGCGACGCCAGCCCTAGCTCGCCGACCGAGGGAGTGTCGCGACCCAACTAGCCCGGCCGGTTGCTATGGCCATCGTCGCGAGCGCGGATGCCGGGCTGCGCGCCGCTTCCCGGGCGAGCGTCCTCCAGCTCCGTTCTCCGGACCTCACGACGCGGGACCTCGAACGCGAAGCGGCAGTGCTTGTCATGAATTCACCAGTGCCCGTCCTTGTCAGCTCGCGCTGCGACGTCGCTCTCGCGACGGGCGCCGCGGGGGTGAATCTTCCCGAACGCGACATCGCCATCGAATTCGCGCGTGGCTTGATCCGACACGGCCTGATCGGCCGTTCCGTCCACTCCCTGGACGCGGCCACGCGGGCCCAAGCGGAAGGGGCCGACTTCGTCATCTTCGGTCCTGTGTGGGAGAGCCCCACGCATCCGGGAAGCGCGCCGAGCGGCCTCGCCGCGCTGGAGACGGTTGCAAGCTCGCTCCGCATACCGGTGCTCGCCGTCGGCGGCGTGACCGAAGCTCGCATCGCTGAATGCCTCGCCGCGGGCGCGGCCGGTTACGCCGCCATCAGGCTTTTCGAATGATCTCCCTGCAGGTCAACGGCAAGAAGGTCGAGCTCGATCAGCCGACCCCCCTGCTCGACTACCTCGAGCGGCTGGGGGTCAATCCACGCACCGTCGCGGTGGAGCACAACGGCGAGATCATCCCGCGCACGTCATTCACGCGCATCACATTCCACGACGGGGACCGGGTCGAGATCGTGCGGATGGTCGGCGGCGGCGGTTAACCCCGCTCGCGGATCGCGGCTTCCGCCTCGGCGCGCTCGTCCCACGGTTCCGACCCGCGCAACGTCCGCATCGATCGTTCATGACCCTTGCCGGCGAGCAGGACCGTGTCGCCGGGGCGCGCGATCTCGATCGCGCGGCGGATGGCGGCCCGGCGGTCGATGACCACCTCATAATCGAGGCCAGGCGCCTTGCTGGACGCGCCCGCCTGCACGTCGCGCGCGATCTCCACCGGATCTTCAGACAGCGGGTCGTCGGTCGTGATGATGAAGAAGTCCGAGAACTCCGCCGCCGCGCGGCCCATGCCCGGCCGGTCATGGTCAGAGCGTGCTGTCGAGCCGAAGACGACGATCAAGCGACCCTGCGTGAACGGACGCAGCTCCGCGAGCGCGCTGGCAAGCGAGCCGGCCGCGTGGGCGAAATCGATGTACACACGGAAGTCCTGACCGAGGTCGACCGGCTCGAGCCGGCCGCGCACGCCTTCGAACCCGGCGAGGCCACGCCCGATTTCGTCCACCGGCACCCCCATGGCCACGCAGACGGCCGCCGCGCACAGGGCGTTGTAGATGTTGAACTTGGCCGGCACATTGAGCGTGACCTCGGTCTCCCCCAGCGGCGTCTTCATGCGAAACCGAGAACCGGACCCGGTGATGGAGAGCTCGAGCGGGTGGAAATCGGCCCCGGTTTTGAGGCTGTATGACCAGCGACGAGAGATCGGCCTTCGCGCCAGGCGCTCGTAGCTGGGGTCATCGCGATTCAGAACAGCGGTCTTTTCGATTCCCTTGTCCGCGGCATTGGCGGTGAGATCGATGAGCCGAGCCTTCGCCTCGAGGTAGTCCTCCCAGGTCGCGTGGTAGTCGAGGTGGTCGCGGCCGACGTTGGTGAAGGCGGCGACGTCGAACTCGCAAGCGCGGACGCGCTCCTGCACCAGCGCATGCGACGTGGTCTCGATCACGACGCATTGCGCGCCCGCGTCGACCATTCTGCCCAGCCACGCCTGAACCTCGGGCGCCTCCGTCGTCGTCTGTCCGCTTACGTTGTCGACCTCGCGACCGCTGACCTTGAAGGCCACCGTGCTCATCGCGCCGGCCAGGATCCCACTGGCCTGCAGGATGTGCTCTGCCATGTGTGTCACCGTGGTCTTGCCGTCGGTCCCCGTGATGCCGGCGAGCTTCAGCCGCCGGGACGGCCTTCCAAAGAACTCGGCGGAAAGCTCCGCCAGACCGATGCGGGTCGAGGGCATACGCAGAACAGGCACACCCGCCGGCACCTTGACGTTGCGCTCCAGCGCAATCGCCGCCGCACCCTGGGCGGCGGCCTCGGTGACGTAATCGTGGCCGTCGACGTGAAGGCCCTGGACCGCCACGAACAGGTCGCCGGGACCGACGCGTCGTGAGTCGTAGACGATGCCTGTGATCTCGACGTCGCCATCACCGTCGAGCACGGCCTCAGCTCCGCGTGCGAGATCGGCCAGCCGCATAGTCCGCAGGATAATCGCGTCGTGGTGGCCGAAATCGGAGGGCGGCGTTTCGAATGGGGGACCCGCACGTACGTGATGGGCATCGTCAACGTCACCCCGGATTCGTTCAGCGGCGACGGTCTCGGCACGGACGTCGATGCCGCGGTCGCTCAAGGACTCCGGATGGTCGGGGAAGGCGCCGATATGCTGGATGTGGGAGGCGAGTCCACCCGGCCCGGCCACGTGCCGGTCACGGCGGTCGAAGAGATCCGCAGGATCGAGGCCGTGGTCAGGCGCCTGGTGGGCCAAGCCGCGGTCCCGGTCTCGATCGACACTTACAAACAAGAAGTCGCGGAGTCAGCCATCGCGGCCGGCGCGACGATCCTCAACGACGTGTGGGGCCTGAGCCGATCGCCCGCGATCGCGGAGCTGGCGGCCAGTTACGGGTGCGCGCTGGTCCTGATGCACAACCAGGAAGGGACCGATTACGCGGGCGACCTGTTGCAAGAGATCAAGCGCTTTCTTTCCGTGGCCGCGGCGCGTGCAGTTTCCGCCGGAGTGCCGAAGGAAAAGGTGATCGTGGACCCGGGCATCGGCTTCGGCAAGACGGCCGACCAGAACTGGGAGGTCATGCGGCGGCTCGATGAGCTGAAGGAGCTCGGCCATCCCATCCTGATCGGCACCTCGCGCAAGTCGTTCATCGGAAAGCTGCTCGACCTCCCGGTCACGGAACGGCTCGAAGGCACTGCGGCCACGGTGGCGGTGGGTGTGCTGCGCGGAGCGGACATAGTGCGCGTGCATGACGTTCTGCAGATGACACGCGTCGCGCGTGCCGCCGATCAAATGCGTTGACCAGGATCTACCTCGGTCTCGGATCCAACCTTGGAACACGCGCAAGAAACCTCAGCGCGGCGCGACGGCGGTTGCGCGAGAAAGGCGTGCGCATCCTTCGTCAAAGCGATGTCATCGAGACCGAGCCCTGGGGCGTGGCCGAACAGCCGAAATTTCTCAACCAGGTCGTCGAGGGTGAGTGGGACAGTTCACCGCGTCAGCTCCTGCGCGCGGCCAAGGCTGTCGAGCGGGAAGGCGGGCGGCGACCGGCGAAGCGCTGGGGGCCGCGGGCGATCGACGTCGACATCCTGCTGTTCGGGACTCAGCGCGTCAAAGAGAAAGACCTCGTCATCCCGCACGCACGCATACAGGAGCGCGGGTTCGTCGTCGAGTCGCTTCGCGAGCTCGGTGTCAGGCTGGGCGCGCGTTGGTGAAGCGGTAGCCGATCCCGGGCACGGCAAGGATGTAATAAGGCCGCGAGGGCTGCGTCTCGATCTTGCGGCGCAGGTTGCGGATGTGCACGTCGATCACGCGCGTCTCGATCGGGTATTCATAGCCCCAGATCGAGTTGAGGATCTTCTCCCGGCTCAGGACCTTGCCCGCGTTGCTGGCGAGGAACGTAAGCAGGTCGAACTCCGTATGCGTCAGCTCGACCTCCTTGCCCGACTTGTAGGTCCTGCGCTCGTTGACGTCGATCGTCAGGTCGCGAAACTCGAGCCGGCTCCGCATCGCCTCCGCGTTTTCCAAACGCGCGCGTCGAAGGTGGGCGGCCATGCGGGCCACGAGCTCGCGCAGCCGCAGAGGCTTGGTGACGTAGTCGTCGGCACCGATCTCCAGGGCGACGACGGCATCGATTTCGTCCGACCGGGTGCTCATCATGATCACCGGCACCCCCGGGTCCATCTTGCGCAGCTCACGGCAGACGTCGAAGCCGGCCACATCTGGCAGGGTCACCTCGAGCAGCACCACGTTGGGCCTCGAGCTCTCGACCTGGCGCAACGCCTCTGAGCCGGCGTCGGCCTCCACGACAAGGTAGCCGTCTTGCTCGCAGGCCACCTTGATCTCGCGCCGTGTCGAGTTGTCCGGCTCCACCACAAGCACCTTGCGGGAAGACTCCGCCACAGCCATGCCTATCATACTAACCGATTTGAAGGATTGTTAGGGAATGTTTCGTTTCAAGCCCCGAATGTAGGCTCGTGTTTTCCGCTCTGCGCTCAGCAATCGGGCGCCGGCCGTCGAGAGCACCAGCTCCCATGCGCCCACGTAGGCGACCTCCTCACCGCCGAACTCCGACTTGAATAAGCCCAGGCCGTGCCACGGGTGGTCGGGCCTGGCGCCCGGTGGCGGCACTCCCCAGAGGTCGAAGTCCTCGCAACCCGCCTCCGCGGCGGCCGAGATGGCGGACCACCAGGCGAGGTCGTTCCCCATCAGCTCGCGATGCGCACCGCTCCGGCCGGCGAAGAGGCTGTAGGCGCGACCAGCGTGACGGGCGACGAGCACGGTCGCCAACGGCTCGTGCTGTTCAGGCGAAAACGCGGTGTAAGTGCGGCACCACGGCAGCAGCTGCAGGAGCAGGTCGTAGTACCGCCTGTCGGGAAGGTTGATCGACTGCCTGCGCTCCACGGCGGCCGACTGCCGGGCCAGCTCGGCCGCGTCCTTGCCTTCCTCGACGACGACACCGCGTTTGAGTCCGGTCCGGATGTTGTAGCGGCGACCGTGACGAAAGCTCGCCAGCAGCTTTTCGGGAGGGAGCAACTTGATGATCCGCGTGTGCTGCGGCTGCGTCGGGGTCGTCCGCGTGAATCCTCTCTCCTTCAAGGCGTCGCGCAGATCTTTTGACGCCTCGGGCTCGACGACCATCTTCGCCACCCGTGACCGTCGCGCCCACTCGACGAGGCCGTCGATCGCCTCGATCGTGGCGGGCACGGGGCCTCGAGGCACATACACCTCCCGCGCGGGCCCGACCCTGCGGATCTGCACGCTCGCCATGGCGCCCCCTTGCGAGATCCGCAGACGTTCGACGCTCCACCCCGCGCGCGACTGCACCTCTCCCCATCCCCAGGATTGGAGAAGCGGAGCCCGTGGCGCCAGCTCCACGAGCCCGCGATCCCACAACTCGCCGTCCGCGGTCATGTGGATTCGTGGCTCCTGCGCGCGCCCGGCCGGCCGACCTCGATGTTCAATCCCGGCTCGAGATGGCCGATGTCGTTCACGCCCCCGATCACCATTCGACCTTCGCGCTTCTCGATCACCGAGATCGAGGCGTTCTGAATCTTGAATGGAAAGATTCCCTGCGGCGGCTTGCCAACGATCCTGTGCAACGCGACCTGGATCACTCCGCCATGCGTGACGACCAACACATCGCCGTGCGGATGCCTTCGCACGATCGTCTCGACCGCGGCGCCGACTCTCGCATCGAAGATCGCAGCGCCTTCACCACCAGGCACTACGTCCCAGTCCGGCTCTTCGACCCAGCTCGCCCACGCTTCGGGAAATCGTTCGGCCATCTCCTCGGTGCGCAGCCCCTCCCACTCCCCGAGGTAGATCTCGCGCAGCGCTTCCGCCCGCTCAGGTCGCACGCCGACCGCCCTGCCTATCACCTCGGCCGTCTCCCAAGCGCGCTTGAGATCGCTCGCGTAGAGGCCGCTGAACTTGCGACCGGCCAGTCGCGCCCCGACGAGTGCCGCCTGCCGGCGCCCTTCGTCCGAAAGTGGAGGGTCGAGCTGCCCCTGGATGCGATGGTCGCGGTTCCAGGTCGACTGCCCGTGGCGGATGAGCAAGAGGCGCGCGGGAGATGGCCGCGCCGGTAGAGGGAGTTCAGGAGGCTCCGGGCGCGCAGGTCTGATCTCGATGCCTATACTAACTTTCTCTTAGATCTCGATCGGGCTGGGCCGATCTCAGGAGAACGCTTTTTGCAAGCTCACGGCTCGTTGGCCGAAACCCCCCTTCGTTCGCTGTTGGAATCCGCTCAGGGCGAGCGGTCCACCGGCACCCTCATCGTGCGCGATGGGAACGGGCAGTCCACGTCCCTCTACTTCCTGTTCGGACATCTTTTTCATGCCCAGGGCGACGGCAGGTCGGGCGACGACGCGGTGGTGAGCGCGCTCCACTGGACGAAAGGCGACTTCGAGTTCGACGCCAAAGCGAAGCTGCCGGCCGATGAGACGGTCAAGGCGGGAATCCCAGAGCTGGTACACGCCGCGGAGTCCGCGCCGAAGCCGGGCGGCGCTGAGACCAAGCCTGAGCCGCCCGCGGAGCGGCCCGAGCCGCGCGCGGAGCGCTCAGAGCCAAAAAACGAGAGGAAGGAGCATGCTGAATCGGAACGAAAGGTGGAAGCACCGCAGCCGAGGCGTGGCGTGAAGCACCGCCCGCAACCGAAACATGGCCGCGAGCCGATCCCTGTCCCGGCGGGGCAGATCCTCTACGACTCGCTGAAGACTTCCTTCGTCGACTTCCCTCGCCTGCTGACAACGCTGGAGCGCGAGGGCTACACCGGATATGTACGCCTGCTCACCGATGACGCGGCCGGACTGATCCTGTTCCGCGAAGGCTCTGCGCTCGAGTGCCTGTACGACGGCGCCGCCGACGCGGGCAGCCTCGTTCTCGGCAAGCCGGCCCTGATGCACTTCAACGAGGACGTGACGGCGGGTCACGGCGTGCTTGACGTCGTCGGCCTCTCGCCAGAGCTGATCGACGGGCTTTACGAGCTGACCGTTTCCCGGCCCATGTACACCGAGCTGTACGCGGGATGGGTCGACATGAAAGCGCTGCTGAACTTCTTGGCCGATCGCAAGCTGAGCGGAAGCGTGATGATTCGTTCCGGCGCCGGCACCGGGGTCATCATCCTCGCGCACGGCGAGGTCGCGGGCGCCTACACAAGCGAGTCTCGCGACATCTCCGACAAGCCGGACCGTGCGCTCGCGCTGTGCGACGACCCCAACGCGATGATCGAGGTGAAATCGGCGGACGCGACCAAACACCCAGCTCTCGATGTCGACGAGGTGGTGAGCGGGCAGAGGAATCGCGCTGCCGCGCAGGCTCCGTCGTTTACTCCAGCCCCTGCTCCAAATCCCGAACCTGTGGCCGCGACCGCTACTCTGCCGGTGATTCCGCCGATGCCTGCGGAACCTCCGACGGCGCAGATCCCCACGGGATCCTTCTCCAACTACACGCCGCCGACCCAGCCGACCAACCCATCGGTGGCGCCGACCGCGCCGCCAAGGCCGGCCGGACCGCAGCTCGATTGGGGCAGCATCGTATCCGAGCTCCAGGCCATGGCCGAGGACGCGCTCGGCAACAGGGCGCGCAAGGTGAAGGACATCCTGGGCGCGGCGGACCCGTCGCTAGCCGGGATCGAGGCGGCGATCGACCAGATCCCGAGCATCTCGCTCCTGTTCGTCGACTCGTCGCGACTCGAACAGCTGGCCCAGGAGATGAGGGCGCGCCTCAAGTCCCACCTCTAGCCGTTTGGTGTAAACCCTTAACAGGGTGGGTTGGCGCTCGATTGATTTCCGGTTAGCCTCGCTCCAGGCTGGTTTGGCTCGGGGGAGGGGGCCAACGGGAGAGGGAGGGCCCAAGAAGGGGTGGGCGATTTTGGCCGCGGCCGCTCTCTCACTCGGTCTGACCCTTACAGCCTGCGGGGGCGATCCTCCTCAGATCGTCGACTACGCCCCGCAGCGCAACACGATCGACGTTTCGACCGCGGCGCCCATCCGCATCACGTTTGACCACGACGTGGACCAGGCCTCGGTCGCCGCGCGGCTTCACCTGGCGCCGGCCACCATCGGCTCGGTCAGGTGGCTCGGCGGCCGCCAGCTCATCTATGACCACGTCACCCTTCTCACCAACACGAACTACGAGGTCATCCTCGAGTCTGGCTACCGCGACCGCGCCGGCAACACGTACACGCTTCGCCATCACTGGTCGTTTGTCACCGAGGGCCCGCCTGGACTTACAAGCTCGAACCCGGCGAGCCGCGACACGAGCGTCGATCCCTCCACTTACCTCAGCCTCCAGTTCTCGCGCGGCATGGATCCCCTGCATCTGAAGGACGCGATCTCGATTCAGCCCAGCGTCCCGTTCGATGTCAAGCTCGACCCGACGGACAACCGGCGCGCGATCATCGCTCCTTCCCAGCTGCTCAGCGCCCACACCGAATATCAGGTCACCGTCAGCGTCGGCGCGACCGACGTCGATGGCAACCAGCTTGGGCGGTACGCCAGCATCAGCTTCACGACGGGTGCGGTCCAGCCGCTGCGTCACTGGATCGCATTCGCGGCCGATTCAACGGGCGGGTCACCGGCCGGTCTGTGGATCGTCAACGATGAGTTTGGATTTCCGCGCCAGCTTTTCGATGCGACCGTGGTCCATGCGTTCAGCTGGTCGCCGTCGGGGGACTCGCTCCTGATCCAGGGCCAGGACGAAAGCTGGGTGCAGTTCACGCCTGGCAGCCCGGCCGCTCCACTCACATTCAAGGGCACTTGGGCGGCGGCCCTTGCCACGGGGATGGGTTACGTCTACGTCGACGATTCCGGCGTGCTGCATCGTCAATCCGCAAGTGGCGGCGACGAGGTCATCACGAATGACGTCGAGGAAGCGGCGGTGGCTCCCAACGGGCTTAGAGTCGCCTTCATCCACCGCACGTCGAACGCAAACGAGGTGTGGGGATATGACGTCGGCCTGCGCGCGAGCTACCTGCTCGTGCTGGACTCCGCGCCCGTGAGCTCGGTGTCATGGGACCCGGCCGGCAAGCGTATCGCCTATTTGCGCCACGACCTGAACACGACCAGCCTTCGCGTGCGCAACCTGACCGGCGCCGCGGCGACTTCGACGATCACCAGCGGCCAGATCGGGCGGCCGGCCTGGCTGCCCGATTCCACCCATCTCGTTTTCGCCGCCGCCGTAGCGACACCGACCGCCACGCTGCAAAAGGCCTTTGTGGTCAACGTGGCCTCGCCTCCCTCGGGTCTCAGCCCGGCGACCGCCATTCCTGCCGATCCAGGAATCGAGGTCGCGTCCCCCGTCTCGTCGCCGGACGGACATCAGATCGCGTTTCTCAGCGGCGACCAGGTTTGGTTGATGAACGCGGACGGCACGCGCCCCACCGCGTTGACCAAAGAGGACCCTGCCTCTTTCCCCTATTCCTGCCGGGCGCTTGCGTGGACGCGGACCTGAGCCCGCTCCACGACTGCGTCGAACAACTCCTCGAGACGGTCCGCGGTCCGATTCCATGAGAACCGCTGGGCGAGGAGCCGTCCGCGCCGTCCCATCTGCGCGCCGAGTTCGGGGTTGTCCAGCAGGCGCCCGATCCGCTCGGCATATGCCGCAGGGTCGTGGCCGCCGACCAGGTAGCCGCTGACCTCGTCGCGAATGACCGATCGCAAGCCGGTGACGTCCGACCCGACGACGGGCCGGCCACACGCCTGAGCTTCGAGACCGACGAGCCCGAACGACTCGCTGTAGGACGGCATCACGCAGATGTCGGCGGCGGCGTAAAAGAACGGAAGCTCGTGGTGGGCGACCGAACCGAGGAAATCGACTCGGTCGCGAACGCCTTGCTCGGCGGCCACCGCCTTCAGCCGGTCCTTCTCGCTCTCTTCACCCTCCTTGCTGTCCTCCCCGAGGATCAGCAAGCGCACGTCGTCGTGAGTGCGGTCGCGCAGCAGGGCGAGCGCGCGAATCGCGACCTCGACGCCCTTCAGTCTCTCGAGCCGGCCGACAAAAACGAGGAGGCGGCCCGGCCCGTAGCCGATCTTCCGTCGCGCTTCGCTCTGGTCGATGGGCTGAAACATCGAGAGGTCGACGCCAGGCGGGACGACAAACACGCGCTCTGGGTCGGCCCCATACGCGTTGACGAGCTCGTCGCTCTCATCAGCGGTCGACGCGATCAAGAGGTCGGCCTGCTGGGCGATCTCGCCTTCGACCCGGATGCGCAGCGCGGGTTCTGGACGAGCCCCAGTCGCCAGCGTCTGATTTTTCACCAGGCCCAGCGTGTGCGCGATATGCGCCCAGCCGCCCGCGAACCCGGGCCGCAGCAGGCACGCGACCTCGCCGGACAGCCAGTAGTGCGAGAAGAGCAGGTCGTATGTGATGCTCTCTCGCTCGGTGAACTCCGCAATCCGCTCCGCGAACCCGGGTACCTCGCCGTAGAGCGAGTACTTGTCCAGCCCGCGGCCGGCAGGCAGGTAGATGACTCGAGACAAGTCGGCGAGCTGCTCGATGGAAGGGTCGTCGAGCGTCTGGCGCCGGGTGAAGATGTCGGTAAGGATGCCCCGCTCGCTGAAGGCGGTGGCGATTTCGCGAACGTAAACGTTGAGGCCGCCGTTGCCGTTCTGGCCCAGCGAAGCCGTGGGCGACGTGTGCATGGCAATCACCGCGATCCGCCGAGCGGCGCGGTTGGAAATCAGCCGAGTTGGGTCAGCCACGATATGCCGATCTCGCGTCAAGCCAGCGTCGAGAGACGCAGCAAAAGCCGGAACGGGAGACCGGCGAGCAAGATGCCATAACTGTTAAAACCCACCCCTCCGCGGGGTATTCCGCCCGCTACCCTCGTGAACTAGGCTAGATATGATTTGGCCTCGATGAGGGTGACCCGCGGGCTCTTGGTGGCGCTCGGGCTTCCGGTTTTCGTCGTCCTGACGGCGATCACCACGATAGCCGACACCTCACCCTCCCCATCGTCGAGCGGATCGGCCGCCACCGGCTCGACGGCGCTTCCGGGCGACCCCAGCAAAGGCGCAACTCTCTACGCGCAGAACTGCGCGACGTGCCACGGCGCGGCCCTCGAAGGTGGCATCGGCCCCGCGCTCAACCCCATCGAGAAGCTGCCCGGAGTCTCGGATCCGCTTGGTGCGGCATTCTTGATCGACATCATCACCAACGGTCGTCAGCCCCAGCCAGGCGACCCCAAGCAGGTCCCGATGCCGAAAAAGGGTGGCAACGACAACCTCACCGCGCAGGACGTCAAAGACCTTGCCGCGTACATCATCCAGTCGAACCGCACTCCGGGAGGCGGCGCGCTCTCGCCAGGCGAGCTCGCCAAGCGAACCATCCTTTGGGTCAGCATCGGGATCATCGCGATGGTGTTCATCACGTATCTGCTGTCCACCTACAACATGCGATGGATCGCGCGCCGCGCCGCGGCGCGACGCAAGTAACCGAAGGCGCCTCCCTCTACCCGACTCCGGTCGGCGGGTCGCCGCGCGTCCTCATTCTCTTCAGTGACACCGGCGGGGGACACCGAGCGGCAGCACGAGCGCTGACCGACGCGCTCAAGCTTCTGGATCCAACCTGCGTCGTCACCGTCGCGGATCCGCTCATCGGGCAGGGGCCGATCGTCGTTCGCCGGCTTGCCTCGCTCTATTCGCCTGTGATCCGGCGCTCGCGCGCTGCGTGGGGAGCGGTCTACCACTCGAGCAACACGAGGCCCACCTTCGCCGCCATCCGCGCCGTGTTCGGGCCGGCGGTGCGGAGGGTCATGACGCAGCTCCTGAAGCAGCACGACCCCGACGTTGTCCTGTCGGTCCACCCACTGTTCAATCACGTCGCGCACCAGGCGATCCGCAAGAGCGGCCGGCCCCGTGCGCTCATGACCGTGATCACCGACCTGGTCGATTTTCATCGTGGATGGACGTTCAGCCAGGCCGACCTCGTGGTCGCGCCCACCGAAGCTGCGCGCAAAGTCGCGCTGCGCCGCCGCGTGCCGGCCGACCGCGTAAAGCTTCTCGGCTTGCCTGTCGATCTTCGCTTTCGTCCGCCGGCGCCAGGAGAAAAGGAAGCACTCAGGCGCCGCTTCGGACTCGATGAGCGGCGGTTCACGGTGCTGGTCATGGGCGGCGCGGCAGGTGTCGGCCACCTCGCCTCCCAGGTCCGAGTGCTGAGCGAAGACGCGAACGCGTGGCAGCTGGTCGTGGTGTGCGGCCGTAACGAAAAATTGCGGCGTCGTGTCCTGGAGCTCGAGCGGTCTACCCCGATGCTGGTGCTCGGCTTCGTCGATTACATGCCTGAGCTCATGCGTGCGTGCGACCTCATGGTCACCAAGGCCGGGCCCGGAGCGATCGCGGAGGCATTGGCAACGGGCCTACCGCTCGTGATCACTGGCTTCTTGCCAGGCCAGGAATCGCCGAACGTCGACTTCGTCGTCGAGTCTGGGATCGGCGCCTTCGCGCCGAAGGAATCCGACCTCCGGGACGAGGTCCGGGTGCTGGCTGAGGGCGGCCCAACCTGGCGCGAGATGTCGCGCCGCGCCGAAGAGCTGGCCCATCCATACGCGTCATCCGACATCTCGCGCGAGTGTCTTCTGCTCGCGGCCCGCTACAGAGCTGCCGCGCAGGCGAGCCGGTAGGGGCACAGCCGGCAGCGGCGCCGTTCTGGTTTCGGCTCGAACCCTCCCGACGTGATGCCGGCCGCCACAGCCGCGCCTTCCGCCTCGGCGTCGTGCACCAGCGAATCGACCTTTCCGACGCTGACCGACTCCCCCGACGCGAGGTAAACGACCTCCAGCTCGACCGGGTCGAGCCGCAAAGCCGAGGCAGCACCGAGGGCATAGAGGGCGACCTGCAGGTCGCGCCGCTTGCGAGCGATCGGCCTGCCGCTCTTGTAGTCGATGATCCGCCAGCCCGCCTCCGTCCGGTCGATGCGATCGATCACACCCCGCAGCTTCCAGCCGTCGACTGCGACGTCGAACGGCTGCTCCACATAAGCCGGAACCTCCTCGAAGCCACCCCGCGCCCGGTAAGCCTCGAGCTCGGCCGCGCCGTTGCGCTTGAACGCCGGCGCGCGCCGCGGGTCCGGGAAGGGCGTCGTGCCCCAGACAGTCTCGTGAATCGACTTCAGGCCCGCCTTCGTGACCGGCTTGCCTTGCTTCCTCAGCTCTCCCGCACGGCGCAGCACCTCGTGGAGGATCACGCCGTGCACCGCCTCCGCGCTCTGGATGACCGGAAGGTGCTTGACGTGGCGATACCAGTACTGGCGCGGGCAGTCCATGTACGAGGTGATCGCGCTGTAGGAGAGCACCACCTCGGCGGGGTGGCGATGTCCATTCACGGGTAGCGGCGCCGCTGCGTCAGGTGGCAAGTCCTTTTCCACGATCCCGCCGCCAAGCTCGTTCAGAAACCGCGACTCGCGCCACCTGCGACCGCCGTCGTAGTGCGAGGCACAGGTGAGATAGAGCCGCCGTCGGGCGCGCGTCATCGCGACATACAGCAGCCGGCGCTCTTCGGCGAGCACGTCCTCGCGCCCCCGCACCAGCGGCTCGAGCACAAAGGCCGGTAGCTCGAAACGTGGGGAACGCCCCGATTGCGGAAGCCGGCCCTCGACCAACGACGGCACGAATACGACGTTGAATTCCAGGCCTTTCGATTGATGGATCGTCATGACCTGGATGGCATCGCTTTGCTCAGGCGCTGCGGCCTCCTCGTCCTCTCCTGACAGGAGGACGAGCTCGAGGTACCGCATGTACGCATCCAGTGAGTGGTCGGGCGACGTCTCGCAGAACTCGCCGATCTGCTCGCCAAACCGGGTGACATTGGCCGTGGCGCGCTCCGCCTCGCTGGCTTCCAGGCCTGCCCGCAGGTGATCGAGGTAGCGCGTCCGCTCCATCAGATCGAAGAACAGGTCGCGAACGTCAAGGCTCGTCGCCGCGGCGGCAAATGATTCGACCAGCGGCTTCAGGGCGATGGTCGCGGGCCTGTGGTCGACGCGCTCGAGCGCGACGAGGTCGGCCGGATCCCGGACGACACGAAGCATCGCGATGAGGTCTTTGACTTCAGGCCGGTCGTGAAATCCGTGACCACCGAACACCACGTGGGGCAGCCCGGCGTCGACCAGGGCCGCCGCGATCGGCCGCGCGATGGCGTTGGTGCGGCACAGCACGGCGATCGTGGACAGTGGCACTCCGCTCGCCGCCAGCCTGCCCGCCTCGCGAGCGATCGATGCGGCCTCGGACGACCCGTCCGCGCAGCGCCAGACCTCGACTGCCGGTCCTGTCTGCTCCGCTCGAAGTCGCTTGGGGAGGCGCTCCGGGTTGTGGGCGATCAGCGACGACGCGGCTGCGACAATCCGCTTCGAGCTTCGCCGGTTGACCCCCAGCGTCACTGTCCGCGACTGGGGAAACGTGCGGAGGAATCGCTCGAGACTCGCCCTGGACGCCCCGCGGAAGCGGTAGATCGACTGGTCGTCGTCGCCAACGATGAATGGATCACGGCCGGCTGCCACCAGCTCGACCAGGCGCTCCTGCGCGAGGTTCAGGTCCTGGTACTCGTCGACGAGCACATTCGGATATCGGCTCGCGTAGCGCTCGAGCACCGCCGGGCTCTTCTCCAGCATCCTCACGGCGAGCAGCAACAGGTCGTCGAAATCGAGCAGCCGCTGCTTGCGGCACTCCCTCTCGTAAGCGCGAAACAGCCTCACGCAGGCGCGCATGAGCGCTGCGCGATCGGCCTCGTCGCTCGACGCGGCCCATCTCTCGATGCGGTCGATCGGCACCAGCTCTTGCTTCATGCGCTCGAGCATCTGCAGGACCGGTGAGACGAGGTCGTCCGGCCGCTCGTCTCCGACCAGGGCGCCGTCGCCGATCTTCCACATCAGCTCGCGGGCGAAGATCCAGCGCTCAGCGCCGGCCAGGATTCGAAAGCCAGGCTGCACCCCGATCGCCCGGCCGTCCTCACGCAGCCAGCCCAGAGCGATCGAGTGAAATGTGCCGACCCCAGGGGCCGGAGCGTCGATGAGCTCCTCGATGCGCTGGCGCATCTCGCGGGCGGCGCGTTCGGTGAAGGTCATCACAAGCACCCTGTCGGGCGAGACGCCGGCGCCGATGAGTCGCCGGTATCGCTCCGCAATCACAGCCGTCTTACCGGTGCCCGCGCCTGCGACCACCCGTACCGGTCCGCCCACCATGGCCGCGGCGAGCTGCTGCTGGCGACCGAGCCTGACTCCGGCCCGAGAGCTCATATCGGCGTCGCCCGCCCGATCCGTACCCGCAGGGTGCGCACCTTGCGTCCCAGGTCTGACTGGTTGAGCCTGGCGAGGATCGTCTCGGAGTCCAGCCGCAGCTGGTGAGCCAGAGCCGGGCTTGAGGTCGTGATCAGCAGGGTCCCCGCGCGGAGCTCGACCTCATCGCACAGCCGGGCCACTTCGGGACCGATGAGAACCCGAAAAGCAGTCGCCACCTGCATGCCCATGAGGCGGGCTCCGCCAGGTTGCCGGCGGAGGATCCTCGGCAGGATATTGCCCAATTTATCCACAGGGCTCGATCCTTCCGCTGTTGACGGTCCAGACCATGGCTTTGGCGATCAACTCGGGCGGAAACGGGCCGGCCTCGACCGAGGTCACGATCACCTGGCCACCTGACCCGACTTCTTCCAGCAAGGCCGCCCGGCGCTCGCCGTCGAGCTCCGAGAGGACGTCATCCAGCAAGAGCACCGGCCGTTCACCGGCGCGCTGCCCGATCAGGGCGGCTTCGGCCAGCTTGAGGCTCACGACCGCGGTCCGCTGCTGACCCTGGGACGCGTACGAGCGGGCCTCCTGGCCGTCGAGCATGACCTTGAGATCGTCGCGATGGGGACCGACACTGGTCGTGCCCCGGCGAAGGTCCTCCGCCAGGGAGTTATTCACAGCTTCGGCCAGGTTTTCCGGAGGCCCCTCATAGCTGATTTCAAGCCGCTCGCCGGCGGCGATCCGGGCATGACATCTTGCAGCTTCAGGTTCGAGGTCGCGCACAGCTTTGGCGCGCGCGTCAACGATCTCGCCCCCGACCTTGACCAGCTCATGGTTCCAGGGGTCGAGCATGTCTTGGCCCATGTTTTGGCCGCCGTCGCCCGACGCCATGCGCTTCAAGAGGTTGTTCCGCTGCTCGAGCACGCGCCGCAGGCCCGCGAGGGCTCGCGCATAGCCAGGCTCGACCTGGACCAGCATCTGGTTGAGGAACCGGCGCCGCAGCTCGGGGCCACCCTTGACCAGGCCAAGGTCGTCGGGCCAGAACAGCGTCACCCGGAAGTTACCGGGCAGGTCGATTGCCCGCCGCCGTGCCCCGTCGACCTCGATCGTGCGTCGGGCGCGTCCAGCCTCGACCTCAAGAGCGATCACCAGCTCCCGCCTCGTGTCACCGGTCTCGACCTCGGCCTCGATCCGGGAGGCGGGTCCGACCGGACCGACGAGCTCCACCTCGCGGCGCGCTCGCGGCGACGAGGACAGAGCGAGCATCGCGACCGCCTCCAGGAGGTTGGTCTTGCCCTGGCCGTTGGGGCCGATGAAGACGTTGATGCCCGAACCCGGCGACAGCTCCAGCTGCGCGTAGTTGCGATGGTTGCGAAGACGTAGGCGACGGAGGCGCACCTGTCTGGTGCGGTTAGGACATCGCGACCCGCACGGGCATGATCACGTAGAGGTAGTGCTCCTTGCCCGGCGGTCGCATGAGCCCCGGGCTGAGCGGACCGTCGAACAGCAGCTCGACCTCATCCTCTCCGATCACCCCCAGGGCGTCCAGGACGTAGCGGGCATTGAACGCGATCTGGATGTCCGAACCGTCGACGTTGGCCGCCATCTCCGCCTTGCTGTCCCCTACCTCGTTCGTGGTTGCGGAAAG
>WNGI01004760.1_pt1 | contig 17437 bp, 18 predicted proteins | sample 5400621 | NCBI WGS metagenome assembly WNGI01 (sample SAMN13153374, study PRJNA577476) | soil metagenome | isolation source: 20 cm soil or saprolite under Garry oak tree replicate 1 | place: USA:California | collected 2016-06-15 | reverse complement strand
CGTCGGCTCCGGCACGTCATGCGGCTCGAAGCCCTCGCGCAGCCCCTCTTCGACGAGCAGCGCCTCCAGCACGTTCTCGATGCGCTTTGCCGGGCCGATCACACGCTCGACGCGTGCTCGCCCCCGCCCCGTGGTCACCGAGACGAGATCACCCGGCTTCGCATCGCCGAGCCCTTTGCGGTCGACGGCGACAGGCGTGCCGGGAACGAAATACGGCTCGCCCATCATGAGCTTGCCGCGCTTGTTGAGCTCTACGATCACGGATGAGTCCCCTCGGGTTCCTGGCGCGTCGCTGCGTGCCCGTATGCGAGCGGAACAGTGCTACGAGGCACGGGCCGCTCGCAGGAGGGTGCGCAGCGGCGCGAGGCGGCCCGCGGAGCCCGGCTCCGCCGGGCGGGAGCGGGTCGCCGGCCAGGAACGCGAGGGACGATCAGACGCGCAGGAAGCGGCGCATGGTGATGGAGGAGCCGGCGGCGCCGAGCACGAGGCCGAGGAAGAGCACGAGCAGCGCCGTGTACTCGAAAGCGATCGCGTTCACGTCTTTCCCTGCGTCGAGCCGTCCGATCGTCGTCGGCAGGACGAGCTCCTTCCCGAGGAACAGGAGCACGACCGCGGCCGCAGCCCCGATCAGCCCGGTGAGCAGCCCCTCGACCATGAACGGCCCGCGGACGAACCAGTTCGACGCCCCGACGAGCTTCATCACCTCGATCTCACGCCGCCGCGCGAAGATCGAGAGCCGGATCGTGTTTCCGATCAGGATCGTGGCCGCGATCAGCAGGATCACGATCGCCAGCGCGGACAGCACCTCGAAGATGTGCGCCACGCGCAGGATCCGCTTCGCCGTCTTCTTCCCGTAGTTGATCTTCTCCACGCCGGCGGGCGGAGCCTTGTTGAGGCTGGTCGCGATCGCAACGACGTCGTCACCGTGCCGCGGCTTGATCCTGAACGCGTCCGGCAACGGATTGTTGACGAGGCCGGAGACCATGTCCGGCGCCGTCTTCTTCATCTCCTTGAGCGCCTCTTCCTTGGAGATGTATTCGACTCCTTCCGCGCCGATGCGCGGGTCGTTCTGGAGCTTCATGCGGATGGCGTTCTTCTGCGCCGTCGTCACATCGGCGCCGCAGGTGGTCGTCGTGCAGAGGTAGACGTTGATGTCTAGCTGGCTCTTCTGGTGCTCGCTCCACGAGCGCGCCCAGGTGCCGAGGCCGATCAGGAGACCGACGAGGAACATGCCGATGAGGACCGTGAGCGCCGCAGCCAGGGTGGTCGAGAGGCTCGCGGTCAGCGAGCGCCACGCTTCGGCGACGACGACGCGGAGCTTCATTCCGCGTACCCTCCGCGCCGCTCGTCACGCTGGAGGCGTCCGTCCTCGAGCGCGATCACGCGGCGGCGCATCTTGTCGACCATCTCACGATCATGCGTGACCATGAGGACGGTCGTGCCCGAGCGGTTGATCCGATAGAGCAGCTGCATGATCCCGACCGAGGTGTCGGGGTCGAGGTTCCCGGTCGGCTCGTCGCAGACGAGGAGCGGCGGGTGGTTGACGAACGCGCGCGCGATCGAGACGCGCTGCTGCTCGCCGCCGGAGAGCTCGTCGGGGTACGAGCTCATCTTGTGCGCGAGCCCGACGAGGTTCAGCACCTCCGGCACCTTGCGCCGGATCGAGTCCGTGTTCTCGCCCTGCACCTTGAGCGCGTAGGCGACGTTCTCGGCCGTCGTGCGGTTGGGCAGCAGTTTGAAGTCCTGGAAGACGCAGGCCACGTTGCGGCGAAGCTGCGAGACCTTGCGGCGCGGGAGCCGGCCCAGGTCGCGGCCGGCGACGATGATCCGGCCCGAGGTCGGGTCGAGCTCCTTGAGCAGGAGCCGGATGACCGTCGACTTGCCCGAGCCCGACGCGCCGACGACGAAGACGAACTCGCCCTTGTCGATCACGAACGAGACGTCCGAGAGCGCGGCGACGTTCGGCTCGTAGATCTTCGTCACGCCCTCGAACACGATCATCGAGTGGGCGCTCGCGACCGGTGCCGGCGCCGGTCCCTGGCCGTTGGCCTCGACAGGGATGGGCGTAGCCGTGGTTGGCTCTGCTATTTGGGCGATTTCTTCGGGCACGGGGGTAAAGAGGCGCGGGACCGCAGGGGGCCGCATCCCGGCTGTTGAACAGCCCGGGAGTTTAGCGAAAGTACCTGCTATCTCTAAACGACACGTCCCGCGGCCTTGGCCAGCAGGTAGGCGTGGACGAAACCATCGAGGTCCCCGTCGAGCACTCCCTGGATGTTTCCGACCTCGTACTCGGTGCGGTGGTCCTTTACCAGTTGATACGGGTGCAGGACATAGCTGCGAATCGCATTTCCGCCGAAACCCATGTTCACGTCCCCGCGCTCCTTGGCGAGCTCGGCGTCCCGCTCCTCCTCTGCTTGCTCTGCGAGACGGGAGCGGAGGATCTTGAGCGCCGTCGCCTTGTTCGACGACTGGGAGCGCTCGTTCTGGACGCTGACGACGATGCCCGACGGGAGGTGCGTTATGCGGACCGCGGAGTCGGTCTTGTTCACGTGCTGGCCGCCGGCGCCGCTCGCGCGGTAGGTGTCGACGCGGATGTCGGCGTCGTCGATCTCGATCTCGGCGTCGTCGGAGAGGAGCGGGCTCGGAATGACCTGCGCGAACGAGGTGTGCCGGCGATGGGCCTGGTCGAACGGCGACAGTCGGACGAGGCGGTGCTTGCCGCGCTCGGCCTTGAGGATCCCGTACGCGTTCTCGCCCTCGATTGTGAAGGTCGTTGATTTGAGGCCGGCTTCCTCGCCGGGGCTGGCTTCGAGCACCTCGGTCTTGAAGTTACGGTCGGCGGCCCAGCGCAGGTACATGCGAAGGAGCATCTCGGTGAAGTCCTGCGCGTCGGTGCCGCCCGCGTCCGACTGGATCGTGACGACCGCGTCGCCTCCGTCGTACTCGCCGGAGAAGAGCGCGTCCTCCTGGAGGCGTTCGAGCTCGGACTCGAGCGGGACGAGCGACGTCTCGATCTCGGCGGCCATGTCGCCGTCCATCGCCAAGAGCTCCTTCGCGTCGTCGTACTCGCGGCGGAGTCGCTCGTAGCGGTCGATGCGCCTCTGGATGCGCGCGTGCTCTGAGGAGATGGCCGCGGCCGCCTGCTGGTCGTTCCAGAAGCCGGGCGCGCCCATCCGCGCCTCGAGCTCGGCGGCGCGCTGCTCTAGGACGTCCGGGTCAAAGGTAATCACGGACCCAGTCGAGCTGGGCCCCGATCTGCTCCAGGCGCTCGTCGAGTGAGGCGGCGTCTGCCATCACGGCGATGGTACAGAGCCGATCGCGGGACATGTCCCAGTGCCTGGCACTCGGACGTGTCCGTTCGGGACCAGTGCCTTTCGGCCCCACGACCCTAGCCACGCGGGTTTCGCAAATCGAGCATGTCCGAAAAAGTCATGGCCCAGTACCAGGCACTCGGACCCAAGACCGCGGTCTACGAGGCGTTTGTAGAGGTTCGGCGTTTGAACTGGACGACGACTACGCGCCGTGGCACTTCTTGAACTTCTTGCCGGAGCCGCACCAGCAGGGATCGTTCCGGCCGATCTTGTCGCGGTCGGCCGTGACGCGCTGCTGCGTAGCGACCGCCCCGCCTCCTCCGAGCCCGGTGCTCACCGTCATGCCGTCGCCCCCGACCCCCGCTGCCGCGATCGCGTCGGCCCCCGTCAGCGCCTCGTGCTCGTAGGCGAAGCCCCCGCCGTCGACGTCGTCGGAGCGCGTCAGCTCCTCGGCCTCACGCGGCTCGATCTGCGCGTGGAAGAGCAGCATCAGCACCTCCTCACGGATCAGCAGCCCCAGCTCCTCGAACATCGAATGCCCCTCGGAGCGGTACTCGACCAGAGGATCCTTCTGCGCGAACGCCCGCAGGTGGACGCCCTCGCGGAGATAGTCCATGTTCTCGAGGTGCTCACGCCAGCGGGTGTCGACGACCTCGAGCACGATGTAGCGCTCGATCTCGCGCGCAATCTCGCTGCCCCAGTCCTTCTCCTTCTCCTCGTAGAGCTCGCGCGCCTCCTCGAGGAAGTCCTGGACGAGCGCCTCGCGGCTCATCTCTTCCAGATCCTCCCGGAGCTCGGCAACGGTGACGTCAGCGTCCGTGAGCGCGTTGAAGGCCTGCACGAGCCCCTCGAGATCCCACTCCTCGGCGTACTCGCCCTCCGTGTGCAGCTCGACGAGCCGCTCGACCAGGTCGTCGACCCAGCTCTTGATCTCGTCGGACAGGTCGGCGCCCTCGAGCACCTGTCGCCGCTGCGCGTAGATCACCTCGCGCTGCGTGTTCATGACGTCGTCGTACTTGAGGACGTTCTTGCGCGCGACGAAGTTCTGCTCCTCGACCTTCTTCTGCGCGTTCTCGATCTGCTTCGAAAGCAGGCCCGACTCCATCGGCTGGTCGTCCGGCACCTTGAACCGCTCCATGATCCCGTGGATCCTGTCGCCCGCGAACAGGCGCACGAGCTCGTCCTGTCCGGAGAGATAGAACCTCGACACGCCGGGATCGCCCTGACGCCCTGAGCGACCTCGAAGCTGGTTGTCGATCCGCCGTGCCTCGTGACGCTCCGTCCCGAGCACGTACAGACCGCCGAGCTCGGTCATGCCCTCGGCGAGCTTGATGTCGACGCCTCGGCCGGCCATGTTCGTCGCAATCGTCACCGCGCCGGGCTGCCCAGCGTCCTTGATGATCTCGGCCTCGCGCTCGTGCGCCTTCGCGTTCAGGACGTTGTGCGGGATGCCTGCGCGCAGCAGGAGCTGCGAGAGGTGCTCCGAGACTTCGACGGAAATCGTTCCGACGAGCACCGGCTGCCCGACCTCGTGGCGCTCTCTGATGTCCTCGAGCACCGCGTCGTACTTCGCTTCCTTGGTCTTGAAGATGTAGTCGTTCCTGTCGTCGCGCGCGACCGCCACGTTCGTCGGGATCTCGACGACATTGAGGTTGTAGATCTCGACGAACTCCTTCTCCTCGGTCTTCGCGGTACCGGTCATCCCGGCGAGCTTCTCGTAGAGGCGGAAGTAGTTCTGGAGCGTGATCGTCGCGAGCGTGACGTTCTCCTCCTGGATCGCCACGCCCTCCTTGGCCTCGACCGCCTGGTGGAGGCCTTCCGACCAACGGCGACCCTCCATGATCCGGCCCGTGAACTCGTCGACGATCTTCACCTCGCCGTCCTGGACGACGTAGTCGACGTCGCGCTGGAAGAGCGACTGCGCCTTCAGCGCCTGGTTGAGGTGGTTCACGAACTGCATGTTGCGGGCGTCGTAGAGGTTGTCGATCCCGAGCGCGCGCTCGATCGTGTCGATCGCGGACTGGGCCGGCGAGACCGTCTTGAACTTCTCGTCGTAGAGGTAGTCGGCGCCCGAGCGCTCGGTCTCGTCGATGCCTTTGCCCTCGCTCTTCTGCTTGCTTCGCTCGCCGGTCATGCCCTTCACGACCCGCGCGAAGTCGTAGTAGACCTGCGCAGCGGTCTCCGGCTCGCCGGAGATGATCAGCGGCGTGCGGGCCTCGTCGATCAGGATCGAGTCGACCTCGTCCACGATCGCGAACGTGTGGCCGCGCTGGACTGTGCCCTCGAGGGTGACCGCCATGTTGTCGCGCAGGTAGTCGAACCCGAACTCGGAGTTCGTGCCGTACGTGACGTCCGCCGAGTAGGCGTCCGTCCGCTCGGCGAAAGGCATCATGTTCTGGACGAAGCCGGCGCGGACTCCGAGCGCGTCGTAGACGGGCTTGACCCACTCCGGATCGCGTTTGGCGAGATAGTCGTTGACCGTGACGAGATGGACGTTCTGCCCCGTGAGCGAATTCAAGTAGAGGGGCATCGTGGCGACGAAGGTCTTTCCTTCGCCCGTCTTCATCTCGGCGATGTCGCCCTCGTGGAGGACGATCCCGCCCATCATCTGGACGTCGAAGAGGCGGACGCCCATCGACCGCTTGAACGCCTCGCGCACCGTCGCGAACGCCTCGAAGAGGATGTCCTCGAGCGCCTCGCCGTTCGCGACGCGCTGCCGGAACTCGGCGGTCTTGCCCTTCAGCTCGTCGTCGGAGAGCTGCTCGAGCTCGGGCTCGAGCGTCCCGATGTACTCAGCCTGGCTGCGTAGGCGCTTGAGCCGCCGGCCCTCGCCGACGCGCAGAAAGCGCTCGAACCCACCGAAATCGTCACCCGGCATCGTTTCTAGGGTATCGGGTCAGAGAGGGATGACCGTGACCTCCCAGAGGAGGTCGTCCAGGCGGCTCGCGCGGAGCACGAACGATCCGAACTGCTCCGCTGCGAAGGCTTCGAGGCTCGGAATGGACGCACTCGACGGCATGTCGTCGACGACCAGCGTCCTCGTCTCGTCGGTGACCACGAGCTGGATCTCGTCGCCGTCCACGTGCTCGGGCACCTCCACCACCTGGACGCGCTTGGCGGCGACGCTCCAGACGTCGGCGTCCTGGCGGAGCCCGAAGGCGTGATACGGAGCAGGCAGGGACAGCGCATCGGCCAGCGGGACGAGCGTTCCGTCCGGAACGTCCTCGTCGACGACGAGGCTCCCGTCGGGCAGGGCGACGAACTCCACGTTGTCGCCCGGCAGCCCAGGCGCTTCGGCGCTCGCCACGGCGTCCCACTCGCGCTCCCGTGGGATCCCGTGGATGCCGACGACCTGCCAGAACGGATGCCGCGGGTCGATCGGCTCACGGGGCGAGAGATCCGCGAGGTCGCGCGCGTAGTCGAGCCCGCCCTCCTTGGCGAGCTGCTGGTGGATGGGCCGTTCGCGCCTGAAGAAGCCCAAGAGACCGCTAGTTGGGCTCGATCAGCCCGTAATCCCCGTCGCGCCGCCGGTACACGACGTTGATGATCTCGGTCTCGGCGTTGCGGAAGACGAAGAAGTCGTGGCCGATGAGCTCGAGCTGGAGGATCGCCTCCTCGGGGGACATCGGGTTCACGGAGAACTGCTTCGTCTTGACGATCGTCGTGTCGTCGTCCGGCGCCTCGAGCGGCGGCGGTTCTGTTGGGACACCTCCGTCGCGCGCATGCCGGCGCGGGGCGACGCGGCGCTTCTCGCGGTAGCGCTTGACCTGGCGCTCGAGCTTGGCCACGAGCTGATCGATCGACGCCTTCATGTCGGCGGAGGTCTCGCGTGCGCGCAGCACGGGCCCCTTCGTCCACACGGTCGCCTCGGCCACGTGGTTGTCCGCGATCGACGGATTCTTCTCGATGGCGAGCTCGAGCTCGACGCGCGTTGGGTCGCTCACGAGCCGGTCGAGCTTGCCCAGCTTCTCCTCGGCGTACGTGCGGATCTGCTCGCTGACCTCGAGGTTGCGGCCCTTGACCTGGAGACGCATCTTGCAGAAACGCTATCTCACAACACGTGCGAATGTGACCACCTCGACGCGGCGGGCTCCGCCTTTGCGAAGGGCAGTGGCCGCTGCAGACACCGTGGCGCCGCTCGTGTAGACATCATCGACGAGAACGATCGTCTTCGGCACGGCCGCGGTCGGTGAAAACGCGCCTCGGACGTTCCGTCGCCGTTCCGCGAGTGTGAGGCCCTTCTGCGGCGCCCTCCCGTGTGCGCGCCTGAGCAGCGGGACGACCGGGAGCTGCCAGCGGGCGCCGAGCTCGGCTGCCAGGCGGTGCGCAGGATTGTGGCCGCGTTTGAGCAGGCGGTCGTGATCGGCCGGGACGAACGTGATCGTATACGCGCTCGGTCGGGGGACGACGCTGTCCACGAGCTCGGCGGCGGGCTCGGCGAGCGTGCGCTGTCCACGCTCCTTCCACGCGCCCACGAGCCGCTTCGCCGAGTCGTCGTAGGCAACCGCCGCCCTCGCTCTAGCGAACGCGATCCGTCGGCCGGCGCACTCGCGACAGCGCTCCACCGGCCACGCCGTCGGCGCGCCGCACCGCTCGCACGCCGGCGGGCCGAGGCGGCGCAGCTTCTGGTTGCATTCGCGGCAGAGGGCCTCACCATCCCGGCCGCACACGGCGCATCGCACCGGGAGCAAGAGATGGAGGAGCGAGAGCATCCCCTGACCGTAGAAGTCGATTCAAGACCGAACGCTGACGACTTCGGGCCAAGATGCGAAAGGCCGCGAAGAGCGGCCTTTCGGGGGAGGGCACTTGGAGAGGTCAGTCCACGGTGTCGCGTTTCAATCTCCGCAAGAAGCCTCGCCGCACCCAGCGCACGCTGTCGAGCGCGGCCGTTAGCGGCGCGTCGTGTGCGGCGGCGACGGCCACGGAGGTGGGAGAGGGATGGATCGGTGACTGCTCGGGCATTTGCTGTTCCTTTCGTTCGGTCATTTCGAGCATGGAACCAGCCGCCCCTAAGCAGCGCGTGAGAAGGGGTTAAGGACCCACTAAGAGTTCGATGAGGACAGGTCGTAACGTTCCCGGGTCGAGAGCCCCGCTCGCTCCCGGAGCAGGTTGTCCGCGGCCAGCAGCTGGCCGAGGTCGCCGATGTCGTGCCATTCGCCAGGCGCCCGGTAGCCGTAGACGGGCTCGCGGGTGTGCAGCCAGGCCATGAAGTTGCCCGGAGCGTCTGGAGGATTGCCCTCCTCGAAGTAGCGCGGCAGCAGCGCCAGATGGTCGCCCCGGTAGATGTACGACGCCGTCGCCGCGAGGTTGCCCTTCGGCTCGGCGGGCTTCTCCTCGAGCCCGATCACGCGCTCGTCGTCGTCGAGCTGGACGACGCCGTAGTTCCGGAGCAGGCGTCGGTCGGCGACCTCGTGCACCGCGACCGCGCTTCCGCCCTTGGCGCGCCAGAAGTCGGCGAATTCGGCCAGCGAGTAGCCGATCAGGTTGTCGCCGGCGACGATCAGCAGGTCCTCGCCTTCGAGGCCCCCGCGCTCGATTGCGAACGCGGCGTCGCCGATCGCACCGAGCCGGTCCTCGTTCGAGGTCGTGCCGTCATCGTGCACGGTCACATCCTCGGGAGCCCAGTCCCGCAGGGCTCCCGCGAAGCGGGCGTTCGTGACGAGGTGGATCTCGTCGAGGTCGTCCACTTCGCGGATCCGGTCGAGCAGGTAGTCGAGCATCGGCCGCTCCGCAAGCGGGAGCAGCATCTTCGGGATCGAGTCCGTCAGCGGCCGGAGCCGGGTGGCGTACCCGGCCGCAAGGATCAGCCCTTTCACCGAGGGCCTGTCCCTCGTGGCGTTACGATCAAGGGACAGTCCCTCGTTGCGTAGCGTACAAGGGCCTGGCCCTTGTTAGGTGCCCTCGTCCCAGGAGGCCAGGTACTTCTCCTGCTCCGGCGTCAGCTCGTCCTTCTCGATGCCCATCGTCGCCAGCTTGAGCCGCGCGATCTCGGTGTCGATCTCCTCGGGCACGTCGTAGACCCTGCGCTCGAGCGAGGCCGCGTTCTCGACGATGAACTCGGCCGAGAGAGCCTGGTTTGCGAAGGACATGTCCATGACTTGCGCCGGGTGGCCCTCCGCCGCTGCGAGGTTGACGAGCCGCCCGTCGGCGAGCAGGTAGAGCCGTCGTCCGTCCTCGAGCACGAACTCGTCGACGAACTGCCGCGCCTCGCGGCTCTCCGAGGCCATGCCCCGGAGCGCCGGTATGTCGATCTCGACGTTGAAGTGGCCAGTGTTGGCGAGGATCGCACCGTCCTTCATGACCTCCATGTGCTCCCGGCGGATGACGCCTTTGTCGCCGGTCGCCGTCACGAAGATCTCGCCGACCTCGGCCGCCTTCGCCATCGGCAGCACCTCGAACCCGTCCATGACGGCCTCGAGCGCCTTCAGCGCGTCGACTTCCGTGACGATCACGTGCGCGCCCATGCCCTTCGCGCGAGTCGCTAGCCCACGGCCGCACCAGCCGTAGCCCGCGACGACGAACTTCGATCCGGCGAGCAGCTTGTTCGTCGCTCGCACGATCCCGTCGACTGTCGACTGGCCCGTGCCGTAGCGGTTGTCGAACAGGTGCTTCGTGTTCGCCTCGTTGACGGCGACGATCGGAAAGCCGAGCGCGCCGTCTCGCTCCAGAGCCTTCAGCCGAATGACACCTGTGGTCGTCTCCTCGGTGCCGCCGATCACGTCGCCGAGCTGCTCGCGCCGATGCGCGTGGAGCACGCCGATCACGTCGGCGCCGTCGTCCATCGTGATCTGCGGCTTGTGGTCGACCGCGGCCTCGATGTGCTGGTAGTACGTGTCGTTGTCCTCGCCCTTGATCGCGAAGACGGACACGTCGAACTCCTCGACGAGCGCGGCCGCGACGTCGTCCTGCGTCGACAGCGGGTTCGAGGCGCAGAGGACGACGTCCGCGCCCCCCGCCTTCAGCGTGCGGGCGAGGTTCGCGGTCTCGGTCGTCACGTGCAGACAGGCCGAGATGCGGTAGCCGGCGAGCGGCTCCTCGCTCGCGAAACGCTCGCGGATCGCGCGGAGCACCGGCATGTTCCGGTCGGCCCACTCGATCCGCCTGATTCCTTCGCCCGCGAGGGCGAGGTCCTTCACATCGTGTCGTCGTGTCGTGGCCATCAGCCCTCTTCTCCCTTGAGTCGATTCCTCATGCGACGAGCAGCCGCTCGTGCTTGCGCTGCTCCCAGTCGAGCGCGTCGACGCCGCGTCCGTGCAGCCAGGTCTCCAGCTCGGCGCGGAGCTCGGGCTCGCGCCTGAGCCGCGCCGCGAACGCGACCTCGCCGAGGTCGACGCCGAAGCGCCGCCGCAACTCGCGCAGCGACCGTAGCTGGTTCAGCTCACGCAGGCCGTACGACCGGTAGCCGGCAGACGTGCGCTGGGGAACGACGAGGCCCGTCGACTCGAGGTAGCGGAGCATCCTCGGCGACCAGCCCGTTCGTCTGGCGGCGTCTCCAACACGCACGGGCAGAACCTTACCACACCTATGTCAAGGTTCGACGCGACCGTACCGGTCTTCGAGGCGAACGACGTCCTCGAGCTGCGGCGTCGAGACCTCGATGATCGTCGTGTCCTCGAGCGCCCGCACCCGGTGGATCGTGCCCGGACGCATCCTGAACGCCGCTCCGGCGGCGACGACCTCCGAATTCGGCGTCTTGTCGCCGGGACGGCCCATCTCGATCTGGGCGCGGCCAGAGTGGATCAGCCACGACTCGTCCTTCTCACGGTGGAACTGGAGGCTGAGCGACTCGCCGGCCTTGACGAACAGGATCTTTCCGCAGTAGTCGTCGGTCAGGGCCCAGATCAGCTCGTGTCCCCACGGCTTCTCGACCTTCGTCGGCTCGATGCCGAACTCCGACAGCTGGCCGAAGTTCGGAGATATCAGGTGATCGCTCATGTTCGTGCGACCTCCGTCAGCCAGTCGGGGTGTGCACGCAGGTGCTCGTCGGCGACGCGCAGGTCCTTCGGAGTGTTCACCGTCAGCCAGAGGCCGGCGTGGCGGTGGGCGTAGAGCTTGCCGTCCGCGGCCAGCCCGGGCAGCGTCGTCCGTTCATGGTCGCCCTTCTCCGGAAGCCGCGCCAGCGCCTCGTCGTCGAAGACGTTGACGCCCGCATGGGCCCAGAACGGGAGCTGGGGCGACTCCTGGAAGCCGTTCACACGATCGTCGTCGCCGAGGTCGACGACGCCGAACGCCGTCGGCAGCGGAGCGACGACGATGGTCGCCGCCGCGGCGTGCTGGTTGTGGCCAGCGAGCAGTGCAGCCAGGTCGACGTCGATCAGCTCGTCGCCGTTCAGGACGTAGAGCGGGCCGCTCTCCTCGCGCGCCCGGACGGCCAGGCGAAGCCCTCCCCCACGCCCCAGCGGCTCCGCTTCGGGCACGGTCACGATCTCGGGGCCGATTCCCGCGAGCTCGGCCTCGAAGACGTCCTCCTGGCCGGCCGCGCAGCTGACGATGACGCGCTCTACGCCGACGGCCCGCAGCTGGGAGACCTGGTACGACGCGAGCGGCCGCCCCCCGATCGGGACGAGCGCCTTCGGACGACCCTCAGCCGCAGCGCCGAGCCGCTCGGCCTTCCCGCCGGCGATGAGAACAGCTTCCACGGCCTCGCGCATGTCGTCCGTGTTCGGCTTGAAGGCGAGCCCGAGGAGTGCGATCGTCTTGCCGCGCAGGTTGCCGAGCCTCTGCTGGAGTTTCGTCACGACGCGCCGCTTCTGGAGGTCGTTGACCTCGATCACGGCGCTCACGAGCTGGAAGTGGTAGCCGCTGTTTCCGGCGAGCAGCTTGAGAAATGACACGTCCTTGGGGAAGCAGCTGCCGCCGTAGCCGATGCCCGGGTTCAGGTAGCTCGTCCCGATCCGCCGGTCGAGGCCCATCCCGTAGGCGACCTCGTCGACGTTCGCCCCGACCGCCTCCGACACGTTCGCGATCTCGTTGATGAAGCTGATCCTCGTCGCGAGAAACGCGTTCGCCGCGAGCTTGATCATCTCGGCGGACGCGACGCTCGTGCGCACCACGGGCGCGTCGAACCCGTCGTATAGAGCAGCGACCCGGTCGCCCGACGCCTCGTCGAACGACCCGATCACGATCCGGTCCGGGTGCACGAAATCCTCGACCGCTCGACCCTCGGAGAGGAACTCGGGGTTCGCGGCGTAGCCGACATGCTCGAGCCCCCGCTGGTCGAGCGTCGCCCGGACCTTCTCGCCTGTTCCGACCGGAACGGTGCTCTTCATGACGAGCGTCGCCTCGCCGGGGTCTCCGAGGTCGTCGATCACCGACCAGACGTAGCTGAGATCCGCGTCGCCCGAGACCGTGGGCGGCGTGTCGACGCACGTGAAGAAGATCCGCGCGTCCGCCTTCAGGTCGTCGACGTCGAGCGTGAACGTCAGCCGGTCGCGGTTCCGCTCGAGCACCTCCGCGAGCCCTGGCTCGTGGAATGGGACGCGCCCGGCGCGCAGCGCCTCGATCTTCTCGGGCACGACGTCGCGGACGACGACCCGATGGCCGAGCTCGGCAAAGCATGCGCCCGTGACGAGACCGACCCACCCGGCCCCGAAGACGCCGAGGGGCGGCTTCTCCGCGTTCACGCCGGCAAATCTACTTGTGGAGCGGGCGGAGGCCCTTCGCGATCGCGAGCATCGTCTCGTTCGACATCGAGTCGAGAAGCGATCGCGAGCATCGTCTCGTTCGACATCGAGTCGAGAAGCGTGTTCACGACCCAGTAGCTCGAACCGCCGGCCCTGAGCACGACCATGTGCAGGTGCGGCCCGTTGAAGTAGAGGTCGTACTGGCGGCCCTTGATCACCTGGCTGAGGTTCTTGTCCGCGAGCGCGGGCGCATCGTTCCAGTTCGTCTCCTGGATGCCCCAGTACTCGTTCCCGCTCTTCGCGAACGTGAAGCGGACCGTCTTCCCCTTGTCGAGCTTGTACACCCGGTACGGAACCTCGGTGCTGAGGGCCGATGTGCTCTCGAGCACGGTCGGGATCTGGAGTGGGAAGCCGACCTTCCACGCCGCGGCGGCGCGAACGACCGGGAGCATGTCCGACTTGCCGGGCCTGATCGACGGCGGCTCCTTCGGCGGGGTGCGGTCGACCGGGGTCGGCGTCAGCTCGCCGGAGAAGGTCTGGCCCACGATCACGAGCAGCATCGCGCTGTTGCGGAGGACCTGGAGCGCGCTGTTGTGCTTCGGCATCGGGTGGATCTCCGACGAGTTGAAGAGCGCCGAAACGCGTTCGGCCGCGCGCTTCGCCTTAGGCCTCGCCGTGTAGAAGATCTGCGTCCTGAACGAGCTCTCCCAGCGGCCCGGTGCATTCGCCTGGAAACCCTGGGGCGGGCCGAGCATCCGGTAGCCCTTCTGGCCGAGCAGATAGCTCGTGTTCGCGGCTGCACCCGGCTTCCCGTTTCCGTTCAGCACCACGATCGAGACGCTCCTCGGGCTCGGGCCGTTCTTCGAGCGCAGCTTGCGGCCCGTGGCCGCGGCCGTCGCCTTCTCGGGCGCCTGGACGTCCGGGTGGAGGAACTCCTGGACCGCGGCCTGGATGTTCGACGGGTCGGTGTGCAGCTCGTTCGCGCCCGTGATCCCGTCGATCTTGACCTGGACGAAGTTGCCGGCCGGCAGCGCGTAGGCGAAGAACGCGTAGCTGATCAGGTCTTTGCCCGAGAGCTCGCCCTTCTTCTGGCCGATCTCGACGTTGTTCCGCATCACTCCAAGGAGCTTCGGAACCGTCTTCGGGTTCTTCCAGTTGTGGTTGACCGCCTGCTTGACGGCCTTCACGAACAGCTGCTGGCGGGCCAGGCGGAAGAGATCCGAGTCCGTGTGCCGGAAACGGACATAGTCGAGCGCCTGCCAGCCCTTGAGCTTCTGGTAGCCGGGCCAGAGATTGATCGTCGCGTAGACGCCGCCCGTCGGGTTGTAGTAGCGGCGGTCGACGTCCATCCAGACTCCGCCGAGCTTGTTGACGATGTCGCGGAAGCCCTGGAAGTTGACCGTGATCAGATAGTGGATCGGCAGGTCGGTGAGCGAGCGCACGGTTTCGAGCGTGCCGGCAGGCCCGCAGAAGGAGTAGGCGGCATTGATGCGGCCGACGTAGGTCCGCCCGTCCGGGCAACGGCCGTTGACGATGAGGTCGCGCGGGAACGAAAGCATCGAGATCGTGTTCGTGTTCGGATCGGCCCGCAGGAGCATGACGGTGTCGGAGCGCGATGGGCTGTTGCCGTCCTCGGGTCGATGGTCGTAGCCGATGACGAGGGCGTCGGCCGGGGCACCTGCCTTCGGGACGTCCAGGCTCTTACGAGCTCTTTCCGTCTGCACGCTGCGCGGCGCGAAGGCATGCGCGTTCTCGTCCGTGTAGATGTACGCGCCGCCCGCGACGCCGAGGACAGCCGCCACGACGAGCGCGACGAGGATGAAGAGGATCAAGCCCACGGTTCGCAGCGCGCCGCGGCGCTTCTCGGGCTGCTGGTACCGCGTGAACGGGGTCTGGACGTCCGGCGGGAGAACGGCTCGGCCGTTTCCGTTGCCGTCTGCTGCTCGGCCGATTCCTCGCTTGAGAGTGGTCCGCACGGGTTCTAGAAACAATGCGAACGCCGTCCGGCGCCCGCCGATCAGAATAGCCGACTACACGGCTGGTCGATCAGTTCTCGGACCGCTCCCCCACTCCTTGTAACAGTCTGTTACTAGGAGGTCGAGCCGGCGTGGGCGCGGTTCAGGGACTCCTCCGCGAGGCGCGTGCCTTCGACCATGTTGCGGAGCTTCTCGTACGCGACGTCCCAGCTGCGCGTGCGCAGGCCGCAGTCCGGGCAGACGTGGATCCGCGCCGGATCCCCGAAGACGTCGACCGCGTACAGGATCCGGTCGCGCACGAGCTCGGGCGACTCGATGAAGTCCGTGTGGATGTCGGTGACGCCGAGGCCGAGGATCGGCTCGTACGGAAGATCGCGCCACTTCGAGATCACCTAGGTCGTAGTCCGAGAAGCAGAGGTGCGTCGAGAACGTGCAGTCGAGCCCCTCGACGGAGACGTTGAAGCTCTCGACGAAGATGTCGAGCTCGTCCTCCTCGGTCGACGCGCCCGGCTCGTCGATCTGGATCCACGTCGCGCCGAGGGCGATCAGGGCCTCGAGGTTCGGCCGGATGATGTTCCGAGCGATGTCGAGCGTCAGCTGGCGCCGAGCATCGACCTCGTCCTGCCTGGACAGGCCTCCACCGAGGCGGCCCGTCTTCGGCAGGTGGTGCTCGTCGTACGACCACACGGCGAGCGTGTAGGCGCCCGTGATCGGGATCTTCAGCTCGTGCTTGGCCGCGGACTTGAGAAACGAGAACTCGTCGTTGTGGTACGGCTCGCCCAGCGAGACGGGGCCGACCGCCGCCGACTTCGAGTAGTACTTGTTGTCGAACGAGCGGATCGTGCCGCGGGGCTCGAAGCCGTTCGAGTGCGCGATCGCCCACGCGTACATCTCGCTGCGCTGCTGCTCGCCGTCCCAGATCACGTCGACACCGGCGGACTCCTGGAGACGCAGGCAGTAGCGGCTCGACCAGCGCGCGATCTCGTCCGGGTCGCGCTCGTCCTGGCGCAGGAGCTCGACGAGCTCCTCGTGCCCGTCGACCTCGAGCCTCTCTCCCCAGGCCTTTGCGTGCTCGATGTCGCTCTCCTCGAGCGGCTTGCCCGCCGAGGTCTTGACGAGCCAGGGCGGCTTCGCGAGCGACCCCACCTCATGTGTCAGGAACTTGATGTCGCCGTTCGAGCTCATGCAGCCTCCGTCTTCGCCTTGCCGAGCCGCGCCAGCTTCTCGCGCGCGACCGCCTCGGAAACGTACTGAAGATCCCCGTTCGGAACGAGCGCGATCGCCCCGACGCCGCGCTCGCGGAGTCGGCCGGCGAACGCAGCGATCTCCCCGGGCTCCTCGGGAACCGAGCTCCGTCCGTCGAGAACTCCTGCGAGCAGCGTCTTGCCGAAGCCCTCGGGTACCGAGCTCACCTTCGTCGCATAGAAATCGACGCCGATCCCGTCCACGGGCAGGTCGGCGAGCCCCTGTTGGAACAGCCTGTCCGCGCTGCCGAACGTGACCCAGAGCGCGAGCTTCGGGCCGCCGCCGAGCTTCTCGAGCGCTGCGGCGAGCGCGTCCAGGCCGCCGTTCTCGGCGCGCGCGAGAAACGGCTCCTCGAGCACGACCAGCTCGGCGTCCAGCGCGTCGATCTGCGGCTTGAGGACGCCCTCGGCCAGCTCGGAGGGGGCGACGCCCGTGCCGTGTGCCAGCGCGAACGGCGACGGCAGCGTGACCAGCCGGGGGCCTGGCAACGGCGCGACGTAGCCGCCGTTCAGAGGCTGGGACAACGCCGGGGCGTCGGTCGCGGCATGCGGAGCTCGGTAGAAGGTATTCGTGTCCAGGAAGCGCGTGAGAGCCCCCTTCTCCAGGCCGTCCGCAGACTCGACCAGAGGCCTGAAGACGTCCTGCCATCGGAGCATCCCATCGGCAAGGAGATCGAGCCCGGCGCTCTGCTGCACGGCGACGAGCTCCGCGAGGTCGCGCTCTACCTGCTGCTCGACCGCCTCCGGGCTCGTGCGACCGCGATCGAGGTCGCGCGTGGCCTGTACGAGCTCCTCCGAGCGCGGATAGATCCCCGGCGCGAAGGCTTGTAACAGACTGTTACTTGGCTCAGCCACGGCCGCCCACCGCCAACTGGTTCTCCGCGTGCCTGACGCGCTGCTCGATCTGCCAGCGGTCCGCGTCCGACTCGCCGCGCTCGATCCGCTCCAGCTCGGCCTGCGCGTCCTCGAGCTGCTTCCGGGCGCGGGCGTCGTCGATGTGCTTCGCATCGACCGCGTCGTCGACGAGCGCCAGCGCGCGGTCCTGCTCGACCTTGAAGAACCCGGGCCCGGTCGCGAACTCATGCACCTCGCCGTTGCGCTTCACGTGCACGCGCGTCGACCCCGCCTTGAGCAACGCGATCAGCGGCGCGTGTCTCGCCAAGACGCCGATCTCCCCGGCCGCGCCGGGCACGATCACCATCTCGACTTCGCCCTCGAAGACAGGCCCGTCGGGCGTGACGAGCGAAACGTCGAACGTTGCCATCTACGCGGGAACGGGCTCC
>WNGI01001990.1_pt1 | contig 17441 bp, 15 predicted proteins | sample 5400621 | NCBI WGS metagenome assembly WNGI01 (sample SAMN13153374, study PRJNA577476) | soil metagenome | isolation source: 20 cm soil or saprolite under Garry oak tree replicate 1 | place: USA:California | collected 2016-06-15 | reverse complement strand
TGCCAGACTTGGGCTCATTCTCATTTTCAATCCGTGCGTGTTGACCATGAATCTTACGCGTTTTTTCTTACTGAAACCATGCGTGGCTCAAACCGTACAAGCCATTAGGCTGTCAAACTCTCGACCGTCACACAATCAACCCGGGTTGCATATGAAAAGCACGTCGATGAGAACCGTCGCCGGGTGGACCGGCGTAGTGCTCGCCGTCCTGATACCCAGCGTAACTCGCGCAGATCCCGCAGACGTCACCTCGCCTCGCAACGCTGTCGTCAACGCGACCGGAGCGCGCCAGATCAAGATCGAAGCGGGTGCCGGATTCCTTCACGTCAACGGTCGGAATGGCATCAACGATGTCCGCGTGACCGGCGTCGCACGCGCATCCAATCGCCGCATTCTCGACGGAATCCGACTCATCGCAGAGCGACGCGGTGACATCGTTTTCATCAAGACGGAAGTCCCCGATGATCACTCGATCTGGGATTTGTTCCGCGGAGATTTCACCCAGCAGTTGGATCTCACTATCGATGTTCCCGTATCGATCCCGCTCGACGTCGCTGACGGCAGCGGTGAGCTCACGATCAAGGGCACAGGACCTCTGACGCTGACCGATGGCTCGGGCGATCTCGAAGTTTCAGGGATCACGGGCAACGTGCGAATAACCGATGGCTCGGGCAACATCACTGTGTCGGGCGTCGACGGCGACGTTTATGTTGACGACGGCTCCGGGAACATTGACGCGAACAATGTCACCGGCAACTTTACGATCGGCGATGACGGCTCGGGCAGCGTAGACGTGAGTGGTGTCGGCGGAACGATGCGCGTCAACGAGAAAGGCTCGGGGTCGCTGACAGTCAACAGAGTTGGCGGCGATTTCATCGTCGGCAGCAAAGGCAGCGGCGCCATCGACTACAGCACGGTGAAAGGCACCGTCGACATTCCCGATCGAAAGCGGCGCGGTCGCCGGGGATAGATCATCCGAGGCGGTCGCCGCACGAACTGAACGGAATGCAGTAAATGGCGACAACCGTCTCGACGCTTGGCGCGACAGCGGCGAGTGAATCGCGCGCGCATTCCGCGACACTTGCTGCGGAATGGCCGATTTATTCGGTGGTTTTTGCGTCGACGTGCATCATCGTCGGCCTTATGTGGGACATCTCGTGGCACCGCACCATTGGTCGCGATACGTTCTGGTCGCCGCCACATCTACTCGAGCAAATCGCTGCGATCGTCGCCGGGCTGAGCTGCGGTTACGTCGTTCTCCAGACAACATTCGCAGGATCGCCTGAAGCACGAGGAAAGTCAGTCCGCTTCTGGCGATTCTTTCAAGCGCCACTTGGCGCCTGGGTTTGTATCTGGGCGACCATCACGATGATCACGTCCGCGCCGCTCGACAATTGGTGGCACAACGCCTACGGACTCGACGTGAAAATCATAAGTCCGCCGCACATGGTTCTCGCCGCCGGCATGATCGGCATCGAAGTCGGCGCGATGCTCATGGTACTCGGCGCACAGAACCGCGCGACGACAGAGCGCGATCGGCGCCGGCTTGGATTCGTCTTCGCCTACGCCGGAGCAATCGTTCTCTCGATGGCGGCGGTTCTAGTCGAGGAGAACGCGGCGTTCGGAAACGAGATGCACGGGTCGGCGTTCTACAAGATCACTGCGATGGTGATTCCAATTTTTCTCGTCGCGTTCGCGCGGAGCTCGCGACTCAAATGGCCGGCTACGACGACAGCACTCCTTTATATGGTATTCGTGCTGATCAACATCTGGGTGATCCAGCTATTTCCGGCGCAGCCGAGGCTGGCACCGATTTACAATCCGGTGACGCACATGGTGCCGTCGCCGTTTCCCTTGCTGCTCGTATTCCCTGCGATTTGCATCGATCTCCTGATGCAGCGGTTTGGCACTAATCGTGACTGGCCGCTCGCCCTGGCAATTGGCGTTTCGTTTGTTGGAGTGATGCTTGCCGTTCACTGGTTCTGGGGCGATTTCCTTCTGTCGCGGTTGGCCAGAAATAATTTCTTCGCCGCCGACAAATGGGATTACAACAGCAGACTCGGCCCCTGGCGGTATGAGTTCTGGAATCTGGATCGCGACGCGAGTAGAAATTTCAGCCCGCTGCACCTCGCGCAAGGCATTGGGATAGCAATGATCTACGGTGCGATCTCAGCGCGCATTGGATTGTTGTGGGGGAAGGGCATGGCGCGCATCAAGCGATGAAGCTGCAGTCGCTTTTCCGCAATCTTGGGTTGACGTTGTTGTGCGTGGTGCTTTCGGCGCACGTCGGCAGTCCGGATGCGTGGTTCGAGGGTAACGCCGGTCCTTACAAAGTCACGATTCAGGTGCAAATGGCGGGAGTCGTTCCCGGAGTCGCGCAGATTTTCGTTACCACGGCGGGGGATAAACCCGATCGTCACCGTCGTCGCAAACAAGTTCGACGCAACAGGTGGGGCGCCACCGCCCGAAGTAGCGATCCCCGTCGAAGATTCTCCCGACACGTACATCGCAAGGCTGTGGCTCATGGCGCCCGGCTCGAACAGCATCACCGTTGAAGTGAGTGGAGCGAAAGGAAGCGGGAAAGCGGTCGTTCCAGTGGTGAATGTTCCACTGCGCCGACTGGAGTTCGATCATCGGCTCGCGATTGGCTTATCTGGAATCGCTCTCTTTTTGTTTGTTGGACTGGTCACAATCATCGGTGCGGCCGTTCGCGAAAGTACGTTGCCACCGGGAGAGCTGCCTTCATCCGGCAATCGATCGCGGGCGAGACTCGCGATGATCGGAACGGGCGCTGGACTCGCTTTGATTCTTTTCGGCGGATGGCGCTGGTGGCATTCCGAGGACTCACAGTACAGACGAAATATTTTCAAGCCGCTGGCGTCGAAAGCAGAAGTCGTCAGCTCCAGTGTGACGCCAAAGGTTGTGTTTTCCATCACCGACTCTGATTGGGTTCATCGGAGCGACACCGCGCGGGTGCGCACACGTCAAAGGCGCACGAGCTGGTCGGCCCTCGTCGAGGATCACGGAAAGCTCATGCACCTTTTCCTGATTCGTGACGACATGGGCGCATTCGCACACCTGCATCCGACGACAGCTGATTCGGTTGATTTCGAATCCAATCTTCCTCCAGTTCCCTCGGGGAACTACCGAGTCTTCAGCGATGTCGTTGTCGAGAGCGGCTATGCGCAGACGATGGTCACGACATTGACTGTAGGTGCCGGCGCAAGTGCTGATGCGGCGAAGCTGCGGCTTACCGATCCAGATGATTCATGGTTCACCGGTGAAGCTACGAGCACTCGTTCAGCGATTCTCGCGGATGGCTCAACGATGACGTGGGTTGGTACAGCTGCCCCCGTGATTGCTGGACGTGAGGCCGGGCTACGATTCGAAGTCAGGAATTCCGACGGTACGCAGGCGACTCTCGAGCCATACATGGGAATGGCGGCGCACGCCGCGGTCGCAAGAGACGACGGATCAGTGTTCGTACACCTGCATCCAATGGGAACGATCTCGATGGCATCGCAGCTGACGTTCGCCTTGCGACAGCCTGGCGACACAGTTTCCGGTCGGCTTGGAAAGCGGCTAAGCGCAGCGGAGCATTCCGCGATGAATGCCATGCCCACGGCGATTGGCTCAGTTGGTTTTCCTTATGCGTTTCCAAAGCCGGGTAAGTACCGGATCTGGGTGCAAGTGCGCAAAGAGGGGCGAATTCTCACTGGCGCGTTTGACATACTTGTGATTTCTGGCGTGAAGAGTGCAGACTAGCTGCACTGCCGCGACCGAATCCGGTCGGCCGAGCACCGCTATTCGAACTCATCGATGAAACAGAGGACCACTCACGTGAATCAGAAATTGATCTCGTTCGCCGCAGCGCTCGCACTACTGATGTCGCCGCTCGCTGTCTCCGGCCAGTCGGCGACTAAAGTTGCGCAATCCGACCACAGCGTTGGGCCTACGATCTCCGCCAATACCGCGGGCGTTCGCGCTCCAACCGTCGCGCGTTCGCTCAACGCGCGCGCCGCTGATTCGCACATGGGGGCCGGAGAGAATGTTGCGCTGATGGTCGTTGGGGGAGCGGCTCTAATCATCGGCGCAATAATCGGAGAAACAGCGGGAATCCTGATCGCCGTCGCAGGCGCAGCGATCGGACTGTATGGGCTGTACCATTTCATTCAGTAACAGCTAACCGCTACCAGCAACCCGCCGCCTGCTAATTCGAGGTGGGCAGCGGGAAGCGCGAGGCTGGTAGCGGTACTTATTGCGCACAATCGGGATTGATTGGACATTGGTGACACAGCTTCCCTCCATCGGAGCACACGAATGTTCAATCAGTCCCGCTCGGCTTTTCGTGCAGCGCTCGTTTTTGCTGCTACCCTCGTAACCGCCGCCGCTTCCGCCGGCGCACAATCGATCAGTGGCAGAATCACTGACGCTGCCACCGGTCAGCCGCTGAATGGCGCGCGTGTCGCGCTGAGCGGCACGCTTCAGGGAACGGTTGCCCGGGCAGATGGTTCCTATCATCTCCCAGTCGCCGCTGGCACTCAGGTTGTTAGAGTCAGCTACATCGGCTACTCGCCCGCCATCGATACGGTGGTTGTCGGCGGCGAAGGCGCAACCCGCGACTACAAGCTCGTCAAAGGCACCGTGCAGCTCGACGTCAATGTCGTCATTGGTACTCGACTCAACGACCGCACCGTTCTCAACGCCGCGGTTCCAGTTGACGTGCTCACTCCGGCTGAGATTCAGCAGACGGGCCAAATCGAAACGAATCAGGTGATTCAGATGCTGGCGCCGTCGTTCAACTTTCCTCGGCCAACAATCTCGGATGGTACCGACCACATTCGTCCAGCAACATTGCGTGGACTCGGTCCCGATCAGATTCTCGTGCTCGTCAATGGAAAGCGGCGTTATACGACGGCTCTCGTAAACGTGAACGGGACGATCGGCAGAGGTTCAACTGGCGTCGATCTCAACGCAATTCCGTCGAGCGCAATCGAGCGCATTGAAATTCTTCGCGACGGCGCGGCGGCGCAGTATGGCTCCGACGCGATTGCGGGTGTGATCAACATCATTCTCAAAACCGATCCGACGACTGAGGTCGGAACGGAGATGGGGCAGAACTACACCACGCTGAAGCCGAAGGACACGACATTTGTGCGGAACGTCGCGCAGCTGAAGGACACGCGCCTCACTGATGGAGATGTTTCAGAGTGGGATGCGAATACCGGAATGAATTTCAGAGGCGGCGGGTTCTTTCATGTTACCGGTCAGTACGAGCATCGTGGCTCGACCAATCGCTCGCTGCCTGATTTGCGAACGCAATACCTCGCGGGCAATCCAAAAAATGCGACGTATACCGGAGACAATCACTTTCGGCAGGGTGACGCGCTCGTAAACGACATCGGATTCATGATCAACGCGAATTTGCCGCAGATGTCGAGTGGCGCGCAGGTCTATGCATTCGGCGGCGCTTCCCGCCGCGAAGGTCAATCAGCCGGGAACTGGAGACAGCCGTTAAACAACAACACCGTCCGCTCCATTTTCGAAGATGGATTCCTGCCGTTTATCAACAGCACCATCGGCGATTACTCTGCGACGCTTGGTGTTAAAGGTGACGTTGCCAAATGGAAATACGATTTGAGCGGGAGCTACGGTCACAACCAATTCGACTTCCTGATCACAAACACCGTCAATCCCACGCTCGGTACAGCGAGTCCGACTGAGTTCGATTCCGGCGGATTTCGGTTCGGTCAGGCAGTTGCGAATCTCGACATAGTGCGCGCCTTCCCAGTGTCGTCGTTCGCGAGCCCGGTCAACTTCGCGTTCGGCGCCGAAGCGCGCCGCGATGCGTACGGCGTGAGAGCGGGAGAGCCTGATTCGTATCGAGACGGTGGAGTGAAAGTACTCGACGGTCCCAACACGGGTGCGCAGCCTGCTCCCGGTGCGCAGGTATTCCCGGGATTCCAGCCAGCTGATGCCGGCGACCACAGTCGCACGAACGTCGCAGGTTACGTTGACCTCGAAACGACTCCTCTCGCGAAACTGCTTCTCGGTCTCGCTGGCCGCACCGAGCACTACAGTGATTTTGGAAATACGACGACCGGAAAAGCCTCGGGTCGCTTCGAATTTTATCCCGGCTACGCGATTCGCGGCGCGATTCAGACTGGATTCCGCGCACCCTCGCTCGCCCAGGAATTTTTCTCGTCGACAGCCACGAACTTCCTGAACTTCGGCCAGGGATTGGTGCCAGTTGAAGTGCGCACGTTACCTGTGACAAGTGGTGCAGCACAGGCGCTCGGTGCCGAGCCGCTCAAGCCTGAGAAGTCGGTAAACTATAGTGTCGGGCTCGCGCTCGCTCCGCTGCAGAATCTCTCGCTCACTGCGGACTACTATCACATCAAGATCGACGATCGCATCGTCCTGTCCGGCAACTTCACCGGCGCGGCGATGACAGCATTCCTCGCGTCCAAGGGGTTCCCCGGAGTGGGGAGCGCGCGGTTCTTCACGAACGCGATCGATACGAAAACCGACGGACTCGACATCATCACACGCTACGCCGTCGATTTCGGCAACATCGGCATCACGAGATTTACTGGTGGCGCCAATTACACGAAGAGTCACGTGACGCGCATCTCGAATACACCCGCGGCTTTGGCGACCCAGCAGGCACTTCTATTCGATCGAATCGAGCGGGGAAGGATCGAAGTTGGTCAGCCCCATCGGACGATTCACATGACGCTCGATCACACGTACAATCTTTTCACGGGAACGATTCACGTCGCGCAGTTTGGGCCAGTCGGATTCCGGGGCACCGCCGCGAGCGCCGCGCTGGACCAGACATTTCATGCGAAATGGGTGACGGATGTCAATGCATCGTACACGCTGTTGCGCCAGCTGCGATTCACCATCGGCGCGAACAACGTATTCGACGTTTATCCCGATGAGCAGATTCCAGGGAACAGCAACTTTGGAATTTTCCCGTACAGCAACACGCTCACGACGTTCGGATTCAACGGAAGGTTCATTTACGCGAAGGCGAAGTTTACACCCTAGAGAAAGCGGAACTGATGCCGCGCCTTCGCGGCATCAGTTCGCTTTTCCTAAGGATGAAAAAGGGTCCCTGAGCTAACGAGAACGGACGCGCCCCCAACACGGACCGCCTTGATCAATCCACCTTCCACGTCGGTCTCCACCTCCAATCGGCTCGGGCGTCCCATCTCGACGCCCTGGTGAATGAGCGTCTTCAGCATGCCGTCACGTTTCGTAGAGCGCCACGCGACGTAACCGCCGAATGCCGCTGCTGCGCTTCCAGTCGCCGGATCTTCGGCAACGCCCACTCCCGGCGCGAACATTCTCGCGCGAACCACTCCGTTGCCTTCACGCACGCCCCCGCGCTTCGCCGATTCATCATCCTCGACGAAAACGAAAAGCTCACCTGCCCATGATCCCTTGAGTGTTCGCTCCCACACATCCTCTCTCACGCGAGCGCGACGGAGTGCGTCGAGACTTCTGAGTGGAACGATCAGATACGGCAGTCCGGCAGAGACTGCTTCGGGCGTAAACAATTCGTCGTAGAGAATATCAGAAGGCTCCAGCGATAAAACATCCGCGAGCCCCGCGGCATCACTCGATGCTGGCTTGCGCTCCGGAATCTTGGCCGCAGTCAGCTGAGTGAACACCGGCTTGCCGCCGCGCGAGCGAATGAGAACTGGAACCGGTCCGACGCCTTCCTCGAAGACAATTCGAGTCTCGTCGCCGGTAAGCTCGATGTCTCCAATGTGACCGAGGACGTACGCAGTGCCGACTGTCGGATGTCCAGCGAATGGCAACTCACGACTCGGCGTGAAAATTCGGATCTTTCGAGAATTCTTCGCGTTTTCCGGCGGAAATACAAATACCGATTCCGAGAAATTGAATTCTCGCGCAATCGACTGCATCTCCTTGTCGCCGAGTCCGATTGCATTCGGAAGTACAGCAAGCTGATTGCCGCCAAACAGTACGTCGGTAAATACGTCCGCGATGTAGTAATCGAATGGCACTTCGTCAGGCTCCGTGGTTGGTTTCGGTGATGTATGCATCTGCTTCGATCTCCACCAGCATCTCCGGAGAAATGAGAGAGCTCACTTCGATCATCGATGTCGCCGGCCGAATGTGGCCGAAGGCTTCGCCGTGCGCTCGGCCAACTTTTTCCCACTCGCCGATGTTCGTCACGTAAATGCGTGTCCGCACTACGTCGGACAATTTGGCGCCGGCTTTCGCGAGAGCGCTGCGAATATTCGCAATCGTCTGAACGGTCTGAGCAGCTGCGTCGCCAATCCCAACGATTTTTCCATCGTCACCGGTCGCAGTCGTCCCCGACACGTGCACATGGTTGCCAACGCGGACGGCCCGCGAGTAGCCGACAATCGGCTCCCACGTTGTTCCTGACGAAATGTTCTCTCGCTTCACCGATGTCTCCTCATGGTGTGTGACCAACACTCAGATTTTTGTGATTCACCGAGCCTTCAGGGTGCGGAATCGGGCATCATCAGCGGCAGGAACATCTGTAGGTAGTGTGTTCATTGACAAGCCGTCTCGATGGGATACATTTATACTCTGTTGCACGCACAGTGTTGTGCAACGACTTAGCCAGCGAACGAAAATGGGACCTGGATAAAACCAGGTCCTTTTCCGTTTGGCGAGTCAACATCGCACGTCGAGAGGTACGGCCATACCGGACTTCCGACTTACATCATTACAAGAGGAAGTACCAGTATGCGCACCACCGGAACCGTAAAGTGGTTCAACGACGCCAAGGGTTTTGGCTTCATCACCCCGGAGAACGGACAGAAGGATTGCTTCGTTCACCACAGCGCCATCAGCGGCAGCGGCTTCAAGTCGTTGACTGAAGGCGAGCGCGTCGAGTTCGACGTCGTGCAGGGCCAGAAGGGCCCGGCCGCCGAGAATGTGACCAGGCTGAACGCTTGATCAGCTTCGAAGCAAAGCTTTAACTGGCGGGGCCATTCCACATCTGGAGTGGCCCCGTTTTTTTTTGCATAATAGGGGCAACTCCCGGAGGCTTATGGCCAAAGAAGAAGCAATCGAATTGGAAGGAACGGTAACGGAAGTACTGCCGGACGCGACCTTCAAGGTTCTCGTCAGCAACGGGCACGACGTTCATGCGACGATCGCGGGAAAGATGCGGCGCTTTCGCATTCGCGTTCTCGCCGGCGATCGAGTGACGCTCGAAGTCTCGCCGTACGATTTGACGCGCGGCCGAATCACCTTCCGACACAAGAACTAGCCCGAGCTATTAGTCCGAAGTCCGCAGCGTACTACTGTAGATAGCGCAAAATGTCGTACACGTAGCGGACTCCGAATCCGACATTCTCGACAGCGAGCCGCTCGTTATTTCCGTGCACTCCGCGCTGCGACTCCGCCCTCTCCACCTTGAACGGATCGAGCCCATACGCTTTGATCCCCACCCTCTGATAACTCGGCCGATCCGTCGCACCGGTCAGCATTGGCGTAGTAACGAAGGCGTTCGGATCGCGATCGTGCGAGGCGCGCTCGACTGCACGAACAAAATCTGAATTCGCGGGACTCTCGAGCGGAGCTTTGGGTTCGAGAAGCGTTTGAAAATGAACTGCAGTATCGGCGGCTAATTTTCGCAAAGTCGTGAGCATGTCTGCCGGATTCTGATCGGGCAGCAGTCGCACGTCGAGCTCTGCCGTCGCCTCCGGCGGGATGACATTCGTCTTGTTCGATCCACTGAGAGCAGTCAGCGAGATCGTGTTGCGCAAAATAGCGTTCCAGTACACATCGCTCAGAATCCAATCCTTCGCCGCCGGAACCTTCAAAGCCGCCGCAACATTCGAAAGCCACGTCTTCCTCGGCTCGGGATACATGCGAGAGATGTCGCGGAAGTATTTATCGACCCCCGGCGTTACGTGCAGCGGAGTCTCGTAGTGCGCGATACGGTCGAGCGCCGCGACGAGCTTCGGCACCGGATTCTGTTTTGTCGGACGAGAGCCGTGCGACGGAACACCCTTCACCGTCAGTCGCTGCCAGAACGTTCGCTTCTCCGCAACACCAATCCCGAAGTACTGGAGCTTTCCATTCACAACGGAATTATCGCCGCCTTCTGTCGCGAGAAACTCGACGTCCTTCAATAGATCGGGATGATTCTTCACGAAGACGATCGCGCCCGTTGAGCCAAGCTCTTCATCGCTGTTGCCAATGAACACGATGTCTCGATTGAGCTGAACGCCTGCCCGCTTCAAGGCGATCATCGCCATGAGATGCATGATGCCTTCACCCTTCATGTCGAGCGCGCCGCGTCCCCAGATGTAGCCGTCCTTCACCACTCCCGAAAAAGGATCGACGTCCCAGAACTGAGGCGATGCGGGAACGACATCCATATGATGTACCAAGGCAATCGCTTTCTTCGATCCGTTTCCCTTGAGTCGCGTGTAAAGATTCACGCGTCCAGCGCCGAGCTCCGTTGAGTCAAGTAGCTGAACCACAAAGCCTTCCTTCTCGAGAATCCCTTTGAGAAAGACGGCGGCTTTCATTTCGTTCCCGGGCGGATTTGTCGTGTTGATGCGCAGGTAGTCCTGTAGGATTTGCTGAGTCTCGCTGGTGATCGCGTTCCAGTCGAGTTGGCGCGGCTCGGGGACTTGGCCCACGCAGGGGTTGCCGGTGGCCGCTGTGACGAGAAGAGCGAGTGCGAGATGGCGCATGTGTACCCAGGAAAACATTGTGAGTGAAGCTAGTGACAAATCGCTGAGCCCAAATCAGTGAACGTCGTGCCTGGGACATGGACAAATTCCCAATCGTAGCCTCCGTTCCCGAGCGTCAGTTTAAGTACGCCAAACGTGACGCCGTCGAATACCTGGCTGTTTGCTTTGAGAGTTCCGAGCGAGTAGTGACTTCGCCCACCGGTACCGACGACGAACTCGCGAATACCTCGACTATTGTCAGCGACACCGGTTGGAGTCTGCGGGCCGAAGCGCTCGTAGTCGTGATCGTGGCCGCTTAGTATCACGTCGGCGTTGTAGTCGTACAGCGCTTGCCACAGCGCCTGGACGCTCGTGTCGTTTCCGTGCTCGAAGCCCGAGCTGAAGCGCGGATGATGCCAATAAGCCAGCGTGCATGACTTTGTATTCGCGGCAAGATCCGCTCGCAGCCATTGTTCCTGCGCAGACCCCGCGTCGCGCGCCACATTGCTGTTTAGGGCAATGATATGCCAGTTGCCAAGGTCATAGCTGTAGTAGCCTTTCGCTGGATCGCCCGCGCTCGAGCCAAAGTACGAGTAGTACGCCGCAGCGCCCGCGGTCACGTAGTCATGGTTACCGGGTGCGGGCCGAGTGCGCGCTTTGTGGCGGCCCCAGCTCGGATCGTAGCAACCGGAGAATTCTGCAGCGGTGCCGCTTTCGTACGCGTTGTCGCCGAGGGTGAATACTGTTCCAGAAATGTTGTCGAGGAGATTCGCGGTGGCTTCATCGCCCGTGGAGCTGCATGATGCGATATCGCCCGCGCCGACAAAAACGACACCCGGTGGTGGCGCTCCAGTCACGGTAATAATGGAGCTTCCCGTCTTTCCACCCGCCGAAGCAGTGATTGTCGCCGTGCCGGCCGCGACTCCAGTCACGAGGCCCGTTTGACTGACCGTTGCTACTGACTGGGTTGAACTTGCCCACGTAAACGTGGCGCCTGGTGGCTTGCTCGATGCCGCGAGCTGAATCGTCATACCGGCCTGTATCGATGCGCTCGAAGGGTTGACGGTTACGGACTTGATCTTCGACGAGGCGCTCGCCTGAACCGAGATCAGTTGTAGAGAGTCTTCGGGGGCGGTTGGATTCGTCTTCTCACGGCAGGCAACGGCGAGTACGAGAGTGGCAACGGCGGTTGCAGCGAGGGGGGCACTTCTGATGCGCATTGAATCTCCGGAATACATTCGGGACAGAAAACGTTAACATCCGGAAGGTTTCGCTGCATCAAACGCGCCTCAGACAAGACACCGATGTCCATTGATTCGCGTACTCCTTTTCTCATTCTCGACGGTGGCCTTGCGACAGAGCTCGAGCGTCGTGGGTACGACATCTCCGGTCCAGTCTGGTCAGCTCGCGTGCTCATGGAAACGCCTGAAGCGATCGAGCAGCTGCACTACGACTACTTCACAGTCGGCGCAGATTGTGTCATCACCGCCAGCTACCAAGCGAGCTACGAAGGACTTGCGACGCTCGGATTATCGCAGGAAGAGACTTCTGCGCTTCTGTTGCAATCGGTGTCGCTCGCGGAAGCCGCGCGCGACCGCTTCAACAAGGACAGCGCTGATGAAAAGAGACGATACGTCGCCGCGTCTGTTGGTCCGTACGGTGCGACTCTTCATGACGGTTCAGAGTATCACGGAAATTACGGACTTTCATTTGCCGAGCTGAAATCATTCCATGAAAAACGATTCATGGTTTTGTCAGGATCGACCCCCGACGTGCTCGCGTGCGAAACAATTCCTTCGCTGGATGAAGCTCGCGCTCTAGCCGGGCTCCTCCGAGAGCATGCGGCGACCGACGCGTGGTTCAGCTTTACATCGCCCGATGGCGTCCACACCGCGCATGGAGAAAAACTCGTCGATTGCGCGCGCTTTCTCGATGCTGAAGAGAGAGTCATCGCGGTTGGCGTGAATTGCGTGCATCCGAGAGTGGTTCGGACGGCGATTCGAGAGCTCATCGCCGGGACCGACAGGCCGATCGTCGTCTATCCGAATTCTGGGGAACGGTGGGACATCGTCCAGCACAAATGGACCGGAGTGCCTGACGACGAGAGCCTGGCGACACTTGCGCCGAGCTGGGTCGAGAGCGGCGCGAGCATCGTTGGCGGTTGTTGTCGGACCGGTCCTAAAGAAATAGCGGATCTCGCTCAAGCGTTGGCGTAGCGCGGCGACCTTGCGCGGACGCAATGCGCGTGGGATAATCGCGCGTCTCCAACCGTCTTCCCTAATGAGAATTTCGAGCTCTATAATCGCTGCAATTGCAGTTCCATTTGTCTCGTGCACTTCCGCGTCGACACAAGCTCCCGTGACAACGGCGCCGTCGCCAGCTCAGTCGTCCACGATCGCTGCAAAAACTGCCGGCATGGAACGCCGCGACGGGTTCATTCCACTCTACATCGACAACAAGCAGGGGAAACTCCTGCTCGAGCTCCCTCGGGATTCGATGCGCGCTCTGATGTTCGTTACGCTCGCCACCGGACTTGGATCCAACCCAATCGGTCTCGATCGTGGATCAGGCGGCGACTCATACGTGGCGCGTTTCGATCGCAACGGCGACCGCGTACTCGTCGTATTCGAGAACTGGAATTACCGCAGCTCGGCGACCGATAATCCCGCGCACGTTCGCACTGTGATGGAAGCATTTCCGCCGAGTACGCCTGGATCGTTGCCGATTGTTGCGCAGGATGGTGGAAGAGTCGTCGTCGACGCGACGGATTTCGTTATGCGCGATTGGAACGATGTCAGCGGAACGCTCACGGCAAACAATGAAGGGAGCTACTCGGTCGCGCGCGATCGCTCGAGCATCTATCGCCAATACACGAAAGCGTTTCCGGAGAATAGTGAGATCGATGTCGCGCTCACGTTTGCGACGCAGGGAAAGCCGGGACAAACCGTCGCGTCGATCGTTCCGGACTCGCGCTCGTTCACTCTCAGACAACACATCAGTCTTCTTGCGTTGCCGGATGCCGGATACCAACCGCGCGTACTCGATCCGCGGGTCGGTTATTTCGCAGTGACATTCAAGGATTACGCGCAGCCGATTCAACTGCCGCTCGAGCAGCGATGGGCAGCGAGGCATCGTCTCGAGCGAGTCAATCCGAGCGATCCGAATAGTCCAATCAAGAATCCTCTCGTCTACTACATCGATCGCGGAATTCCCGAGCCTATTCGAACTGCGACAAAGCAGGGAGTGAGCTGGTGGATCGATGCATTCGATCGCGCGGGATTGAAAGGAGCCTTCAAAGTTGAGGATCTTCCCGAAGGAGTCGATCCAATGGATGCGCGATACAACGTCGTTCAGTGGGAAAATCGAAATGAGCGAGGATGGTCAGTCGGCGGCGCGATCGGTGATCCGCGCACCGGCGAGCTGATCAAAGCGATGGCTCGACTCGATTCACATCGAGCCCGCACTGACTACAATCTGTACGCAGGGTTGAAAGGCGCTGACGCCGCCGCCGCTGACACCGCGTTCGTTCTTTCGCGCGTTCGTCAGGTGAGTGCGCACGAGGTTGGACACACGCTCGGGCTCGCCCACAATTACATCGCATCGACATACGAGCGCGGCTCGGTAATGGATTATCCACCCCCACGCGTGCGCCTCGACGGAAGTGGAAACATCGACATCTCGAGCGCATACGCCGTTGGTCCGGGCGCGTACGACATTTTCGCTATTCATTGGGGCTACGGAATATTTCCGGCCGGCACAGAGCAGGATTCTCTGCGCGCAATCGTTGCCGACGGATTGCGGCGGGGACTGCTTTTTCTTTCCGACGCTGACGCGCGACCCGATTTCGCGTCCGATCCAAGAACAAATTTGTGGGACGACGCCGCGAACCCATTCGAGTTTCTGCGTCACGAAATGGGAGTGCGGCGCGTCGCGATGGCGCATTTCAATGAGCACAACATTCGTGTCGGTGAGCCAGTTGCGCTTCTTCAGGAACGATTCGTTCCCGTTTATCTGATGCATCGGTTCGCGATCAATTCTGTGGCGAAGACAATTGGAGGAATGGAGTACAGCAACGCCGTTCGTGGCGACGGCGCGCAGGAGACACGCCCCATTGATGGAGCGACACAGCGCCGCGCGCTATCGGCGCTCGTTGCAGCGCTTAGCCCCAGTGAGCTCGCTATTCCCGACACTGTTGTCACACTGCTCGGGCCACGGCCGTATTCGTACAGTCCATACGTCGAGCTGTTCAACACCCAAACGAGGCCCGCTTTCGACGAGCTCGGCGCTGCGCGCACTCTCGCACAGATGATCGTCGATGCGATTCTTCAGCGTGAGCGTGCAGCGAGACTCGTGCAGTTTGCGATTCGTGGAAAGGCACCTCTAACGCTCGGCGAGACCATCGATTCTCTGACCGCAAATTGGAATTCCTCCCGAAGTGGCTCAGCGAAGGCGGACGCCATGCGTCGGGTGGCGCAGCGCGCCGTTGCAGATCGATTGCTGCTGCTCGCCGCCGATAAGGAAGCCGCGCCTGATGCTCGAGCGATCGCGGAGCTCAAGATGGACGCATTACGAAAGCGCGCTCGTGCCTTGTCGATGAGTGGAGCCGAACCTGAGCGAGCGCACTGGATGGCGATTGCGGGAGATTTCACCCGTTGGATCGAGCGACAGGAGCTTCCAACTCCAACGCCTGCGCTTCGACCGCCACCGGGGGATCCTTTTGGGATTGACAGATAGAGGGATGGACGGATTGACAGCGCCGCAATCACGGTTGGATTCATAGTTCTGCGCGCGACGAACATTTACGGCGATCCCGGAAAATGGTCGACACAGAAAAGCGCGGCGATGACTGTCGTTGCATTCCTCGACCTGCAGAAATATCCGCCGTCGCTTCTCTATCTAATGATGACCTTGGGCCCCGCACTCATCGCGCTCGATTTGTGGGTAGTGTACGCGGTGTGGTTTGTCGGAGTGCTGCTGCTATATCCGGTTTGCATATGGTACGCTTCCGTAAAAGCGCGCCGGCGAGATTGGTGGCTCAGTTACCTGTAGTTCCGTCGGGGCTCGCGCGCGGCGGGGGTTCCGGCAGATTCTTCACCCGCTCGCGGAAGTTGTGGTAATTCGGCGTGTCTTGCAAAAGCCCGCCCTGCTGATCGGCGCCGAGGGTTGCGATCAATCGCTTTGCCGCCTGAATTCGCGACTCCTCGAGAGGGTGCGACGCGAACCATCCATCGACAACCGTCGGTTGAAACTTTCTCTGCTCGACGAGAACCTGAAACAGCGCGGGGATTCCTTCAGGATCGACCCCGATATGCAGAACATTTACAACTGCCTCCGAATCGGCTTGGAGCTCGTCGCGCCGGCTGTGCTTTGCGATCAACGCTGAACCGCCAACGTTGATTGCCGCTTGCCCGAGTCCACTATTGCAAACGTTGGTGAGCGTGCAAGCCAGCGTTGCGACGATCCCAATTTTCTGCGAGCTCTGCATTTGCTTTACTGAGTGACGCTGAATTACGTGACCGATCTCATGACCGAGCACGCCCGCCAACTCGTCCAGGCGGTCAGTGCTCTCGATGAGTCCGCGATTGACGTACACGAATCCGCCGGGGAGCGAAAACGCATTCACTTGATGCGAATTCACAATGTAGAAATGCCAGTCGAGATCGCTTCGGCTGGTGTGGCGCGCGATGCTGTCGCCAAGTTGAGTGACGTAATCGTTGACTGCCGGATCGCTCACGAGCGGCACCTGAGCGTTGATCTCGCGCGCGTCTTGTTCTCCGATCGCGGACTCCTGGTCCTGTGAAACGCTGCATGCGGCGACCGCAACCAGCGCGGCGAGAGAGAAGCTGTGCCGTATCATGCGGCCGCTACGAGGCAAGAGGTGTTCCGTTAAGATTCGCCCATGTCGACCGAGCACCACATTGAGGTTCGTCGCTCAGCACGGTATTACACGCTCGGCGAACCAAGCGCCGAGACTCGCGATGTCTGGTTTGTCTGTCACGGCTATGGACAACTTGCCGCGGATTTCATCAAAGAGTTCGAGATCATCGCCCACCCGACACGTGTCATCGTTGCGCCAGAGGCATTGTCTCGATACTACGCGGCGAACGAGCCGGGATTCCACTCATCGGAATCGAAGGTCCTCGCTTCGTGGATGACTCGCGAAGATCGCGATGTCGAGATCGACGACTACGTTGCGTACCTCGACGCAGTTTATGACGAGATCATTTCTCAAGTCGATCGAAAAAATGTTTCCGTCACTGTCCTCGGTTTCTCGCAGGGCGGCGCGACGGCGAATCGATGGGTTACGCGCGGTCGCTCACGCGCCGATCGACTGATAATGTGGGGAGCGCTCATCGCCAGCGACGCCGATCTCAATCAGGCCGCGACTTTTTTCCGAAACGTGAAGCTGACAATCGTCTATGGTAAGCGAGATCAATTCGCTAATGAGAGAATGATCGAGGACTATCAGAATGTGCTGAGTGAGAAGGGAATTCCTTTTGAGCTCATCACCTTTAATGGCGGGCACCGCATGGATCGGGACACACTTCGAAGACTGATTCCCAACTCATAAGGAAGCTTCGTGGTCGCTTCCTTCCGGCGATAGCGGTCCAAGGACTCTCAGCTCCGGCCACGCCAATGCCACTGATCCAACAACGATAAGCGTCCCGACTCCCCCAGCTACAACTGCGGTGACTGGACCAACCAGAGCTGCCAGCGCTCCTGACTCGAATCCACCGAGCT
>WNGI01009596.1_pt1 | contig 17447 bp, 9 predicted proteins | sample 5400621 | NCBI WGS metagenome assembly WNGI01 (sample SAMN13153374, study PRJNA577476) | soil metagenome | isolation source: 20 cm soil or saprolite under Garry oak tree replicate 1 | place: USA:California | collected 2016-06-15 | reverse complement strand
TCTGCCGTTGTGTCCCTAGATGAAGGGGCAACGACGATTTTCCACCAGAGGTATGTCGAGAAACTCGTGGTTCCACTCGCGAGAAGATAACTCCTCGACATCATCGCCCATGGCGGAAGCCACGACCAGTCCCGCATAGCAGGAAATGCTCTTTGGCGACAAACCTGACAGCTTCGCAACCAAGAGTCTTTCCGGCTGCGTTGTTGATGCCCGCAAGAATCTTCAAGATTCGGGTCGAGCCACTTATCGACGCAGCTCTGCCAAGTTGTTGAAGTAGCTGGTTTCACCCGTCAACGCGGACATCTCCTTTTGGAGAGCCAAATGATTTGCTGGCGCGCACGCGATTGACTACCGCAAAGATACCGAGGCGGACCGCGCATTTTTCCGCGACTGTCCTTGCTTTCAAATCCATGGATGGGGGTCATGGCTGATCTTCGCCGTGCCGCCGGCAGAACCCTCATTCCACCCTTCCGATGAGCATGGCGTCGACGAACTCTACTACATGCAAGCTCACGCCATCTTGAGGTTGACTCCCTTTAGTCTTCGAGGGTCGGCAGGGTCTTCAGGACTTCCGCGGCCTTGGGCCGATTGACCACCGCATCATCCTTACGAATTTTTCCGTCGCGGAAGACGAGCACCCGCTTAGCAAACTGAGCGATATCAAGTTCGTGCGTAACCAGTACGATGGTTAATCCTTTGTCGTTCAGGTTCTGAAAGATCTCCATAATCTCGACAGAGGTACGGCTATCAAGATTGCCCGTGGGCTCGTCGGCCAGCAGGATCGAGGGATGGTTCACCAAGGCGCGCGCGACGGCAACCCGCTGTTGCTGCCCCCCGGACATCTGCGAAGGGAAGTGCTGCGCGCGGTCGGCGAGACCGACCATAGCCAGAGCCTCCGCGGCACGTTTGCTCCGTTCGGCCTTGTAGATCTTTGTGTACATAGTAGGCAGGGCGGTATTTTCGAGGGCCGTTGTGCGCGCCAGTAAATTAAAGCCCTGGAACACAAACCCGATTTTCTGGTTACGAATCAAGGCCAGCGCTCTCTTGTTGTGCTGGGAAACATCGATACCCTCGAGCAGGTATCGCCCGGAACTAGGACGGTCGAGACAGCCCAGCATATTCATGAACGTCGATTTGCCGCTTCCGCTCGCCCCCATGATGGCCACGAACTCTCCCTGCCCAATCACAATGCTGACGCCGCGGAGCGCATGCACACGTGTTTCACCAAGATCGTAGTACTTGTGAAGGTCTTCCACGCGGATGACCGCGGCTCCGGCGGAGACCAGCGCCGTAGCGGTTTGGTTGACGGTCGGCATCGAATCAATCGTTGACATAGCCCAGGTTCACCAGCGGAGCACTAGCGCCTTATCCCCGCGCCTCCTGGAGTCTGCGTTTTGGGCATCACGGAACGAATAATGAGTCCGTCTCCTTCCCTCAATTCCCCCCTTATAAGCGCGGTCACTTCCGTGTAGGAATGGTCGGTTATCCCCAATGAAACCTTGACGGGTTCCACGGTGTTATCCGCATGCAGCTTCCATACGACCGCATTCTCTGCTCTCGGAGCACGCGGCAGATTTTGCGTTCCACTGTTGGCCGACGAGGAGTGCTCGTCGCCGGTGCGTTGTTTCTCGTCTCCTTCGATTCCGTATCGCTTATATAGGGCCAGAATCTCCTCGGGAGCCATGGGAGGCTTGTAGCGCAGCGCGGTGTTCGGCAGCTTCAGCACATTTTGCACGGTGGTCACGGGGATGCTCACGTATGCCGTCATTCCTGGGAACAGCTTCAGCTCCGGATTGTCGAATTCGATGATCGTGTCGTAGGTGACCACGTTTTGCACGGTGGTCGGATTCATTCGGACTTGGCTGACCACCCCGCGAAACGTGTCTTTTGGGAAGGCATCTACTTTGAAGGTGACCGCTTTCCCTAGTTTGATGTTGCCAACATCAGACTCGTCCGTCTTGGTGTAAACCAGCATCTTCTTCAAATCCTGCGCGATGGTAAAGACCGTTGGCGCTTGCAATGACGCGGCGACCGTCTGTCCCACATCAACGTTGCGCGCCACCACCGTGCCATCGATCGGAGATCGGATCACCGTGTAGTTGAGATTGGTTTGGGCCACCGTCAGCGCCGCGGCCTTTTGGCTGACTTGCGCCTCGGCCTGTGTGACGTTGGCGGCCGCTGCGCCCACCGCCGCGTTCGCTGAATCATAGTTGGCTTTGGCGAGGTCCAGTTGCTGCTGGCTCGTGATGTTATCCTTGGTGAGCTGAACGGCGCGGTCGTAGTCAGCTTTGGTCTGCTGCGACGCGGCTTTCGCCTTTTCCAGGTTGGCTTTTGCCGCCGCCACGTTGGCTTTAGCATTATCCAAGTCCGCGGAAGCCTGTAGCAGCGCCCCTTGGAACAATGCGGGATCGATCAGAGCGACCATATCGCCCTTGTGGACGCGGGAGTTGAAATCGACATTCAGCTTCGCGATGGTGCCCGAGACCTGCGATCCAACTTGCACGGTGATCACCGCGTTGATTGTTCCCGTGGCTTCCACGACATCGTGGATATCGCCCCGCTCAATCTGGGCGGTGAAGTGTTGTGGCTGGGCGCTGTGGTTCAGTCCAAAGCCGACAAACAGCCCAGCCAAGACCACCAGGCTTGTCACGATGTACCACCTGTTCTTCGTTTTCATCCTCTGTCCTGAGACTTTAGACCCAGCAGTTTCATTCGTAGCGCAGTGCTTCGATGGGATCCAGCAGAGAGGCCTTCCTCGCCGGGTAATACCCAAAAAACACGCCAACAGCAATCGAGAAGACAGCAGCGATCACCACCGACTCCAGCGACATTTGCATGGGCCAACGCAGCGTCTGGCCAACCAGGTAAGATCCAGCCACTCCGAACAGCACTCCAGCCGCCCCGCCCACCAGGCTGAGCATGACTGATTCTCCCAAGAACTGAAGCTGGATGGCCTCTTCGGTCGCGCCAACGGCGACCCGAACGCCAATCTCACGGGTGCGCTCAGTTACTGAAACGAGCATGACATTCATGATGCCGATTCCGCCGACTACCAAGGAAATGGAAGCGACGGCGATCAAAAGAACGGTAAGAGTCCGGCTGGCCTCGAGTTGCGCCTGAATAATGTCTTCAGGGTTTCGAATATTGAAGTCATCTTCCTCTTCTGCGCGCAAATGATGGCGATCTCGAAGCACAGCTGCCGCCTCTTGGCCAGCCACTTTGACGGCGGCTTGCGATACCGCCGAGCACAGGATGTCGTCCAGCCAAGTAGTCCCTTTGATCTTCTTCTGAGCCGTCGTGTAAGGCATAAGAATGGTATCGTCCTGATCCTGCCCGGAAACGGACAGTCCCTTCGGATGGAGGGTGGCCACGACCTTACAAGGCAGGTCCTTGACACGCATCACTTTTCCAATCGGATCTTCAACGCCAAAAAGTTGATCGCGTACGGTGCGACCGATCGCGCAGACGTCCGCGGCTCGGTCGACATCGTCCTGGGAAAATGCGGCGCCCTGATCCACATACCAGCGTTTTATATCGAAGTATTCTGGGGTAACGCCGCGGAACCCTGTAAACCAGTTTTGGTTTCCATAGATGATCTGCACCGGACCATCGACGTTGGGTGAAACGCTCTTGATCAGCGAGATTTGATTCTTAATGGCCACAGCGTCGGCGAAAGTCAGTGTTTTTGTTCCGTGCGTGCCGGTGCGCACTCCATTCACCGCGCGCCCGCCCGCTTCTATCCAAACAAAATTATCTCCCAGGTTGTTCAACTGCTGTTCGACTTGGGCTTGTCCAGCTTTGCCTATCGCGACGACGCAAATCACCGCCGCGATCCCGATGGTTATCCCCAGCACCGTCAGCACGCTTCGCATTTTATTCCGAAGCAACGCCACCAGCGCGGATTGAAGCAGCACCGCGTAATTCACATCTCCCTCCTGGAGAATGAGAAAGAACGCCCAGCGTAGAGCTTGATTCTCAACGGGATGTTCATCGAACCTCCGCAAGTCCCTGAATTTCGTTCAAGTAATATCCTGATTCACCACGTCGGGAGCGCCCCCCCTCTCTAAGCCAAAATCCGCGTGGCGATTCTTCTGCTGGAACGAAAGGCGATTTTCGCTGCGACTTATTACAGTAGGTGCAGCTATTTGAGGGAACAATGGCTCTTCAGTTCGTGCGTGTACGACGACGCTAGCCTTTTATGTGGGCGCTTTGATGGATGCACGCGGGCTTGTCGCTCTTGGTTATTCAATGCCCAGGCGGTGCTGCATCTGTTCCAGCGTGACTCCCTTGGTCTCCGGATAAAAGAACAGCACGACGAAGAATTGCACCACCATCATGGCTGAGAACAGCACGAAGGGGTACGCCCCCGAAGATTTTGCAAGCTGCGGAAACGTATAGGCGATGATGGCGTTCATGATCCAGTGCGAAGAGCTTCCAAGTGCCTGTCCCTTTGCGCGCACGCGGTTGGGAAATACTTCACCGATGTAAACCCAGATTACAGCTCCCTGCGAAATGGCAAAGAAGGCGATATAGGCCACCAGCAGCCACAGGAGATAGCTCTGATGGCTCTCAGTGAAGAATACCCCGGAGACACCGGCAAGACACCCGGCCGTGCCAACCGATCCGATCAACAAAAGAGTCTTGCGGCCCAGCTTGTCGATGACGGTCATCGCCAGCAGGGTGGCAACCAGGTTCATGCTGCCAACGGCCACTGCTTGCAAGTCGCCAGACACTTTGCTGAAACCCGCGGCGGCAAAGATGTCATTCAAATAGTAAAGAATGGCGTTGATGCCGGAAAGCTGATTGAACATTCCAATCGAGATCGCCAGAAAAATGGGGAGCCGGTACTTCCATGCGAAGAGCGGCTCCGAAGTTTGCAGCCGCTCCAGATGGATCGAGTCCACGATCTCGCGAAGTTCAGCCTCAGGATTTTCCGCACCCATCAGCTGAAGCACTGAACGTGCTTCCTCGACGCGATTTTGCGTGACCAGCCAGCGAGAACTGTGAGGAATACCGAACAGCATCACCAGAAAGAGGACGGCTGGGAGCGCCGCGACGCCGAACTCCCAGCGCCATTCGGCGGCGCCAAGTCCCATCCGCGCGATGCAGTAGTTGGAAAAATAAGCCAGCAATATGCCGATGACGATATTGATCTGAAAAAGGCCCACCAGTCGTCCCCGCAGCTTCGCAGGAGCCAGTTCAGCAATGTAAACGGGCCCAAGGACGGAGGAGCCGCCGATCCCGAGCCCTCCAATGAAGCGCGCGGCAAGCAGTACGTACCAGTTCCACGCGAAGGCGCATCCCAAGGCAGACAGAACATAAAAGACGGCAAGGAGGCGCAGCGTTTCGCGCCCTCCCCATTTTTGGCCGGGGATGCCTGCCGACATCGCGCCAACGATCGTGCCGATCAGCGCCATCGAGACAGTGAGGCCCAGTGCTCTGGGGCTAAGCCCATAAACGGCCGTAAGCGAGTGCGTCGTGCCGGCGATGACCGCGGTGTCGAAACCAAACAGCAGACCACCAAGCGCACCGACGACAGTGGCTTTTCCTAGAGGCGCGTTCAGTTTGAGCTCCTCGCGGCTGGCGTTGCCGGCACTTTCGGCGTAAAACGGATTCGCAGCGTCTTGATCTCGAACGGCCTGGTGTGCACCGTCACCGTGCCCTCCTGAAGTGCTAGATCCGCCACGGGCTTCTCCATGAGGTCGGTCTCGGCCGCGGAGCTCGCGCCCGCAGGAAGCAGCAGCTTTATATCACTTTCCTTCCCCGCCCACTCGTAAAATCGCAGGACCAGGGCTTCCTCGTCCTCGGCCTTTTTCAGCGCGGTGAGAACCACGTTGTCCGGCTGCACTTCGAGGAAAGAGTGTTCGTCCTTGAGGCTGCCCTGGTGATTCTGCGTTTGATACCCCAGCAAATGGTAGTTGAGTTCGAACCCGCGGCGAACCGTTTGCGCATCGCGCCAGCTTCCTGGGTGGGCGTAAAAAGAGTAGGTGAATACGTGGTGGCCCTCATCGGCGTGAGGATCCGGCCATTCGGGCGAACGCAGCAAGGAGAGCCGCAAGACGTTGCCCTTGGCGTCGTATCCGTACTTGCAGTCATTCAACAAACTGAGCCCATGTTTGTCGTCGGATATGTCCGCCCAGTGTAGGCCGGGCACTTCGAATTGAGCCTGTTCGGCCGGCGTGTTGCGGGTGGTGGGCCGCTCGATGGAGCCGTACGGAATCTCAAATGTTGCTTTCTGATTGTGGGCGCTGAGCGGGAAGGCGACCTTGAGCAGGATGTGTTTCTCGCGCCAATCGGCGCTCATTTTGACGTCCACGCGCGGATTGCCCGCCGCCACGGTGATGTCTTGAACAAAGGTCGAATTCTGGAAATGCTTCTTTACCTGAATGACGGCGCGCAGCGGACCATTCTCAACCAGCTTGACCTCGTCTGCCTTGTCCAGATCCCAGTGTTCCTTTTCGAAATCCGCATCGATGTTCCAGGCATCCCACTGTTTGGGCTTATCCCGGAACACCTGCAGGAGATTTCCGCAGGCCGAAGTCTTGGGGCCGCCGGAATCGGTTTCTGAGGGCGCCAGCGCTTCCGTTTGGCTGCGCTTGTCGAAAACGCCGGTCACACAGCCGGTTTGTGAGTCGACCTTGACGCGCACGAATTCGTTCTCGAGGGTATTGCCAGTACTGTTCACCGATGCCGCGAAAGAGGCAGGTTTGAAGGCAGCGCGCACGAAATAGGTCTTGTAGCCGAGCGCCGGCACGCTGGCCAATATCAACAGGTGTGCCCGATGTGTGCCCTGCTCGATTGAAATCAACTGAGATGGCACGGGTCTAACCGCCGAATCAACGACCTCAACTTTTTGCGTGGATGCAGCGAGTTGTACCTCGGTCTCAATCACTTCTTTCCGCGGCCACGAGAGCGAATTGTAGATGACTACCGGAACACCGGGGCCCTGCGTGTTGATGGAGGAGGAGAGTTCGTCGAGAGAGCTTTCGAGGATGGCATTGCCGGTGCGCCCGACATCTTCCAGGTTGCGCTTGGCATCGAGATAATTCACGGCAATGCCCGAGCCGGGAAAAATGTCGTGGAAATCGTCAAACAAGAGCCGCTGCCATGCTCCGTTGAAATCGTTCGCGGGATAGCCCTTGCCGAATAGTGTCGAAAGCGCAGAAAACTTCTCCGCGTCGAGAAGCAATTCTTCGGTCGTACGGATCAGGCGCTTGGTTTCTGCTTGCGTGGTTAGGACGCCGCGGTGGTATTCGAAGTACATTTCGTTCCGCCACGTCGGCAAATTCAGGTTGGCCTGATTTTTCTCCAAGTCATCAAAGAATCCGCGGGCGGTGCCGAACTGCAGGCGCGGGTAAACGACATCCGGATCCATCCAGCGCTTGGCGATGTCCAGCATGGCACGCGTCGGGCCGCCGCCATGATCCCCAACCCCGTACAGGTGCATCATTTCACGGCCATCGGGGGGATCACTGGCATACATGGCCGGAGCGTAGGCGGAAAGATCATCCGCCATCTTCACGGGATTCGTGTCGTTGGCATAGTCATGGGGAATATAGGTCATCAGACGGCTTCCGTCCGGCGATTCCCACCAGAAGAGCCTGTAGGGAAATTTCGTTGTGTCGTTCCAGTAGATCTTCTGGGTCACGAAGTAATTCATCCCTGATTTCTTGTAGATCTGCGGGAGCTGCCAGTTGTAGCCAAAGGAGTCGGGATTCCATCCGATCTTGACATCCACATTGAACTTCTGCTGGAAGTAGCGCTTGCCGGTGACAATCTGCCGCACCAGGGATTCGCCGCCCGGCATGTTCAGGTCAGGCTCCACCCACATGCCGCCGACGATTTCCCAGCGGCCTTCCCGCACGCGCTGCTGAATTTCTTTGAATAGATCGGGATATTTCTCTTCCATCCACGCATAGGTTTGGGCCGAAGACATGGTGAACCGGAAGTCCGGGTATTCCTGCATCAGATCGAGGGCGCTACGAAAAGTATTCCGGACGACCTCGACGGTTTCCGTCCAAGGCCATAGCCAGGCCATATCGATGTGGGAGTTGCCCGCGGCGCGAATGGTGAATTTCTTCAGCCACGGGTTCAGGCGCCGCAATTTGGTTTGTGCCTGCCGCACAGATTCGTCAAACGCTCCCTGGTCACCGCGATCCAGGGCCGTGAAGTCCACCGTCTTGACCGCCGCATCCAATTGGCTTTCTCTCTCGGCCTTTCCCTCGGCAAACGCAGCGATCATCGGCCGGGCAGCGAGAACTTCGGTCCTGAACAGTGCGGGATCTGGGCGGCTGGTGGGAGATTCGAATCGCAACTCGCTGCGATAAATTCCGGTATTCGCTTCCGTGCAGCTCACGCGCACGGCAATCAAGAATTTCTGCCCTGGCTGCGCGCTCTCCGTGAGCGGAATCGGCTGCTGCATGTCCTCATCCGTGCGGGCCACAAGTGAGCCGTTGGAAAAGACGGTGATCATCATGCTTTCTTCGCTTTGGAGGCTCAGTTCCAGTCTCACTCTCGTCCCTTGTGTCGAGTAACCGTTGACGCGAGCCCGTTTTCCACGGTTCCCTCACTTTTACGGTCTGCCAGTCCCCATCATTGATGCTCGTGTCTTCGGGGTGCGGGAGGTCGCCGTGGGAACGCCACTCAGCCAGCGGCAAGACCGATAGGGAATCGAGCCGCTCAAGGATGGCCTTGTGCGGGTCGGGCTCTTTCGCTTCCTGCCCGAATCCCACGCAGGCACACGACAGCGATAGCAAGGACAGAAGTGCGGCACTCGGTTTCATGGGGGTGGCCACCTTTGACGACGTAAGCAGCGGATTTCGACTATTCCTTCGTCAGCATGGTCTGTCAATACATTCTCATGTCATCTATTCCTTCCCGCGTAAGCCACTGAATTGGAATGGGCTAGGAAGGATTATGCCGCTGCCAAATTTTGCCCGGGTTAGTGACCTTGCGAAAGTCCACTCCGCCAATTTTGCCGAGCCAACCATCCTCTTGGTGAATCTCAAGAATTGGATCTGGAAGTGCATCTCTTCGCTGGCTTGAACCAGGTCGCCGGATTGCGCGGGTCTCTTGGGCCATTATTTTCAATTTGCAGCAGGGAAAGAGGAAACGACACTGAAAGCCATTGACATTCCTTCTTGGGCTCCCAAGACTGCATAATGTTTGAACCATGCGCCTTCCTCTTGGCCTTGTGGCTTTCTTGTTTTTTTGGATCGGGCCATTGACTCCGCCAGCAATCTGCCAAGAGTCCCAACCAGGAAACCCACAAGCACAGCCACCGCCACCTCGCCCAGCTGGAAATTCAGGAATGGCCACTGGCGGCGCCCACGCGCCCATAAAAGATTCCAAGGCTCGCCCGATCACCGCAGGCGGATTTGTCGACGGCGCGCCGGTTGTGTTCATCGATATCACCAAGGAGGCTGGTCTCGATAAATTCCATCATCGTTCCGGCGGGTCTGAAAAAGCGACGATTCTGGAAGCGCCAGGCTCCGGCGTGGCGCTGCTCGACTATGACAATGATGGCTGGCTGGACATTTATCTCTTGAATGGTTCGACCATCCCTGCACTCAAGGGGAAGGAACCAGCGCCGCGCGCCATGTTGCTGCATAACAATCACGACGGCACGTTCACGGATGTGACCGACAAAGCAGGCGTGGCCAATGAACGATGGGGTTTCGGCGTCGCTGTCGCTGACTATGATAACGACGGCCGGGCCGACATATATGTCGCCAATTTCGGCAAGAATCGCCTCTACCACAACAATCATGACGGTACCTTCACCGATGTCGCAGAGAAAGCCGGTGTAACTGTCGGTGGTTGGTCTACCGGACCAACCTGGGGGGACTACGATCACGATGGCTTGTTGGATTTGTTTGTGCCAGGTTACGTGAAGTACGACCCTGATCATCCTGCGATCGCGGGCCGGCGTCCGGTTCCAGAAGGCGCGTGTCAATATCGCGGCGTCGGTATGTTTTGCGGTCCCATGGGTCTCTCCGGGAAAGGCGACCATCTCTTTCACAACAATGGAGATGGCACGTTCGCCGACGTCAGCGCGAAGGCTGGTGTGACCGACCCCTACGGTTCCTACGGTTTCGCCTCAGTATTTGTAGATGTTGACGATGACGGTTGGGTGGACCTCGTCGTCGCCAACGACTCGGTGCCCAATTTTCTCTACCACAACCGTCATGACGGCACCTTCGAAGACGTGAGCTTCATGTCCGGATTGGCGGTGACGGAAGAAGGGCGTGCCCAGGCGTCCATGGGCATCGGCGTGGGCGATTACAATCGGGACGGCAAAGTGGATCTCTACGTCACGGCATTTTCCGATGATTACAACACCTTGTTCCGCAACGAAGGGGACGGCAGCTTCTCCGACGTCGCTTACAAGACCGGACTGACGGCTCCCACGCTCCCGTTTCTCGGCTGGGGAACCGGATTCCTCGATTTTGACAACGACGGCCTGCTGGACATTTTTGTCGCCAATGGGCACGTCTATCCAGTCGTGGACAAGCAGGATTGGGGTATGACCTACGCACAACGGCCCCAGCTTTTCCGCAATCTCGACGGCGCAAAATTCCAGGAGGTGCCTCCGGCCACTGGAAGTGGCCTTACCGATGTCATCCCCGGCCGCGGCGCTGCCTTCGGCGATCTGTTCAACGACGGGCACATCGATGTGGTGATCAACAACATCGACTCTCTGCCCACGCTCCTCCGCAACGTGGTCAAGAATGACAATCACTGGCTCACCCTCAAACTGGTCGGTGGTCCCAAGAGCCCTCGCGATGCCGTTGGCTCCAAGGTGTTTCTCACCGCCGGGGGAGTCCGCCAGCGCGCCGACGTTTTCAGCGGCGGCAGCTACGGCTCCAGTTCCGATCAGCGGGTGCATTTCGGCCTCGGACCTATCACTAAGGTCGATAAGCTCGAAATATACTGGCCGAGCGGTGCCAGGGAAGAAATTTCTACCGCCGACATCGATGTCATCCATACCGTGGTGGAAGGCAAGGGCTGGGGCGCCAGTTCCCGGACTCATTCTTTAGTCACACTGGAATAGGATCCGCTAAACCATTCTCAGTGAATTATTTACACGGGAACATAGAGATGACATTCGAGTGTATTGACTCTCGCCGCCTACAGGCGAAGACTCCCGCCAAGGTTTGGGGATACCGCGAGGGGTGTCCGCGTCGTTCGTTCGCAACGACTTTTGAGGGGGACAAGAGATGAAGAATCTACACGCTTTGTTGGGCGCTCTTCGGTCACGCACTGCGGGGAAGCCATATTTTCACGACTCTCGCCAGAGTTTCCTCCTCGTCGCCTTGACGGCTTGCCTCCTGCTGGGGCTGTGGCCTTTAAGCTCGCATGCCCAAGGCCTGAGCGGCATTACCGGCACAATTACGGACGATAGCGGTGCCGTCGTTCCGGAGGCGACGGTTACGGCGACGAATACGGCTACAAATATCGTGCACACGGCAGTAACCACGTCGCAGGGCAGCTATTACATCACGGACCTGAATCCCGGAACTTATAGGGTGAAGATTGAGAAGGCAGGCTTCCAAACGGCAGTCTTGGCGGGAGTGAACGTTTTCGTCAGCCAAACAGCGACTGCCGACGCGATTCTTAAGACCGGAGCTACAACAACTACTGTGGAAGTAACTGCACCTACAATTACTCTTCAGACTGACGAGCCCAATCTTGGCACGGTGATTCAGAGCACGATTTTGGAGGAAGTGCCGACTTTCATTGGCGGCGGGCGCGATCGGCAAATTGACAGTTATCTCTTTCTGGCCCCCGGCGTCACGGGAAACTCATTTAGCCACCGGATCAACGGAGGGATCGATTTTCAAAACGAAGTGATGTTCAACGGCGTCGTGATCGCCCAAGCCGAGACGCAGGGCTTTCAAACGATTTACAACCCCCCCTACGAGTTGGTGCATGAACCAGACATCATCACCTCAAACTTTTCAGCGAAGTACGGTTTTGCCGATGGCGTTGCCTCTTACAGGTTCAAATCCGGCACCAATCAGCTGCATGGCGATTTATTTGAGATCAACCGCAACAGCTATTTTGATGCGGCGGGTGTGAACCCGCCGGGCTCAGGCTTCAACTCGAACGGAGTGTTTGTCAAGGCGCCGATCCCCCACGACGTTGAGAATAATTTTGGATTTTCCGTGGGCGGGCCGGTGTGGCTGCCGAAAATCTATGACGGCAGGAACAAGACGTTCTTTTACACGAGCTGGGACTGGTATCGCGTCAACGCCCCTGCCACCGGCAACTTAACGGTTCCGACTCAAGGCATGATCGGAGGGGATTTCTCCGCCCTTTGTTCAAACGGATTCACTGGTGGCGTTTGTAATGATCGAGGACCTGGTCCTAACGCTCCAACCAATCAAGCTTGCCCTCCTGGGGCGCCCGTGTCGCTCGCAACCTGTGTGGTGCAGAACCAGATCTACGTGCCACCGAATTTCACGGTCCTTCCCACCGGCTGCACAGCACCGGCGTCGGGACAACCCTGGTCCGGCGACGTGATCCCGACCTCGTGCTTCAGCAAACTTTCCCAGAGCCTTCTGCAGCTGATTCCTAACGCTGCCTTTCCCACTTTGAGCAACAACTTGCCGCCGCAGGTTAGCGTGCTGCCCACCCGGCAAACCAACATAGGGCTTACCGCTGATCAGAACTTTGGTCAGACGCAGGCTTTCCATTTCTCTTGGTGGCGGAACAAATGGAACAATCTCGGATGCAGCGTTAACTGTGTCTTCTTCAACAATGAATTTTCGGGGGCTCAGATCAACCCAAATCTTGGGACCGGCGTTATCCTCACCTACTCGAAGACTTTTTCGAGCAGCTTGGTGATGACGGCTGGATTCAGTTGGCTCGGGGAGATCAACGACCAGTTCAACACGCATACAGGTGTGAGCTTTCCCGGAGTTGCAAGCAGCATCACTCTCCCCTTTATCCGTTTTAACGGGAATGCCAACCAACCTTGGAATCCTAGCTCGTGGGGGATGCAAGCCAGCGGCGGGTCCCTTTTCGGTGAAACCTTTTCGATTAACCGCAAGCTCGGCCTGGGTTTTGACAACAACTGGTTGTATATCCACGGACGCCATACCTACAACTTCGGATTCGAAATTCGCCGCGCGTATCAAGACGACCACGAATGCCAGGGTTGCGGCGGCGGCTTCGCCTTTAACAGCGCTACCACCGCCGATCCAACCAACACCAAGGGCGAGACAGGCGCTGCTTTTGCCAGCTTGCTCCTGGGCGATGTGGACTCCGCCTTCCGCCGGTTTGTCGCGGAAAACAAGCTGCGCAACCTGTACATGGCCCCTTACATCCAGGACGACATAAAGCTCACGCCGAAGCTAACGCTCAATGCAGGACTTCGCTGGGATATCCCGCGGCCGTTCCTGGAAAGCAATGACAATGCGACGTTTTTTGATCCGAAGACACCCAATCCCGGCGCCATCAGCCCGACTACGGGGCAGCCTTTACTTGGTGCAGCCGCCAAGCTGGGCACCTGTGCAGCGTGTGTGGGATTTCGCCGCGCGAGTATCCACTGGAAGGACTTCAGCCCGCGTATCGGTTTCGCCTACAAGCTCACCAACAAGACCGTGGTTCTGGCCGGCTATTCAGTCAATTTCTTGGATCAAGGCCCTTATGAGTTTGGAAATAACAAGTTGTCAGTGGATTATGGCAGCCTCTCGGCCGGCCAGATCGTGGTGAACTCCAACGGATCGAACGTTCCTGCGTACGGCATATGGGACAATAATCCTCTCGGGGTTCCCTCATTGGCCGCCTTTGGCCCGACGCTATTCAATGCCACAGGGCCGCTTTTCCAGTTCTCTAAAGATCCCGGGCCGAATGCTTACATCCAGATGTGGAACGCCGGGATACAGCGCGAGCTGCCGGGGAACATGCTGCTCACCGTATCTTACATAGGGAACAGGGCCGTCCACTTGACGTCCATGCTGAACCCCATCAACCAGACCACTCCGAAATACCTCACGCAGTTTTGCGCAACTGGCAATCCTACGGACCCCAATTGCCCCATGTCGCCCTCCTCGCCAAGTTTCGCCTGGACCTCGGTGGTTTCGCAGGCGGACCTGCAAACTGCTGGTTTCACCCAGACAGCTGTTACCTGTGGTCCGAACACGAACAATCCCGGGGCATCAGGAACATTCTTCACCCCGTACGTGAATTTCCTCTGTGATTACGGAGCAAGCGCTGGCCTCTCGCGAGCTTTACTCCCCTATCCGATGTTTAACCCAAGCGAGTCGGCCGGAGGACTAGCAAACCAGTTTAATATGGCTGGCTCGTCGGTCTATAACGCTCTTCAGGCCAGCATCCAGAAGCGTTATAGCAATGGCTTGACCTTCCTGATCAATTACACGTTGTCGAAAAATATGTCAAATACTGACAGCGGCTTTTCGAGCTTCAACTTTGGTGCGCTGAACGGGTTTGACCAGAAATCGGAATGGTCGATTTCTGGTAACGATCAAACGCATGTCCTGAACATGACGGGTGTGTATGAGTTGCCGATCGGCCCCGGTAAAAAGTTGCTGAATCGCGGCGGCATGGGTATGAAGAACCTGCTCGGAGGCTGGCAGTTGAGCGGCATCTTTACCTATCTAAGCGGCACTCCCATTTCGGTCAATGCGAACAATAACGACGTGTTCTTGAACGGATTCAACCGGGCGAATTACGACCGCACCGTGGCTTTGAATGTCAACTGGAATAACTATTACAAGAGTTTGCCGGTGTTCAACACGGCGGCGTTTTCCGACCCTGGGTTTAAAGAGGGGAACGAGCCGCGTAACCTCAGCGTCTTACGCAACCCATTCTTCGCAGACGAGATTATGGCGTTGGCCAAGCACTTCTATTTTGGCGAACATCTGACTGGTGAATTGAGAATGGAGTACGCCAATATCCTTAATCGCATGCGAGTTTGTGGAGCGGACAACAATGTTAATGACGGATCCAGCTTTGGCCTTGTAAATGCCGGAACGATTACGGTCAATGGCAATAATGTTCTGGTGAGCCAACCTTGCCAGGGAATTTCTCCACGGCAAGGCCAAATCGTCCTCAAGCTCACCTTCTGAATTGGCCCGTGCCCTGTGCCTCGAGTCGGTGAAATTGCAAGATCCGGGGACAAAAAGGTCCGGCTCTTGTTTCTGGAGTGCGGCTAGGTGCCGACGGATGCACAGCTGTGACAGCGGATCCCTGGCCAGCGCTAACATGACATCCGTCTCCGAGAAATCAGAACCATGAACATGGCCGGCCTCCATTCTCTCGGATCGGGACCCTCTCAAAGAACTCCTCGGCTTCGAACACCGTGCCGCCCTCCCCCCACAGGCACGCTGCCTGGATCTGGCGCAGTACGAAGAAGCGCAGCAAGCGCCGAGTCTTCAAGTGGGTGAATGGCGCCCTGACAACTTTCTCTTTGTAGGATGTGAGCGTTTATGCTGTTAGCTGTTGAAGGAAGGGTGGCCAACCATGCGAAATACTGCACAAAACACGACCAAGGCTTTTAGCGCTCTTCTAATTTTTACATCGCTCGCTTGGGCGTCTGACGTGCCCTGGAAAGGCAAAAGCTACGACCAGTGGGACGAGAAGGACCTGCAAAAAGTCTTCACCGATTCACCTTGGGTACGCACTGCGACCATTACTCGCACCTGGCTTCCGCTCACGGCAAAGGATCTACCCAATGACACCATCGCTGGGCGTGAAAGAAGGCTTCCCGGTACCCTGGAACGGGCAGATGAGACCTCCCTTGGTGGCGAACTGCAAGTCCATATTTACTGGGCGTCTTCCCGCGTGATGCGCGCCGCTTCAGCACGCAAGGCCGTGCTGCATGGAGGGAAAAAAGATGTGGATGTGGAAAAGTATGCAAGCGAGCCGCAGGACGAGTATCAAATCGCCCTGCAGTCGGAGGACATGGCTCCCTTCTTTCGCCATGACGAAAAGTTCATCGAGGCCAACGCTTTCCTGGAAGTGAGAAAAACCAAACAGAAGATCGCACCCAGCCATGTTCGCTACGAACGTGATGAAAAGGGACTCCTGGTAACCTCAGCCGTCTTCTTCTTTCCCAAGAAGACTCCAGCCGGCGATCCCACGATTGGCAGCGATGAAAAAAACATAGAATTTAACTGCAAAATCGAAGGCTCCCTGTTGCGCTTCAATTTCGAGCCCCAAAAGATGGTGGATAGCAACGGCCCAGCCCTTTAGGCGGACACCACTTTGCCGGATCCGCACAGGCACCTGCTCTCTCGCTGTCCGAACCATGCTTTGACTCGTCCAAATCCCTGTTGTTAAATTCTTCCATGTTCTCTGAGTCCAACACTCGCGTTCCCCGCACTCGCACCGCCGCCGCTCGACACCCAGTGGCTCACTCCTTTCGTCACTTGTTTCTTAACACCCGGAAAAAACTCAAGTCCCTTCTTTTTTGGTCGCTGCAGCCTCTTTTGTATTTTTTCACCAGTGACGCGCTTTCTTTTCCATCCCTTCTAGCTTGTTTCCCCAAAAGCCATGGGAGTGCGGGCATACTAAACCAAGCTCCCGCCCGTCTGCCCATGCGATTTTCCGTTTCCGAGTTCCCCTTTTCTGATTCTAAGTTCTTTAGAATCCGCTTTTATGGATTTCGCGTCTGTAGGCACTCTAGAATCCGCTCTTACAAAAAACTGGGGAGTTGGGGAGCCACTTGGCACCAGCAATGCGACTTGTACAGGCACGGGCATCTGCCCATCCTTTTGGCCTTGTTGCTCCTGCTTTTCTCGGCTGTAAACCAAACCTGCGCTCAAATCTCGAAACCAGCCGATTCCCCCCTCTCCCAAGCCAGGTCTCTCGCGGATAGGGGAATGGCAAGAGAAGCGGATGGCATTGTGCGTCAGTACTTGGAGAAAAATCCAACCTCTGCCGACGGGCATTTTCTGAGGGGCTACATCCTGTTCAGGGAAATCCAGGAGAAAGAGGGATCCGGTGCAGCAAAGGAACAGACCACAGGAGAGACAGCTCCTCCCGCAACGGCGACCTACGCCGAAAAACTCGCCAACACTTCTAACCCAAGTTTCCGCGACGCAGTGGCAAGAGCTTCGCTCGGGGAATACACCGAAGGCGCCAAGTACCGTACCCCCAGCCCCGCCGACCTGAAAATTGTCGCACTCGACTACGTTCTACTGGGCGACTATCCCAATGCCGACAAATGGCTGACCAAGATGCTCGAGTGGACTCCTGATGATGCCCAAGGCTGGTACTACCTTGGCCGCACCAAGTACAACGAAAATCGGTTTGCGGAAGCCATCAGCGCGTTTGAGCGGTGCTTGAAGCTCGATCCGAAAAACGTCAAGGCGGAAGACAACTTGGGGCTGTCGTACGCAGGTCTCGGCCAGAACGAGGAAGCCGCCACGGCCTACCAAACTGCGATTGCCTGGCAATCGCAGTTGCCGGTCAAGAAT
>WNGI01004777.1_pt1 | contig 17449 bp, 16 predicted proteins | sample 5400621 | NCBI WGS metagenome assembly WNGI01 (sample SAMN13153374, study PRJNA577476) | soil metagenome | isolation source: 20 cm soil or saprolite under Garry oak tree replicate 1 | place: USA:California | collected 2016-06-15 | reverse complement strand
CGGCTCGACCCGGCCGCCGGCGGCGACGGCGCGGCTCAGCCGATCGTCGGGATGAAGGTCGGTGGCCGGCGGGCCTGGGTGCCCTGCTCGAACGCGTACGCCAGGGCCAGCAGCTTCGGCTCGCCGAACCGCGGCCCGATGAACGACACCCCGATCGGGAACGGTCCGACGAACCCGGCGGGCACGGTCACGCCCGGGTAGCCGGCGACCGCCGCCGGGGTGGACGACGCAACGAACTGGTCGAAGGTATCGCCGCCGGGCAGCCGGGTCCGCCACGCCGGCCCGTTCGTCGGTGCGACGATCGCGTCCAGGTGCAGCCTGGCCAGCGTCTCGTCGATGCTGCGCTGGGCCAGCGAGGTCGCGGTCCGGCGCTGCTGCAGGTAGGCCGGGTCGGTGAGGTCGCCGCTGGTGGCCTCCGCCGCCTCGAAGATCTCCTGCTGGAAGAACGGCATCTCGACATCGGCGTGCGCTCGGTTGAACGCGATCAGCTCGGCCAGTGTCCGCGGGTGGGCACCGGGCCGGGTTGCCAGGTAGGCGTTGATGTCGTGCTTGAACTCCACCAGCAGCGCGGCGAACTCCGGGTTGCCGATCAGGTCCTGGAACGGCAGGTCGGCCGTGACGACGGTGGCGCCGAGCCGGCGCAGATCCGCCACCGTCCGAGTCATGACGGCACCCACCTCGGGCACGTTCTCCACTCCGGTGAGGGCCAGCCACAGGCCGATCCGCTTGCCGCGCAGCGCACCCGGCCGCAGCCGGCGCAGGTAGTCGACCGAGTCGAACGGCGCCGAGGCGGCCGTCGCCGGGTCGTCGCGATCCACACCGCGGATGACCTGCAGGGTGAGTGCCGCGTCGACCAGGTGCCGGGCCATCGGGCCGGCGGTGTCCTGCTGCGCCGAGATCGGGACCACACCGGTGCGGCTGACCAGGCCGAGGGTGGGCTTGATGCCGACGATGCCGTTCTGGCCGGACGGGCAGACGATCGAGCCGTCGGTCTCCGAGCCGATCGCGACCACGGCCAGGTTGGCGGCGATCCCGGAGCCCGAGCCGGAGGAGGAGCCGCAGGGGTTGCGGTCCAGCACGTACGGGTTGTTGTTCTGGCCGCCGACGGCGGACCAGCCGCTGCTCGAGGCGGTGGACCGGAAGTTGGCCCACTCGGAGAGGTTCGCCTTGCCCATGATCACCGCACCGGCTGCCCGTAGCCGGCGGACCAGGAACGCGTCCCGGGCCGGCGGCGTCCCGGCCAGCGCGAACGAGCCGGCCGTGGTCCCCTCCCGGTCGGCGGTGTCCACGTTGTCCTTCAGCAGCACCGGGATGCCCTCCAGCGGGCTGCGCGGGCGGTGCCGGCGCCGATGGTGGTCGCTGGCGATGGCATCGCGCAGCGCATCCGGGTTGGTCGTGATCACCGCGTGCAGCCGCGGGTCGAGGGCCGCGATCCGGGCCAGGTAGAACGCGGTCAGCCGGGTCGAGGACAGCCGGTGGTGGTCGATCGCCCGCTGCAGGTCCGGGATGGTGGCGCGTTCCAGGTCGATCCCGGCGAGCCTCGGGGCCGGCGCGGTGAGGTTGCCGTGCCCGGCCGACGCCGGGTGCGCCGGTGGCGCCGCCGAGGCAGGCGGCATCGGGGTGAACGCGGTCGCGGCGACCGCCGCGAGGACGACGAAGAGGCGGGTGCGGCGACGCAGGCGCATGGCGACGACCTCCGGGTGGCGACGATGCCGGTACCCATGGCTCGGCTCCGGACTCGCTCCGCTCGTCGCTGCGCTGCGATGCTCACTCGCCCGTCGCCTTCGCGAAGCAGACGCAACTCCGCGGGACGACGGGTGTCAATCGCCCATCAGTCGGTTCCGGAGCCGCAGGGGGTTGTCTGCACATCCCTCATGGCCACGAAATAGGGTGCAGCTCTGGCCGGACCTGCGCCAGCTCGGCTGACCGCAGCCGGCCTCAGAGCACCGGCAAGTAGCGGTCCAGCTCGAACGGGGTGACCCTGGCCCGGTAGTCGGCCCACTCGGCCCGCTTGTTGCGCAGGAAGAAGTCGAAGACGCCCTCGCCGAGAGTCTCGGCGACCAGCTCGGAGGCCTCCATCGCGCGCAGCGCCTCGGACAGGTTGTGTGGCAGGTCGACGTACCCCATCGCCCGCCGCTCGTTGTCGGTGAGCGCGAACACCTCGTCCTCGGCGCCCGGGGGCAGGTCGTAGCTCTCCTCGATGCCCTTCAGTCCGGCGGCCAGCAGCAGCGCGAAGGCCAGGTACGGGTTGCAGGACGGGTCCGGTGAGCGGACCTCGATCCGGGTCGAGTTCGCCTTGGTGGGCTTGTACATGGGCACCCGCACCAGTGCGGACCGGTTGGCATGCCCCCAGCAGACGTACGCCGGGGCCTCCATCAGCGTCCCCTGCAGCGGCGCGCCGAACAGCCGCTTGTACGAGTTCACCCACTGGTTGGTGACCGCGGTGATCTCCCGGGCGTGCCGCAGCAGGCCGGCGATGAACGCGCGCGCGGTCTTGGACAGGTTCAGCTCGTCGGACGGGTCGTGGAAGGCGTTCCGGTCGCCCTCGAACAGGGACAGGTGGGTGTGCATCCCCGACCCGGGCTGGTCGGTGAACGGCTTCGGCATGAATGTCGCGTACACCCCCTGGGTGCGGGCGACCTCTTTGACCACGTACCGGAACGTCATCACGTTGTCCGCGGTGGCCAGCGCGTCGGCGTAGCGCAGGTCGATCTCCTGCTGCCCCGGGGCGCACTCGTGGTGGCTGAACTCGACCGAGATGCCCAGCGCCTCCAGCGCCGTCACCGCCATCCGCCGAAAGTCGTGTGCGACGTCGTGGCTGGTCAGGTCGAAGTAGCCGCCGATGTCGACCGGGTGCGGCGGCCCGACCTCCGGGTGGTCCTTGAGCAGGAAGAACTCGATCTCGGGATGGGTGTAGAAGGTGAACCCCATGTCGGCCGCCTTGGCCAGCGCCCGGCGCATGACGAACCGGGGGTCGGCCCAGGACGGCGAGCCGTCCGGCATCAGGATGTCGCAGAACATCCGCGCCGAGTCGCTCGGGCCGCCGCGCTGCCACGGCAGGATCTGGAACGTCCCCGGGTCCGGCTTGGCGATCATGTCGCTCTCCGAGACCCGGGCGAAGCCCTCGATCGCCGACCCGTCGAAGCCGATGCCTTCCGCGAACGCGCCCTCCAGCTCGGCCGGCGCCACCGCGACCGACTTGAGGAAGCCGAGCACGTCGGTGAACCAGAGCCGGACGAACCGGATCTCCCGCTCCTCGAGCGTGCGTAGCACGAACTCCTGCTGCCTGTCCACGGCGGTCAGCGCACCTCCCGAACCCGGTTACCCCGGACAGTCTCCGCCGACGCTATTACTGCGACGTTACGCTCCGGAGACAACCTGGCAGGAGAGGTGACTCAGCGCAGCGCGCTCCCGGCCAGCCAGTCGGACCAGGAGACCATCCAGTCGCCGTACTTGTTGCCGGGCCGCAGCGTCGCACCGGTGTTCTTGATGTCCACTATGTCGCCATAGGCGAAGGTGTGGTAGAACCAGTCGGCGTTCGCCGGCGAGATGTTGATGCAGCCGTGCGAGACGTTGCGGACGCCCTGGTCGGCGACCGACCACGAGGCCGCGTGCACGAACTCGCCGTCCCCGGACACCCGCACCGCGAGCGGGATCTTCTCCTTGTAGCCCAGCGGCGAGTCCACCGGCAGGCCGTACGACTCGGAGCTCATCTCCTTGATCGCGTACTTCTCCTGCACGACGTGCGGGCCGCTCGCGGTGGTGAAGTAGATCGTCCTGCCCTTGACGGTCACCGAGCCGCCGCGCCCCATGCTGACCGGGATGTGCCGGACCACCTTGCCGCCGATCCGCACGGTCATCATGTGGGTGCGGTCGTCGATGGTGGCGACCCGGGCCGGCCCGACGGCGAACGAGGCCCGGACGTCCTGCTGGCCGTAGATGCCGTTGCCGACGTGCACGCCGTAGACCTTCGCCTCGACGGTGACCCTGGTGCCCGGCTTCCAGTACGTGCGCGGGCGCCAGTGCACGTTCTGCGAGTCGAACCAGTGCCAGCCGCCCCGGGTGGCCGGCGTCGCCGTGACGTGCAGGGCGCGCTCGGCGGCCGGCCGGTCGGCGATCGGCTCGTCGAAGTGGACCGTGATCGGCTGCCCGATGCCGACATGCCTGACGCTGTGGCCGGGGAAGAGGTACGGCAGGGTGAACGTGGCCGGGGTGACCGTGCTGAACTGGGCGGTGGCCCGGGTCTGCTGGCCGGCCGAGTTCGTCGCGACGGCGGTCACCAGGTACGACTTGGCGTAGCCGAGCGGCTCGGCCGAGGTCCAGGTCAGGCGGTCCGCGGACAGCCGGCCGGCGACCTCCTTGCCGGCGTCGTTGCGGACCGTAACGCTGCGCAGCGTGCCGTCGGCGGCGGTCACGCTGACCGGTGTGGTCAGCGAGACGTCACGGGCGCCGTTGCCGGGGCGGAGCGCAACCCGGGCCGCCGGGACCGCGGGCGCGGCCTGTTCGCCGCCACCCTGCGCCGCCGAGCCGGGCTCGCCGCTCGCCGAGGTGCCGGCCTTGGGACCGTTGCACCCCGCCAGCATGACCAGCGCCAGGGCGCAACCGACAGCCAGCCGTCGGCGCTCCCACGCCGGCCGCACGCCGATCGACATCACGTGTCCCCACTCTCCCGCCCGGGACGACGCCGACCCTACGCCCCCCGGGTCCTCTGCCGCCCACCCAGCGGCGCCCCGACCGCTGCCATCATGGCTGATGACGCGCAGAACCTGCCGATTGTTTCGTACCGGCGCGGCCTCCTTGATAACGGTCCGGCAAACGCGTCCAGACGGGGTCGTACAGTAGGCGGCCGTGCACGGGCAGAGTGATGCAGGGGAGGACAAGCCGCCACGTCGGAGGCGGATTCCGGCGCTCCGGCTGGCATGGCGCCGGAGGCCCGACGACCCGGCCGAACGCCGGCAGCCCCTCCCCGGCGGGTCGGAGGGCGGCGCGCCGGCGGTGGACCCGGACTGGGTGACCTTCCGGCTGGCCGACCCGACGCGTGCGCTCGCCGGCGTCCGGCTGGCACAGCAGGTCCGTATCCCGGGCGACGCGCTCGACTTCGGGTACGCCGGCGACGGCTGGACACTGCGGGTCCCCCGCCCGCCGGTGCGGCGGATGGAGTACCGGTTCGACCTGCGCTACGCGGACGGCAGCCGGGAGGAGATCTGCGACCCGGCCAACCCGGCGCGGGCGCCGGGCGCCTTCGGGGCCAAGTCCGTGGTCGAGTTCCCCGGCTACGCCCCGCCGGCATGGCTGGCCGCGTCCCGAGTCGACGTGCCGCTGCTGCTCGCCCACGACGGCCCGGAGTACGACGCGCTGGCCGGCCTGACCACGTTCAGCGCCGCCTCGATCGCCGCCGGCCGGCTCCCCCGGCACCGGGTCGCACTGATCGGCCCGGGCGACCGGGACGAGCGGTACTCGGCGAACGTGGCCTACGCCCGCGCGGTGGCCCTCGCGGTGGTGCCTGCCCTGCGCCGCACGGTCGCGGTCGCCGGCCCGCCGGTCGGCATGGGCGCGAGCCTGGGCGCCCTGGCCATGCTGCACGCCCAGCGCCGGCACAGCGGGGTGCTCGGCGGCCTGTTCCTGCAGTCCGGCAGCTTCTTCGACCGGCGGCTGGACCCGCAGGAGCGCGGCTTCGCTCGGTTCACCCGGATCAGCCGGTTCGTGGCAGGCACGCTCCGCAGTGGACTGACCACGGACCCGGTGCCGGCCACCCTCACCTGCGGCGTGGTCGAGGAGAACCTGGCCAACAACCGGCGGATGGCCGCCGCCCTGCTGGCCCAGGGGTACGACGCGCGGCTCGTGGTCAACCCGGACGGGCACAACTATGTCGGCTGGCGGGACACCTTCGACCCCGCCCTACTGGACCTGCTCGCTACGGTCTGGGCGTGAGCCGCATGCCCCGGGCGGAGGCCCGACGATGAGGCGAGAGCAGGTCGAGGTGCCGGCGCCGGCGCTGGGCGGCTCCGGCACGGTGATCGTCTACGGCCACTACGGCCGGCCGTTCCTGGTGTTCCCGTCCGAGAATGGCCGACCGTGGGACTTCGAGAACAACGGCATGGTCGACGCGGTCCGGCCGCTGCTGGACGGGGGCCGGGCCAAGCTGTACGGCGTCGAGTCGTACGACGCGGCGTCCTGGTCCAACCGGGCGGCCCCGCTGGAGGAGCGGGCCCGCCAGCACAACCAGTACGAGGCATGGATCAGCGAGCAGGTGGTGCCGTACGTCTACGCCGACTGCGGCGGACCGCAGGAGATCGGCACGATCGGCTGCTCGATGGGCGCCTACCACGCCGTGACGTTCGCGCTGCGCCGGGCCGAGCTGTTCCCGCTGGCGCTGGGCTTGTCCGGCAACTACGACGTGACCGCCTGGCACGGCTGGGGCGAACGCGCCGACGCGACCTACTTCGCCAACCCGGTCGACTTCGTCCCGAACCTGCACGGCGACCATCTCAACTGGCTGCGCTCCCGGCTGTCGGTGCTGCTCGTCGTCGGCCAGGGCATGTGGGAGGACAGCACCGGCGCGCTGCCGTCCACCCGGCGGATGGCCGAGCAGCTGTGGGAGCGCGGGATCCGGTGCGAGCTGGACGTCTGGGGTTACGACGTCCCGCACGACTGGCCGTCCTGGCGCGCGCAGCTGGCCCACCACCTTCCGAGGTTCTGCTAGGGGGTAGCACCATGGCCATTCATCGCAACCGCACCGAGCACCTGATCGGCCTGCTGCTCGGCACCGAGGAGGACTGGCCGCGGGCGTTCGAGCAGCTGGTGCGGCGGCTGGGCTCGGTGCACGACAGCACCGGGGTGGAGCACACGCTGCGCTCCGAGCGGATCACCATCGAACCGTTCGACCTGCGCTACCGCCCGCGCTACGACCTGGTGATCGACCGGCTCGCCTACTGGTACTACCACCCGCGCGAGTGGCTGAAGAAGGTCGCGCTGATGGACGACGTGTACCTGCTGAACAGCCCGTTCACGTTCCAGTCGATGGAGAAGCACGCCGCCTACTGCGCGATGATGCGGCTCGGGCTGAGGGTCCCGGACACCTGGCTGGTGCCGTTCAAGAACCCGGTGGACAACACCCGGTACGCCTACACCGCCGAGAAGTACAACCGGCCGTTCGACCTGGACGCGATCGCCGAGAAGATCGGCTACCCGCTGTTCATGAAGCCGTACGACGGCGGCGCCTGGGTCGGCGTGACCCGGATCACCGGACCGGACGAGCTGAACCAGGCCTACGACCAGTCCGGCGAGCGGCTGATGCACCTGCAGGCATCGGTGGAACGCTACGACGTCTTCGCCCGGTCGCTGACGATCGGCGCCGAGACGATGGTGATGAAGTTCCAGCCGGAGAAGCCGATGCACGAGCGGTACGCGGTCGCGCACGACTTCCTCCCGCCGGAGGTCGGCGCCGAGGTGCTGACGATCTCCCGGCTGGTCAACGCGTTCTTCCGGTGGGAGTTCAACTCCTGCGAGTCGCTGGTGCGCGGCACCGACGTGCACCCCATCGACTACGCGAACGCCTGCCCGGACATCGCGGTCACCTCGCTGCACTACTACTTCCCGTGGGCGATCTCCGCGCTGCTGAAGTGGTCGGTCTACTGCGCGGTGACCGGCCGGACCCCGAGGCTGGACCTGGACACCCGCCGCTACTTCGAGATCGCCGACTCGGTGGACCTGTCCTATCGGGACAAGCTGGCCGGCTACTCCGGGCTGGCCGAGGAGTACTTCGAGACCGACCGGTACCACGAGTTCTGCGCGACCGCGCTGGCCGACCTGGACGCGATGGTGCTGGAGTGGGTGGCCTCCGCCGACTTCGACGCGCTGCTGGTGGACACGGTGCGGTCCACCTATCCGGAGCACGAGCACGAGCGGTTCCTGGCCCACTTCCGCGGCCTGCTCGGCGCCTGGGTGTCCGACCACGGGTCCACCGGGTGATCACCGCACGGCGCGCAGCCGCCGCTCCGGCCGCGACTCGACGGCGGGCTGGCCGAACCAGGTGGGCACCGGCTCGGCGAGCAGCATCCGGGGCGCGACGCTGAACGCCCGGGGCGCGACGCCGAACGCCCGGGGCGCGACGCCGAACGCCCGGGGCGCGACGCCGAACGCCCGGGCGCGGTGACCGCGACGACGCCGGTCAGCCGGCCGCCGGGCCCGGGCGGCGCGGCAGAATGGATGGCATGCCCCAGCTACGCATCGCACTCGCCCAGGTCGACACGACCGTCGGGGACCTCCCGGGCAACGCCGACGCGGTGCTGCGGTGGACCGCCGCCGCGGCCGAGCGCGGGGCCCACCTGGTGGCGTTCCCGGAGATGGCGCTGACCGGGTACCCGCCGGAGGATCTGGTGTTCCGCGAGTCGTTCCGGTCCGCCAGCATGCGCGCGGTGACCGAGCTGGCGGGCCGGCTCGGGGAGGCCGGGCTGGGCGGGATCGCCGTCGTGGTCGGCTACCTGGACGCGGCCGGGGGTCCCCGCAACGCGGCCGCGCTGCTGCACGGCGGCCGGGTGGTGGCCCGGTACTTCAAGCACCACCTGCCCAACTACGGCGTGTTCGACGAGGCGCGGTACTTCGTCCGCGGTGACCGGTTCGTCGTGCTGCGGCTGCACGGTGTGGACGTCGCGCTGACCGTCTGCGAGGACATGTGGCAGGACGGCGGCCCGTTCGCGGTGGCCGGACGGGCCGGGGTGGCGCTGGTCGTCAACGTCAACGGGTCGCCGTACGAGCGGAACAAGGACGACGTGCGGCTCCCGCTGGGCCGGCGCCGGGCCGCCGAGGCGGGCGCGACGCTGGCGTACGTCAACATGGTCGGTGCCCAGGACGAGCTGGTGTACGACGGCGACTCGTTCGTGGTGGCGGCCGACGGGACCCTGCTGGCCCGGGCGCCGCAATACGAGCAGGCGCTGCTGGTGGTCGACCTCGACCTGCCCGGCGCGCGCGGCACGGTCACCGGCGACGTGCTGGACATGGCGGTCGAGCGGCACGACGTGCCGGGCGCCGCCGACGATCCGGTCCCGGCGTACCGGCCGGAGCCGGCGCCGGTCGCCGAGCCGCTGTCCGACGAGGAGGAGGTCTGGCAGGCGCTCGTCACCGGCACCCGGGACTACGTCGGCAAGAACGGCTTCCGGTCGGTGGTGCTCGGGCTGTCCGGCGGCATCGACTCCGCGGTGACCGCGGTGATCGCCGCCGACGCGGTCGGCGCGGCGCAGGTGCATGGGGTGTCGATGCCCTCGTCGTACTCCTCCGAGCACTCCCGCTCCGACGCCGCCGAGCTGGCCCGCCGGCTGGGCTGCCGGTACGACACGGTGCCGATCGCCCCGATCGTGCAGGCGTTCCTCGCCGGCCTGCCGCTGACCGGGCTGGCCGAGGAGAACGTGCAGTCCCGGGTGCGCGGCACCACCCTGATGGGACTGTCCAACCAGTACGGCCACCTGGTGCTGGCCACCGGCAACAAGAGCGAGCTGTCGGTCGGGTACTCGACGCTGTACGGGGACAGCGTGGGCGGGTACGCGCCGCTGAAGGACGTGCCGAAGACGCTGGTGTGGCGGCTGGCCCGGTGGCGCAACGCGGCCGCCGACAAGCGCGGCGAGACCCCGCCGATCCCGGAGAGCAGCATCAACAAGCCGCCGTCGGCCGAGCTGCGGCCCGGCCAGCTGGACACCGACTCGCTGCCCTCCTACGACGTGCTCGACGCGATCCTGGCCGACTACATCGAGGAGGACCTGGGCTGGGCCGAGCTGGTCGCGGCCGGGCACGATCCGGCGCTGGTGGAGCGGGTGATCCGGCTGGTGGACCGGGCCGAGTACAAGCGCCGGCAGTACCCGCCCGGGCCGAAGATCTCGCTCAAGGCGTTCGGCCGGGACCGCCGGCTGCCGATCTCGTCCCGGTGGAACGAGACGGCGCCCGGGCACGACCCGGCTCCGGTACCCCGGCCTGGGCCGCCCGGGGATCCCGTGCGAGGTAGATGACGTCCGGCTCGCCCCGCGGCACCGGCACCGCCCGCACCTGCACCTCGGCGTACCGGTCCCGCAACCTCCGCTCGAACACCGGCGCGGCGGCCGCGCTCCACACCGCCAGCGTGCCGCCCGGCGCCAGCCGCCGGTCCAGCGCCGCCAGCCCCGCCTCGCCGTAGAGCGCGGCGTTCCGCGGCGTGACCGTCCACTCTGGACCATTGTCCACGTCCAGGCAGATCGCGTCGTACCGGTCCGCGCCGGCGGCCAGCCAACCGGCGAGGTCGGCGACGGCCACGGTGACCCGCGGCTCGGCCAGCCCGCCGGCCGAGAAGGCGGCCAGGTGGCTGGCGTGCCAGCCCACCACCGCCGGCTCGATCTCGACCACGGTGACCGCGCCGACGTTCGGCGCGCGCAGCGCCTCGGCCAGCGAGAAGCCCACGCCGAGCCCGCCGAGCAGCAGCCGGACCGGGCCCTGGTGCGGAGCCACCGCGGCCCGCACCAGCTCGCGCTCGGAGTCCCCGTTGCGGGTGTCCATCAGGAAGACACCGTTGCTGACGATCTCGTAGTGCGCGCCGTCCCGGCGCAGCACCAGCTCGCCGCGCGGGGTGTCCATCCGCTGCACCGTGACGCACGCCACGCACGGCAGCGTAGGCGGCAACCCCGGTCAGGTGCCATCGTGGTGCTGTGCCCGGGGACCGTCGGCGGTGACGGCCTCGAGGAAGGACGGTGTGTGATGTCCCAGACCACTGCGGCCCAGACCACTGCGGCCCACACCAGTGCGGCCCACACCAGCGCGGCCCACACCAGTGCGGCCCAGACGAGTGCGGCCCAGACCAGTGCGCGCCGGACCGGCGCGGCCCGGACCGGCGCGGCCGAGGTCAGCCTGTACGGCGGGCCGGCGGGCCGCCGGGTGCGGGTGCACCACCTGCGGGCGGCCAAGGAGCGGGGCGAGCGGTGGCCGATGCTCACCGCGTACGACCAGTACGCCGCGGAGATCTTCGACGAGGCCGGGGTGCCGGTGCTGCTGGTCGGCGACTCGGCCGCGAACAACGTGTTCGGCTATGAGTCGACGCTGCGGGTGCGGGTCGAGGAGTTGCTCCCGCTGGTGGGTGCGGTGGTCCGGGCCACCCGGCGCGCGCTGGTCGTCGCCGACCTCCCGTTCGGCTCGTACCAGGGATCGCCCGAGCAGGCCCTGGCCACGTCCGTGCGGTTCATGCAGGAGGCCGGCGCGCACGCGGTCAAGCTGGAGGGCGGCAGCCGGGTGCTGCCGCAGGTGGCGGCGATCGTCGGGGCGGGCATCCCGGTGATGGCGCACCTCGGGTTCACCCCGCAGAGCGAGCACGGTCTGGGTGGGTACCGGGTGCAGGGCCGCGCGGACGCCGGCGACGAACTGCTCCGGGACGCGGTGGCGCTGCAGGAGGCCGGCGCGTTCGCCGTGGTGCTGGAGATGGTGCCGGCCGAGGTGGCCAAGCGGATCACCGGCGAGCTGGCCGTGCCGACGATCGGAATCGGCGCCGGAGTGGACTGCGACGCGCAGGTGCTGGTGTGGCAGGACATGGCCGGGCTGCGCGGCGGTCCACTGCCGCGGTTCGTCAAGCGGTACGCCGACCTGCGTGGCGTGCTGCGCGGCGCGGTGGACTCGTTCGCCGAGGAGGTGCGCACCGGGACGTACCCGGGGCCGGAGCACTCCTACCTCTGACGTGCCCGCTGCGGCTGATCGGGAGGTGCAGCGAGGACAGGACCGGAGCATGCTGCGCGTATGACCATCGACGAGAGGGTGATGGCGACCCAGCAACGTGCCTGGGCGACGGGGGACTACCACCGTATCGGCCTGACCATGACCATCGTGTCCGAGCTGCTCTGCGAGAGCGTGGGGCTGCGGGCGGCTGAGCGAGTGCTGGACGTCGCCGCCGGCAGCGGCAACACCGCGCTGTCGGCGGCCCGCCGCTGGTGCGACACCGTCGCCATCGACTTCGTGCCCGAGCTGCTCGACCAGGCCCGCGACCGGGCGGCGGTGGAGGGCCTGCCGCTGCGCACCGACGTGGCGGACCTCCAGCAGCTGCCGTATCCGGAGGCGAGCTTCGACGTGGTGCTCTCCACGTTCGGCGCCATGTTCGCCCCCGATCAGCAGCGCACCGCCGACGAGCTGGTCCGGGTCTGCCGCCCCGGCGGCCGCATCGGCCTGACAGCCTGGACTCCGGACGGTCTGATCGGGCAGCAGTTCACGTTGGTCGGCAAGCACGCTCCGCCGCCGCCCGGGGTGCCGCCGCCGAACCGGTGGGGCGACCCGGAGCACGTTCGGGCGCTGTTCGGCGACCGGGTGATCCGGCTGACGGTGAACCGGCGGAGCTGGACGATGCGGTTCCGCTCGCTGGACCACGCCGAGGAGGTGTTCACCGTGTGGTTCGGCCCGATCGCGGCGGCGCTGGCGAGGGTGGGGCCGGAGCGGGCGCCCGCGCTGGTCGCCGACCTGCGGGCGTTGTGGTCGCGGTTCAACACGGCCGACAACGGCACGGTGTACGCGCCGTCGACCTATCTCGAGGTGATCGCCGACGTGGCCTGACCGGCCCCGGTGAGCCGGGCTCGATCACCTCCTTCGGCCCGATCTCGACGGAGCCGCCCGTCCGGCTGTCAGCCGGGTCGCGGTGCCTGACCTCGAGATCGGTGCGAGAACGAGCGACCGGGGCGGGCGGCGGCGAGCTGGCGTTCCAGCACGTCCCGGGCCTCCAGCAGAGACGGGCCGTACCAGGTGAGGTGCCGGCCGCTGACCAGGGCCACGTCCCGGTCGCCGAACTCGGCCGGGCCGTCGTCCGGTCCGAACCGGTACGGCTCGTCCGGCAGCACGACCAGGTCGGCCTCGGCTGCCCGCAGCTCGTCCAGCTCCGCCCGCGGGTAGCGGTCCGGGGCGTGCCGGTACGCGTTCCCGATTCCCAGCTGGCGCAGCACATCGCCGGCGAACGTGTCCCGGCCGAGCACCATCCAGGGCCGCCGCCAGATCGGCACCACCGCCGTGCGGCGCGGCGGCGACCCGTCGTAGCTCGACGACCAGGCCCGGCGCGCGGCATCCAGCCACGGCGGCGGGTCCAGCCCGCAGGCCGCGAGCATCCGGCGCAGGCTGCCGAACGCCGCGGCGAGCGTGCCCGGCGCGGTGACCCAGACCGCGACGCCGGCCGCCCGCAGAGCGTCCACGTCGGACCGGCGGTTCTCCTCCGCGTTCGCCAGCACCAGGTCGGGGGTGAGGGCGCGAACCCGGTCCAGGTCCGGGTACTTCGACCCGCCCACCCTGGGCACGTCCAGGTCCGCGGGGTGGGTGCAGTAGTCGGTGGCGCCGACGAGCAGGCCGGCGGCGGTGCGGGCCACCGACTCGGTCAGCGACGGGACCAGCGAGACCACCCGGCGTGGCGGCCGCGGCAGCGCGACCGCCGTGCCGAGGTCGTCGACCCAGTCGTCGACCCAGTCGTCCACCCGGTCGTCCACCCGGTCGTGCACCGGCGGCGGCATGGCGCGCGCTCAGACGTCGGTGATCCGGATGCCGGCGTGCGCCTTGTACCGGCGGTTGATCGCGATGAGGTTCGCGGTGAGCGCCTCCACCTGCCCGGCGTTGCGCAGCCGCCCGGCGTACACTCCGCGCATCCCGGGGATCACCGCGGCCAGCTCCTGCACGGCGTCGGTGGCCTCCCGGTCGTCGCCCAGCACCAGCACGTCGAGATCCACTGTGGACACCCGCGGGTCGGCCAGCAGCACGGCGCTGACGTGATGGAAGGCGCCGACCACGCGGCTGTCCGGCAGGGTGGCGGCGGCCTGCTCGGCGGCGCTGCCTTCCGGCACCTGCAGCACGTAGGCCCCGCGCTCGTCGAAGCCGATCGGGTTGACGCAGTCGATCACGATCTTCCCGGCCAACTCGTCCGTCAGCCCGCGCAGCGTGTCGGCATGCCCGCCGTACGGCACCGCCACCACGACCAGGTCCGCCTGGCGCGCGACGTCGGCGTTGGGCTGGCCGGCGCAGGAGCCGCCGCCGAGCTTGCGGTTCACCTCGTCGGCCGCCCGGATAGCACGGCCCTCGTCCCGCGACCCGATCAGCACGGCGAGCCCCGCCGCGTGGAACCGGTACGCCAGGCCGTGGCCTTGGTCTCCGGTGCCGCCGAGCACGCCGACGGTGAGCGAGCGGACGTCGAGCGGATCGGCCATCGGTTCTCCCGGGTCCAGGCATCTCGGCGGGGCGGTACGCCCAGAACCCTATGCGACGCCGGCGGTCGACGGCCCGACCGGCTCCCGGTGGTGGCCCGGGAGCCGAGTCGCGGTCAGCTCGTTTTCTTGGCTGTGGTCTTCCTGGCCGTCGTCTTCGTGGTCTTGGCGGCCTTGGTGGCGGCCGACTTCGCGGTCGTGGCGGTCTTCTTCGCCGCGGTCCGGGTGGCCGTCGCCGCCTTGGTGGTGGTGGCCTTGGTCGTCTTGGCCGGGGCCTTCGCCGCCGCCTTGGTCGTCTTGGTGGTCCTGGTCGTCTTGGCCGGCGCCTTCGTCGCCTTGGTCGTCGCGGTCTTGGTCGTCGTGGCCTTGGTCGTCGTGGCCTTGGTCGTCCTGGTCGTCTTGGCCGGGGCCTTGGCTGTCTTCGCCGTGGTCCCAGTGGCCTTCGTGGTCGTCTTCTTCGCCGGCGCCTTGGCCGCGCTCGTCTTCGCGGCCCTCACCGGCGCCTTCGCGGTGGTCCTCTTCGCCGCGGCCTTCCTAGCCGGGGCCTTGGTTCCCGTTACGGGCATGTCTGCCTCCTCGACGGCATTGGTTGACGTCACTGAAGGGTGTGACGCCGTACCCGTCAACGCGCCACGCCGTAGTGGACCTTCACCCGTTCTCCCACGCCTCGTCCTCTGCGTCGTAGCGGGCGTTCCGCTCGTGCACCGTCGGCAGTGCGCGGGCGGCATCCTCGGGTGTCGCGTATGGACCGAGTCGGTCGGTGTTGGCGCAGCCGGAGTCCGGCTCGACACGCTGATGCTTCAGGCACCACCACCAGCGCTGCTCCATGACGACCTCCCGGCCTGGTCCACCGATCGGGTACGCGCACCAGGGTCTCACCGTCGGCGCTCGTTGTCTCGCGCATCCTGCCTCCAGCGGAACAACTACCGGCCGGTCGGCGACGAGGTCGGCCCCGGCGTCGCGCAGCCGGGCTGGCCGGCTCGGTCCTGGCTCGGGCGCCACCGGGGCGGGTCACCGGCTGGGCCGGGACCGGATCCCACTGGCACTCAACCGTTCCGGCGATCCTCATCTCTCCGAAGTGGACGGTCGTCGGGCGCTCCGACCCGGCGGGCGGGCGACCGGGCGCCGAAGGTGAGAGAAGCCGTCCAGCGGGTAGACCCCTGCCATGGAACGCGCGACCGGACCGCGCCGGGTGACCCGGTGACCGGCTCCACCCCCCGGGTCGCGGTGGTCGCGCACCGGAAGAAGTCGCTCGGCGGCGGCCTCGACGAGTTGCGCAGGCTCATCGCCGCCGAGGGAGTGGACGACCCGATCTGGCACGAGGTGTCGAAGAGCCGGAAGGCCGGCAAGCGGGCCCGAGCCGCCCTGCGCGGCGGCGCCGACCTGGTATTCGTCTGGGGCGGCGACGGGATGGTGCAGCGCTGCGTGGACGCGCTGGCCGGCTCGGCGGCGGCGGTGGCGATCGTCCCGGCGGGAACGGCAAACCTGCTGGCCACCAACCTCGGCATCCCGCAAGACCTGACCGAGGCGGCACGCATCGGCTTCCACGGCCGGCGCCGGAAACTCGACCTGGGCGCTGTCGACGGCGAGCACTTCGCCGTCATGGCCGGGGTCGGCTTCGACGCCGAGATGATCCGGGACGCCGACCGCAGGCTGAAGGACCGGCTGGGTCGACTGGCCTACGTGTGGACCGGGCTGCGACACGTCACCGGCACCGACACCAGGATGAAGGTCGCCGTGGACGGCTCGAACTGGTTCCGCGGCCGTGCGGCCTGCGTCCTGCTCGGCAACGTCGGCACCATCACCGGTGGCATCCCGGCCTTCCCGGACGCCCGGCCGGACGACGGTTGGCTGGAGGTCGGCGTCACCACCGCCCGCAACCCGGTGCAGTGGGCACGCGTCCTCGGCCGGATGGCGACGGGTCGCTCAGACCGCTCCCCGCTCATCCGGATCACCCGGGCACGGCGCATCGACATCAGGCTCGCCGAGCCCATGGCGTACGAACTGGACGGTGGCGCCCGCGGCGAGACCACCCGGCTGAAGGCCCGTGTCGTCCCCGCCGCGATCACCATCTGCGTACCGCCGGCCGACCAGCCACCGACGCCGGCGGTAGGGTCGCCCGGGTAGCCGCAGCGCACGCGCCAGGAGGATCGATGGCCGGGCCGGAACGAGTCACCGACAGCCCCACCGGCTGGGTGGCCGAGCACGTCCACCGCTACGTCGAGAGCGATGGCGAGAACGGGCACGAGTGGCGGCCCGGCGTACCCACGCTGCTGCTCACCACTCGCGGCCGGAAGTCCGGCCTGCGCAGACGCACCGCTCTGATCTACGGCAAGGATGGCGACCGCCACCTCGTCGTCGCCTCCCGCGGCGGCTCGCCGCACCACCCGGCCTGGTACCTCAACCTGGCCGAGCACCCCGAGGTCGGGGTACAGGTCGGCGCCGACAGGTTCACCGCCCGGGCGCGCACCGCGAGCCCCGAGGAGAAACCCCGACTCTGGCAGCTGATGACCGGGATCTGGCCGGCCTACGACAGCTACCAGACCAAGACCACCATGGAGATCCCGGTGGTGATCCTGGAGCGCACCGACACGTCGTCCCCCGCCGCCACCCCCTGACCACCGGACCCGTGGCGCGCGTCCCCACACCGGCGCCTGCCGACGGGCACACTGTGTCGGTGACCGAAGACGTTCCCCCGGACGACCTGTTCGCCGCCACGCCGGAGAGTGCGGCGCGGTTGGCCGGCGTCACGGTCGGCCAACTCGGCTACTGGCGACGTATCGGCTTGGTGCAGCCCGCTGTCGTGCGCAGGCTGTCAGCCCGCAACGAGGTCCGGCTCTATGACTTCGCCGGCCTGGTCGAGCTACGGATCGTCGCCGCCCTCCGGACCCGGCTCAGTCTGCAGCACATCCGCGAGGTGATCGGCCGGCTGCGCGACAGCTACGACCGCCCGCTGTCCGAGCTGCGGTTCGCCGTGGAGGGTCGGCAGTTGTATTTCCAGCACTCGGACGGCAGTTGGGAGGGCGGCAAGCGGCCGGGTCAGCTCGTGATCGCCGAGGTCATCATGCTGGACGCGGTGCGGGCCGATATCCGCCGCGCAGCAGCGGCGCACCGCCGTGAGCCGGGGCGGATCGTCAGGCGCCGCCGCGTGCTGGCGTCGAAGCCCACCTTTGCCGGCACCCGCATCCCGGTTACGGCCGTCGAGGCCTTCCTGGACCGCGGCGCATCGGATGAGCAGATACTCGCCGCCTACCCTCAACTCACCCGGGCAGACGTCGCCG
>WNGI01002140.1_pt1 | contig 17450 bp, 15 predicted proteins | sample 5400621 | NCBI WGS metagenome assembly WNGI01 (sample SAMN13153374, study PRJNA577476) | soil metagenome | isolation source: 20 cm soil or saprolite under Garry oak tree replicate 1 | place: USA:California | collected 2016-06-15 | reverse complement strand
TGATGGGAGTAGCGAACAAGCCGGACTATCCCTTTGCGCCGGATTCGACGATCGCACACTGGCGCTTGCCGCGAGCCCTCGCACCTGGCGAGTCGATGACCGTGCAAATCGCGTGGCAGGCTCGGCCCTCGACGCTGCCGCGGCGTCAGGGCCGTCGCGGCCGGCGCTTCGATTTCGCGCAGTGGTATCCGAAGGTCGTCGTCTACGATAAGTACGGGTGGGAAGCGCACCCGCTGTATCCGGCGGGCGAGTTTTACGGCGAATTCGGCTATTACCGTGTGACGCTATTCGTGGCCGAAGACCAAGTCATCGGAGCAACGGGAGTGCCAGTTCTGGGTGACCCTGGATGGGAAGGAGCGAATGCCAATCCCAGGGTTCCCGTTGATTACCAAAGGGATTGGTATACGAGAGGCCAAGCCGATAGCGCCAGAAAACGTGGCCTCTACTTCGTGCGAATTAACGACGCGTGTGCGATCAGCGGTTTGGCCGAACAACATTTGAAATGCGTTCAATTTGAAGCCGATTCCGTCCACCACTTGCCACCTGGGGTAAAGGCATCGCCGTCAGTCGCACCGAAGCGGCCCTCGGCTGGCTCGACTCACTCTATGGCAAATTCGCCTGGCCGCAGATCACCAACGTGCATCGGATCGAAGGCGGCGGCACCGAGTTTCCCATGATGATCATGGACGGCAGCGCCGGTCTCGGGCTCATCGTCCACGAGCTCGGCCACAACTACACGATGGGGATCCTGGCCAACAACGAATGGCGTGAGGGCTACCTCGACGAAGGGTTCACGAGCTTCCAGACCAGCTGGTTCTTCGAGAATCATGGTGGACAGTCGGAATACCCGGCCGTCGAAGGGGACATCCTGCTGTGGGATATCGACCGGTGGAGCCAGCCGGTCTCGATGATCAGCGAGCGCTACCGCGACTTCACCACGTACAACACGATGATCTACGACAAGGGCCAGCTGTTCTACGAGCAGCTGCGCTACGTCGTGGGTGACGACGCGATGCGCGAGATCCTCCGCACGTACTACGCGCGCTGGCGGCTCAAGCACGTGGACGAGAACGCGTTTCGTACCATCGCCGAAGAGGTCTCGCACCAGGACCTCAAATGGCTGTTCGGGCAGTGGCTGCACGGGACGCCGCTGATCGACTATCGGTTGGACGACGTCGAACGACACCGCCTTGCCGATGGCAGGTGGAGGACGACGCTCACTGTTACGCGTCTGGGCGACGGCTGGATGCCCATCGAGATCGGCGATGCCGACACGATCTACGCGCGCGCGAGCGGCCAGGCTGAGCGGGAGCGGGTCGAGCTCGTCACGAGTCGGAAACCCAAGCGGCTGGTGCTCGATCCTCGTCAGCGAGCCCACGACTGGAATGCGCTCAATAACCATGAGCAGCATGGGCTGTGGCCCATCCAATCACGGCGGGGGAAAGGCGCCTCGCGGTTCGACAATCCGACCAAGGACGTCGCACTCCGCGATAAATCGGTAATCAGTTTTCTCCCGGCCGTTTGGTTTAACGATTACGGTGGCGTAACGGGCGCGTGGCAGACGCGGTCGAACTACCTGGGACGCTTCGATAAGGACGTGTTCCTGGCGTCCTACGGATTTGATCCCGACGCGACACATCGCTTCGGCTGGTATGTCAAAATCGGCAATCCCGTGAGCCACCCTATGCCCCGTACCGATTTCTCGGTCGCCGTGTGGAACATGGAGGGGCGTGGCGGCATCGCGGTGCACAGCGATCGCTCCTTGCGTCAACATCTGACGTTCGGCCCCGACGCCCACGCCGGCTTCGATGCGATGTGGATGGCCGTCAGCGACCTGGGCTACGTCGACCGGCAGCTCTGGGACAATGCGGGGACGGTCGAAGGGGGACCGTGGGCATCGGTCACGAGCCGCAGCGGCGATCGGGTGTGGCGCGCCCGCGTCGACCTCCGCATCGGCATGCTCTACCGGAACCCGGGCGCCGGCGTCCAGTCATCCGCACGGTACGACATCGAAGGATTCCTGCGGCCCACGCTCGAATTGAGCCTGCGCAGGCCGTTCATCGCGAAGACGATCTTCGGGGCGAGGCTGTTCGGCGGAGGCTATCTCGCGGACAACGCGCCGGCGCTGCAACGTCGCATCATGCTGTCGGGTGCTGATCCTTACGCGACCTTCAGCAATCCCTTGCTCCGGAGCCGTGGCGCACTGCTTGTTCGGCCCGATTTTCACTACCAGGCGCCCGGTGACGCCAACCTCCGCGCCTTCCGCCCAGACCTCGGCGGCCGCTGGGCCGTCGGCTTGAACCTCGAGACTACCAAGTCGCTGTTTCACAGGGAGAAAGGACTGTTCGACGACGTCGCGCTCGAGGCATTCGCCGACGCAGGCGTGGTCGATACCCTGGCGATGCCATCGGCAGATGGTCACTCGTACACTCCGCTGTATGATGGAGGCGTGGGCGTGGTGACGCACCATCACATCAACGACCTGGCGTGGACACTGCGCTTCGAGATGCCCTTGGTGGTCAATCGCTGGGATTACGCAGCCGATGGTACGAGCAAGCGCGTGCAGTTCCGCTGGCAGCTGAGTCTGGAGCCGAGCTTTTGAACGAGCGCCGTGAGTTCTTTCAGAGCACGATCGGGAAACTGCTCCGCGAGGTGGCGCGGCGCACCGAGGAGCGCGTCGCGCCCAAGCGCTGGTTTCGCCCGCCGGGCGCGGCGGATGAAGTGGCGTTCGTGGCGGCGTGCACGCGCTGCGGCGACTGCATCGATGTCTGCCCCGTTCACGCGATCCTCAAGATGTCGGCGAACGGCGGCGGGCTCGCCGCGGGAACGCCCTATATCGATCCGGCGTCGCGCGCATGCATCGCGTGCGAGGACATGCCGTGCGCAGCCGCGTGCGAGACGGGCGCTCTCACCAAGGTGCCCTGGGAACAGGTGCACATGGGAATCCTGGAGCTCGATCCGCACCGTTGCATCACGTTCCAGGGCGCTGAGTGCGGCGTCTGTGCCCGTGCGTGTCCGATCGGTGAGAAGGCGCTCGCGCTGGACGACAAAGGCCGCCCCGTGCTGAAGCCCGAAGGATGCGTCGGGTGCGGCGTCTGCGTGACCGCGTGCGTGACGCTGCCCTCGTCCTTGAAACTGAGGCTCGCGTGAGCGGTATCCCGTATCGGGTCGAGAAGCCCTGGGGCTACGAGATCATCTGGGCCAAGGCAGACAAGTACGTGGGCAAAATCCTGCACATCGAGCCGGGGCACGTGCTGTCGCTGCAATATCACAACAGGAAGGACGAGTCGATTTATGTCTTGAAGGGCGAAATCATCCTGCGTATCAAAGAGGGTGAGACGCTGATCGAACGGCAGGTACGAGAAGGCGAGGCATTTCACATTCCGCCTAAACAGGTCCATCAATTCGAGGCCGTCGTGGTAACCGATCTCCTGGAAGCCTCAACCCCCGAGCTGGACGACGTCGTCCGGCTCCAAGACCGCTACGGACGCGTGAAATGAAAGTCATCATGCCGATGGCTGGGAAGGGCACTCGGCTCCTGCCGCTCACCAAGCGGGTGCCTAAGCCGCTCGTGAATGTCGCCGGGCGGCCCGTGATGGACTACGTGATGGACGCGCTGGAGCGCGCCGGCCAGCTCGACGAGCTGATCATCATCACCGGCCACCTCAAGGAAAAAGTCGAAGCGTACGTGCGGAAGAATTACAAGATCCCGGCGCGGTTCATCGAGCAGAAGGTGCTCGACGGCACGGCGGGGGCAGTGAACCTCGCGCGCCCGTATGTCGACGGGCCAGTGATCGTAATCTTCGTGGACACGCTGTTCGACGCGGACCTGTCGATCGTGAAGAGCAGCAAAGACGACGGCATCATCTGGACCAAGGAAGTCGAGGACTATCAGCGCTTCGGCGTGGTCGTCACGGACAAGAACGGGCACATGACGAAGATCGTCGAGAAGCCGAGTACCCCCATTTCGAAGCGGGCGAACATCGGGCTCCAGTATGTGAAGGACTGGCGCACGCTGTTCGACGGCATCGAGCACGTGCTGAAGAGCCCGCCGGGGAAGGGCGGGGAGTTCTACCTCACCGACGCATTCCAGTACATGGTAGATAAGGGAAAGAAGCTCCACGTCGAGGACGTCGGTGGCTGGTACGACTGCGGCAAGGTCGATACGCTGCTCGAGACCAACGAGCACCTCCTGAAGCACGGCCGCGGAACAAAACCTGGCAAGCTGGATTCGGGAGTCCGGATCCAGGAGCCGGTGCGCATCGAGGAAGGGGTGACCCTGAAGAGCTCGACGATCGGCCCGAATGTGACGATCGAGGCGGGTAGCACCATCGAGGGCAGCACGATCGCGAACAGTATTCTGAGCAGGGGCGTCCGCGTGAAAAACGCCAAGGTCCAGGGCTCGGTGATCGGCGACAGACAGGTGATCGAGGGGAAGGACGTGAAAGACTCCGTCATGGACGCGGGAGAGCTGGCCCTGGCGCGCTAGTGAACGAGTTCCTCGAGTTGTTCGACTACAACGCCTGGGCGAACCGCGGCATTTTCGACGCGGTCCAGAAGCTGCCCGATGAGCAGTACTTCAAGGATCTCAAGAGCAGCTTCGGGGGCATTCACGGCACGCTGTGTCACGTCGCGTGGGCGGAGCAGCTCTGGCTGCACCGCTGGCTCAAGCGCCCGAATCCCGCGGTGCCGCAGGGAACCGACCTCAAGTCGATCACAGAGGTTCGTGAGCGTTGGGAGCAGGTTGAAGCCGAGCGGGGCCGGTTCGTGTCGAGCCTGACGGAAGCACAACTCGACGACACGCGCATCGTAAAGCCCTCCACAGGCGGGGAATACGTCCACACCTTCCGGCAGATGTTTCGCCACTTCATAAACCATTCGTCCTACCATCGAGGCCAGATCGTGGCGTTCCTGCGCCAACTTGGAACGCCGGCGCCAAGTACGGACCTCATCCTGTACTACCGCAAGAAATCCTGAGGGGCAACAAACCCCCGGTTGAACCAGCCGGGAACCACTTTACTAACTGACCGTTTAGTTACTAAATTGCGCCCCCTCATGCGAACCGCTACGAAACGCCCGAAGCCGGCGAAGCCCCGCTGGCGCCGCCGCAAAGATGCCCGGCCTGAGGAGATCGTCAGCGCCGCGCTCGAGGTCTTTGCGGACCGCGGATTCGCCGCCACCAAGCTCGAAGACATTGCCCGCCGCGCCGGCGTCACCAAGGGCACGATTTACCTCTACTTCGACAGCAAAGAGGCGCTGTTCAAGGCGCTGATCCGCCAGACCATCGTCCCGGTCATCGCGCAGGGCGAAGCCGTCGCGCAGAGCTTCACCGGCAGCGCGCGCGAGCTGTTCGAGAGGCTGGTACGGGAGTACTGGCGTCTCGTCGGGGAAACGTCGCTCGTGGGGATCCCCAAGCTGATGATGGCGGAAGCGAACAATTTTCCCGAGCTGGCCCGTTTCTACTACGACGAGGTCGTCACGCGGGGACACCGACTCATGGCCGGGGTCATACAGCGGGGTGTCAAAGCCGGCGAATTCCGTCCAGTGAATGTGATGCTCGCGGCCAAACTGGCGATGTCGCCGCTCATGCACGCGGTCATCGCCCGCAAAGCCTTCTCGGCGTGCATGCCAGAGGGCTTCGACGTCGACAGTTATCTCAACACTCACATCGATCTCTATCTCAATGGTATCTCGACTGCTCGTACTACTGCTCGCGCTCGTTAGCGCCGGCTCACTCCAGGCGCAGGCACCGGTTCCGGTGCGGCTGTCGTTTGCCGACGCCGTGCGCCAGGCGACGGGCGCCACCCACGCGCCCCCCCCGGTCGTGGAGCTCGCGGGTCTGCGCACGGATGAGTCGCGGGCGCGTGTGACACAAGCGCGCTCGGGACTGTTGCCGAGCCTTTCACTGGCGGGTTCGTGGGCGAACCGCGACTTCAACCCGAAGGCGCAGGGGCTGAACTTCCCCGGGCTGCCGAAGATCATCGGGCCGTTCGATGCCGTTGACGGCCGCGTCCAGTTGCGGCAGACCATCCTCGATCTCTCGAATATCGCGCGGGTCAGCGCGGCCAAGGGCCAAGTCACCGCCGCGAGGGCGGAAGGCTCGGCGACGGTCGAAGCGAGCGCGCAGAACGTGGCCATCGCGTATGCGCGGACGACGCGCGGGATGGCCATTGTCGCCGCGCGCCGCGCCGATTCCGCGCTCGCCGCCGAGCTCGTGAATCTGGCCGTCGCACAGCAGCAAGCGGGTGTCACGGCGTCGATCGACGTGACCCGCGCCCGCGTGCAGCTGTCGGAATCCGCAGGCCGCCTGATCCTCGCGACCGCCCAGCTCGAGCGCAACCGGATCGATCTCGCCCGTGCGTTGGGGCTCGACTCGGCGACGCCGCTCGAGCTGACCGACACGCTGACCGCAGACCTCGGCGCCGCCGATGTCCCGATCGATCGCGACGCGGCCGTGTCTCAGGGGGTCGACACGAGACCGGATCTCGCCGCCGAGGTGGCGCGTGGCGCGGCGGCCCGCACCGCGGCGAAGGCCATCTCCGCGGAGCGGCTGCCGCGCCTGGATATCACAGCGGACGCGGGCCTCAGCGGGACCGGGCCCGACAGCGTTCTGGCTACGAATGGTGTGAGCCTGCAGATCACGCTGCCCATACTCGACGGCTTTCGCCGCGAAGGCCGGCTCGCCGAGCAACGCGCTGTCGCTCGCGAATCCGACGTACGGGCCAGGGACCTGCGGTTGCAGGTCGCCGCCGATGTCGATGGCGCCCTACTCGATCTGCGCTCGGCCAGCGCGCAGCAGATGATTGCGCGCGAGCGGCTTCAGCTGGCCGCGCAGGAGGTCTCACAGGCCCGGCAGCGTTTTCAGGCGGGTGTGGCCGGCAACATCGAAGTGATCAACGCGCAAGAATCGTTGGTCCGCGCGCGCGAGGCAGATGTCGATGCGCGGTTCGCCGGGCTGGCGGCGCGAATTTCATTAGCTCGCTCCGTTGGCGCAGCCCGGACGCTCCACTAGTCACCCTCAGAGAAAGCATGAGCACATGGCTACCACGATGGAACCCCAGACCGAAGCGCCTCCTGTTTCTCGCGTCAGCTCCTCGGCTCCGCCGGGAAAGACGCCTGCGGCCGGGCGGCCCAAGAGCTCTCGCAAGCTGGTGTTCGGGATCATGAGCATCGTCCTGCTGGGCTTGCTCATCTTTGCCGCGCGCAGGTGGTGGTTCGGGCGCAATCACGTCTCGACCGACAATGCGCAGGTGGACGGCCACATCGTGCCGATCCTGCCGAAGGTCGGCGGCTACGTCGTCGAGGTCCGCGTGGACGAGAACCGGACCGTGAAGGCCGGCGACACACTCGTCGTGCTCGATGACCGCGACTACCGGGCGCGGCTCGCGCAGACCGACGCCGATCTTGCCGCGATGCTGGCGACCGTAAGCTCGCGCACCCGCGTGGGTCAGGCGGATGCTGCCGTGGCTCAGGCGCAAGCCAACGCGCTCAAGGCGAGGTCCGACCTCGCTCGGATCGAGCCGCTGGCGATTCAGAGCGTCGTGAGCGCGCAGCAGCTCGATGCGGCGCGCTCCGCCTCGGCCGCCGCCGACGCCCAGCTCGCCGCGGCGCAGGCCGCGCTCGTGGGCGCCGACGCCCGTGTCGCCTCCGCCCGTGCCGCGCGCGACCAGGCGGCGCTGCAGCTCTCCTACACGCGCGTGACCGCTCCGTCCAATGGCGTCGTCTCCAAGAAGTCGGTCGAGCTTGGCCAGCTCGTGCAGGCGGGCCAGCCGCTGATGACGGTCGTGCCGCTCGAGGACATCTGGGTGACGGCGAATCTCAAGGAGACGGAGACGGCCGACGTAACCCCGGGCGATCCGGCGACCATCACGGTGGATGCGTACAAGGGGCAGAGTTTCTGCGGGCACGTCGAGAGTCTCGCTCCCGCGACCGGGGCGAAATTTTCCTTGCTGCCGCCCGACAACGCGACGGGCAACTTCACGAAAGTCGTGCAGCGGATTCCGGTGCGCATTCGTCTCGATTGCTCGACGCAGGATGCCGCTCATCCGCTGCGGCCGGGGATGAGCGTCGTCGCCACGATTAAAACGAAATAGCGATGACTGCCGCCGCTTTACCGATTTCGGTTGCGCCGGACAGGTACAAGTACCGGTACCTGATCGCGATCACGGTGTCGCTCGCCTCGGTGCTGGAGCTGCTCGACACCAGCATCGTGAACGTCGCGATCCCGCACATGATGGGAAACCTGGGCGCGACGCTCGATCAGATCGCCTGGGTTTCGACCGGGTACATCGTCGCGAACGTGATCGTGCTGCCGATCACCGGCTGGCTGTCGGCCTATTTCGGTCGGCGCCAGTACTTCGCCGGCTCGATCGCGCTGTTCACCGTCGCATCGTTTATGTGCGGGAACGCCGGCTCGCTCGGCTCCCTCATCTTCTGGCGCATCGTCCAGGGACTCGGCGGCGGCGCGCTGCTTTCGACGTCGCAGGCGATCTTGTACGAAGAGTTCCCGCGCGAAGAGTACGGCACCGCGATGGCGATTTTCGGCGTCGGCGTGATGGTGGGCCCGACGCTGGGCCCGACGGTGGGCGGCTGGATCACCGACATGTACGGCTGGCCGTGGATCTTCTACATCAATATCCCGTTCGGGATGCTCGCGCTCGCGCTCACGATGTCGTTCATCCAGGACTCGCGGCACCAGACGCGTGCCGAGCGCATCGATTTTGTGGGACTCGGCTTGCTCGCGGCGGGGATCGGCGCGTTGCAGGTCATGCTCGAGCGCGGCGAGCGGCTCGACTGGTTCGCGTCGCCATCGGTGCGGCTGCTCGCGCTCACGAGCGTTGTTTCGCTAATTACGTTCATCTGGCACGAGCTCCGCACGGAGGATCCCGTTGTCGACCTGCGCATCCTGAAGAGCCGGCAGCTGGCGGTCGGCGTGTTGTTCGGGCTTGTGCTCGGCGTGTGCCTGTACGCGACGATCTTCGTGTTGCCGGTCTATCTCCAGAACATTCGCAATTTCACGGCGAACCAGACGGGTCTCGTCATTCTCCCCGGAGCCCTGGCAAGCGCATTCACGATGGCGTTCATGGGCAGGCTCCAGGGGAAGTTCGACGCGCGATTGTCGATCGCCGCCGGCATCGGGGTCTTCGCGCTCGCGATGTGGAAACACGCGCACTTCACGACCGAAAGCGGCATGTCCGACTTCTTCTGGCCGCTCATTTTCCGCGGCGTCGGTCTCGGGCTGATCTTCGTGCCGCTGACGAACCTCGCGCTCGCGGACCTGCCGATGTCGAAGATTCCCAACGGCACGGGGCTCTTCAACCTCATGCGCCAGCTCGGCGGCAGCGTGGGCATCGCGCTGTCCGCGACGTTGTTGCAACGGTTCACGGCGATCCATCGCGCCGACCTCGCGGCGAACGTGACGCCGTACGCCGAGGCGACGCGCGAGCGGATCGCGATGATCTCGAACGCGCTCATCGCCCGCGGCGATGTGCCCGCCATCGCACAGACGAAGGCGATCGGGTTCCTGAACGGAATCGTGACGCGAGAGGCGATGATGCTGTCGTTCGAGCAGCTGTTCCTGCTGTTCGGTTCGGCGTTTGTCCTATCGCTGCCCCTGCTGCTCCTGATGCATCGAAACAAGGGGATGGCTGGAGGGAGCGCAGCGGCTCACTGAGCTTCCGCCATTGCCGCGGTGACGAGGAGGGCGCGCACGATGCCAAGCGCGCCCTTCTCGTTTTCATACCACTCGGTGGGGAGGTGCGCGTCGCCTGCCCGGCCGCCGGCACCGAGCGCGACTGCGGGCACGCCGAGCGCAATCGGCACGTTGGCATCGGTGGATGCGCAGGCGAGCTGATGCTCGTGACCCACGGCGCGCGTCGCCGCGACCGCGGTTTGGACGAGCGGATGAGTGCGCGGTGTCAGTCCGGAGGGCCGCTCTCCCAACCGCCGGATGTCGACCGTGAGCGTCGGCGTGCCGGCGAGCCGATGCCGGTTCTCGTCTTCGAGTGCCCGCGTCACAATCGTCCGGACCGTGTCATCGACTTGCTCGAGCGCCCGAGGCTCCTCGCTGCGCACGTCCAGGTCAAACCAGGCCGATTGCGGGATGGAGTTGAGGCCTGTGCCGCCTCCGAGTCGCACGACGGCGCACGTGCTCCGCGGCACGCGCTCGAGCTGAAGATCGGCCAGCGCCGCCGTCGCGCGGCCGACCGCATTGGCGGGATTCGCCACGCCGAAGGCCGCCCACGAATGGCCACCCGGCCCATGATAGGTGACGCGATAGCGGCGAGACCCGAGCGCGCGGTGGACGATACGCTCGATGCCGGCGCCATCCAGGGCGATGAAGGCGTGCGCCCGTATGGGCCGGGCCGGGGAAGCATCGTCGAACAAATGGCGCACGCCACGCAGGTTGCCCGATCCTTCCTCTCCGACGGTGGCCGCGAACAGCACGGGCCGCGCGGTGGGGACACGGGCAGCCGCCAGGGCTTCCCCAATCGTGACGAGCGCGGCGAGCCCCCGCGCATTGTCGGCGATGCCGGGACCCTGGAGGCGCCGGCCATGCCGAGCCACCGAAACGTCGAGCTCAGGTCCGAATACGGTGTCGAGATGAGCGCTCAACACGACACAATCGGCATCGCGGGCCGCGCCATAAGAAGCACGCACATTGCCGACGTCGTCGATCGTCACGTCGTCCAACCCGGCGTCGCGAAACATGTCCGCCACGCAGCGGCCGCGCGCCGTCTCCGCGCCCGTCGGCGCCGGAATGGCGGACAACGCTGCCTGGCGCGCGAGCGTGGTTTCGTCGGCGCGCTCGATGTGGGTGCGCGCCGCGCGAATGCGATCGTGCGCGACGAGTGCGTGGATGGAAGGAAGCATCAACGCCAACTATACTAAACGCATGGATGAGCGCCAGCTTATCTACGACTGGAACAGCTCCGGCGCCAACGGCAGCTTCGACTGGACGCGCGCGCGCGTTGACTTGAATGACGAGACGTTGCGCGACGGCCTGCAGTCGCCGTCCGTCAAGGATCCTTCCCTCGACGTCAAAAAGCGGCTGCTCCACCTCATGGCCGACCTCGGCATCGTTGCTGCCGATATCGGCCTGCCGGGGGCCGGCCCGCGCGTCGTGGAGCAGGTCCGGGCGCTCGCTCGGGAGATCTCGGACCACAAGCTGCCGATCGCGCCGAATTGCGCCGCGCGCACGGTGATTGCCGACATCGACCCGATCATCCGGATCTCCGAGGAGGTCGGAATCAAGATCGAGGCGGCGACGTTCATCGGCTCATCGCCGATCCGGCAGTACACCGAAGATTGGACTGTCGACCGCATCGTCGCGTCGACGACTGCGGCCGTGACCTACGCCGTCAAACACGGCCTGCCGGTCATGTATGTCACCGAGGACACGACCCGCGCGCGGCCGGAGACGCTCAAAGCGCTATATGGCGCGGCGATCGACTGCGGGGCGACTCGCATCTGCCTGGCCGATACGGTGGGCCACGCCACGCCCGACGGCGTCCGAGCGCTGGTGAGTTTTGTTAGGAAGGAAATAGTCAGAAAGAACGATGTAAAAGTGGATTGGCACGGCCATCGTGATCGTGGCATGGGGCTGATCAATTGTCTCGCGGCCATCGAGGCTGGTGTGGACCGCGTCCATGCCACCGCGCTCGGCGTCGGCGAACGCGTCGGCAACGCCGAGATGGACTTGTTGATCGTGAACCTGAAGCTGTTGGGCGCGCACCAGGGTGACATTCGCAAGCTGCCCGAGTATTGCCGCCTCGTTGCGGAGGCGGTCGGAGTGCCGATCCCCGTGAACTATCCGGTGCTCGGCACCGATGCCTTCCGCACCGGAACCGGCGTGCATGCCGCCGCCATCATCAAGGCCAAGAAGAAAGGCCACAATTGGCTGGCGGATCGGGTGTACAGCTCGGTGCCGGCGGAGGAGTTCGGCTTCGAGCAGCGCATCGAGATCTCTCCGGTATCCGGCCTTTCCAATGTGAAGTACTGGTTGGAGCGCCACGGTTACGATCCTGACGACGATGTGGCCTGCCGGACCCTGTTCGAGGCCGCGAAGCGCACCGACCGGGTCCTGTCCGATGAGGAATGCCACCGGTTGCTAAAGGCATGAGTCTCCGCGACATCGAGAAGTCGTTTTTCGATCTGTACTGGCACCTCGATCCGGTGGCCGCCACCCAGGCCGGTGTGGCAGGCCATGATGACCGCTACGGCCGGTTCAGCGACCCAGAGCTGACCCCGCAGCTCGCCGCGCTGAAATCGATCGCCACCGCGCTCGAGGAAGCGAATGCCGCCGATCTCGACGAGGAGATCGACCGCACCGCGCTGCTCAACGAGATCCGCGTCATGCTCTTGCGGTTCGAGAAACTCAAACCGCAGGCCAAGAACCCCGAATTCTGGCTCTCGCATCTCCTGGGCGGACTGCATCATCTGCTGCTCTCCGCCGACCGCACGCCGGCCGAAAAGGCGGAGGCGGCGATCGGGCGGCTCGAGGACATTCCCGATTTCCTGGACGATGTGCGCGCCGGGCTCGAGGAGCCGGTACGCGTCTTTGTCGAGACCGCGATGCGTATGACCGAAGGCGGGCGGCTGCTCATCAAGGACTTGGCCGCCGCGCTCGGCGCCGAGGCGCCCACGCACGCGGCCCGTCTCACTACAGCGGCGGAGCAGGCGAGCGACGCGCTGCTCAAGTTCGACAGCAACCTCGATCGCTGGCTCGAGATGGGGACCGAACAATTCGCGATCGGCGAGGATGCGTTCAACTTCCTGCTGCATTATCAGCACGCGCTGCGTGATACGGCGCCGGAGCTGTGGCGCTACGGCCTGCGACTGAAGGAAGAGGTCGAGGCCGACCTCGTGCGGCTGGCCGCGCGGCTCGACGGAGGCGGCACGCCGTGGCCGCAGCTCGTCGACAAGCTGCGGGCCGATCATCCCCAGCCGAGTGAGCTGGTGGATGCGTACGCCAAGGAAATGGCGCGCGCCCGCGATTTCGTGAAGGCGCGCAAGCTCGCGCCCATTCCCCAGGCGCCGCTCGGCGTGATTCCCACGCCGGCGTTCATGCGGGCGGTCATTCCGTACGCCGCGTACGAGAGCCCGGGCGCCTACAGTCGCGATCGCACGGGCTGGTTTTATGTGACGGTGCCGGATTCGCGATTGCCGCGCGAGCAGCAGGATCGGATTCTGCGGGATCATTGCCGCTACGAGCTCGCCGCCACGGCCTTGCACGAGGGATATCCCGGCCATCACCTCCAGCTGGTCATCGCGAAGGAATCGCCGTCGCACGTACGCAAAAACCTCTGGACGCCCCTCACGGTGGAGGGCTGGGCGCTCTACTGCGAAGACATGATGGGCGAAGAAGGGTTCTACGCGTCCGATGAGGAGCTGTTCTTTCAACGCGTGCATCTGCTGTGGCGGGCCGTGCGCATTCTGCTCGACGTCGGATTGCACACGCGCGGCATGACGCGCGAGCAGGCGGTCGAACAGATGGTGAACGACCTGCACGTCGAGCGCGGCAATGCCGAGGCGGAGGTGCGACGCTACTGCGCGTGGCCGGTCTATCAGCTTGCCTATGCGGTGGGCCGGCGCGAGCTGCTCCGCCTGCGCGACGATTTCCGAAAGGCGAAAGGCAACCACTTTTCGCTGCGCGCCTTCCACGACGCGGTGCTGCCGTACGGCGGCCTGCCGGTCACGCTGATTCGCTGGGGATTGGGCCTGGGTGAATAATCAGCTCCCCAGGCAGGTCAAGCTGTTTGGTGCTGTCTCCCTTCTCAACGACTTCGCAAGTGAGATGGTCTACCCGCTGCTGCCGGCGTTTGTCACCGGCGTCCTGGGCGGCGGGGCAGCGGCGCTCGGGGCGCTCGACGGCGCCGCTGATGCAGCGGCCGCGTTCGTAAAACTCATCTCCGGCCGGGTCGCGGATCGCCAGGAGCGCCGCGGGCCGCTGATCGTCGGCGGGTACTTCATCGCGGCGGCGATGCGCCCGATCATCGCGGTGACGGCCGCGGCGTGGCAAGTGATCGCGCTGCGCGTCATCGATCGCCTCGGCAAAGGCCTGCGGACGCCACCGCGCGATGCCCTGATCGCGGACGTCACGCCGGCGCCGCTGGTCGGCCGGGCGTTCGGTCTGCAGCGGGGGCTGGACCACGTCGGCGCGGTGATCGGACCCCTGGTGGCTTGGTGGCTTCTGTCGAATGGCGCGGACGTTCGGAGAGTGATCGTCGCGAGCATCGTGCCCGGTGCGCTGGTCTTGTTCCTGGCGACTTGGGCGGTAAGGGGCGGTAGGAGGCGGGAGGGGGCGGTAGGAGCGCAGGAACCATCCGCGACCCTACCGCCCCCTACCGCCTCCTACCGCCCCCTACCTCCGGCAGTCATCGCCATCGCGTTCTTCTACATGATCCGCATGCCCGAGACCCTCTTGATCCTTCGGGCCCAGACGCTAGGCGTTGCCGTCGCGCTAATCCCGTTGCTGTGGGCGCTGCTGCACGTCGTTCGCTCCTCCACCTCGTTCCTCGGCGGCGCGCTGTCGGATTCCATCGGTCCCGCGCGAACCATGTGGATCGGGTGGCTCTGCTATGTCGCAGGTGCCGCGGGTATGGCGCTCGCGGCGAGTGCGATCACGGCGTGGATCCTGTTTCTCGCATTGGGGGTCGTCGCCGGTTTGACGGAGAGCCCCGAACGGGCGCTTGTGACCGCGGCGACTCGTGGGCATCACGGTAGCGGCTTTGGCGTCTATCACGCGTTGACTGGCGTCGCGGCCCTCGTCGGGGGCATTGCGCTCGGACTGGTGTTCCAGCGGGCGACTGGCGCGACGGCGTTCGTTGTAAGTGCAATCGGGGCTTTATGTTTGGCGGTCCTCTGGCCTTTCTGGAGCCGCTCGCATAAAGTCCCCCCGGAATGAGCGCCCCTGTAGCTCCTCAGAAACCCACCCCTCCGACCGGCTCACACACCAATCCCCCGCAAGGCCGCTATCTCGCGCGCCTCGCGCTGTTGGCCTTGGGTGTGGTGTACGGGGACATCGGGACGAGCCCGCTGTACGCGTTGCGCGAAGCGTTCCACAGGCAACATGGCATTCCGGTGACATCGGGAAACGTGCTCGGTGTGCTGTCGCTCATCTTCTGGTCGTTGCTGCTCATCGTCACGGTGAAGTACCACGTCGTGATCATCCGGGCGGACAACAAGGGGGAAGGCGGCGTGCTCGCGCTGATGGCCCTGGTGAACGGCAGCCGAGTCGCGCGCGGCCTCACGCCCCGACGACTGATGATCGTACTCGGCATCTTCGGAGCGGCGCTGCTGTACGCGGACGGAGCGCTGACTCCGGCCATTTCCGTGCTCTCGGCGGTGGAAGGTCTGGAGATCGCGGTGCCGACACTCCAGCACTCGGTCATATTGCTGACGTCGCTCGCGATTTTGGTCGGGCTGTTTCTGGTTCAGACGCGCGGAACGGCGGCGGTGGGGGCGATCTTCGGCCCCGTGATGCTGGTCTGGTTTCTGACGATCGCCGTTCTGGGGCTCAATGGGATTCTCCGGAATCCCGGCGTCCTGGGGGCGGTGCTGCCCACGCACGCGGTGCAATTCCTTGCCGAGGACCCCGGACGCGGATTGCTGGTGTTGGGGGCGGTCTTCCTGGTCGTCACCGGCGGCGAGGCGCTGTACGCGGACCTGGGGCATTTCGGCCATTCCGCGATTCAGCTCGCCTGGTTTACGATTCCGTTGCCCGCGCTGTTGCTCAACTATTTCGGACAGGGCGCATTGCTGTTGGCGCATCCGGAAACGGCTGCCAATCCCTTCTACTTCCTGGCGCCGGCCAACACGCTGTATTTCCTGATTCCCTTGGCGACGGCGGCGGCGATCATCGCCTCGCAGGCCGTCATTTCGGGAGCATTCTCGCTCACGCGCCAGGCGGTGGCGCTCGGGTACATCCCGCGCATGGAGATCGAGCACACCAGCTCACGCGAGATCGGGCAGATCTATGTGCCCAACATCAACCGGATGCTGTTGGTTTTGACGATTGCGCTGGTGTTGGGCTTCCAGACCGCGAGCAACCTGGCGGGGGCCTACGGCGTGGCGCTATCGACACTCATGGCGCTGACGACGGTCATGTTCTACGTGATGAGCCGTGAAGTCTGGGGCTGGAGCGTCGTCAAGGCCGCGAGTGTGTCAGGAGCATTTCTCGTCGTGGATTTGACGTTCCTCGTCGCGAATGCGCTCAAGATTTGGCACGGCGGGTGGGTGCCGCTGGTCATTGCCATCGCGCTGTATTTCCTGATGACCACGTGGAAGGGTGGCCGCGAAATCCTGTCGAAACGGATCGCCGAGCAGTCCCTGCCGGTGAAGATGTTGCTGGCAGACATCGCGGCCGAGCCGCCGATCCGCGTGCCAGGCACAGCGGTGTTCATGTATGGCAGCTCGGACGGCACGCCTCCCGCGCTCACGCTCAATCTCTCGCACAACAAGGTGCTGCATGAGAAGATCGTGTTTCTGACGATCATCACCGAAGATGTGCCACACGTTCCAGCCGATCAGCGGGTAATCGTGAAGCGCGCCGGCAAGGGATTTCACCGCGTGACGGCGCGGTACGGGTTCATGCAGGATCCCGATATCAGCGAAGTACTCGCGGCGTGCAAGGAGAACCATCTGGACATTCCGCTGGCCGGCACGACGTTCTTCCTCGGGCGCGAGACGCTGATCGCGTCGGACCGGCCGGGGATGGCGCTGTGGCGGGGGCGGTTGTTCGCGTTCATGTCCCGCAATGCGCTGCGGGCGACGGCCTTCTTTAAGATTCCGCCGAATCAGGTATTTGAGGTGGGTGCGTACGTAGAGCTGTAACCTAGAGCTTCAGCAGTGCGACGATGGTGCCCAGCGTTCCGACCCAGAAGAGGAACATCCAGCGGATCAGCTTCGTCTCGAGACGTGCAAGGTCGGCTCGCACTTCAGCAACGCACTGCGCCAACCTGGACTCGAACCGCGTCCAGTTCAGCTCATTCGTCTCACGCAGATCGGACCGATACGTCGCGTCCACCTGGTTGAACCACTCCACGAGCTCGTTGGTGAGGTCGTCCCCGAACCTCTCGTAAAATCTTCGAGATAACTTGGCAGTCACCGGCATCGCGAGCCCATGAAGGATTCGGTGACACAATCACCTTACTCTCGGCGACGCGAATAATCAATACATCGCGCTTCGCATCATTCGATCGCTAATCACCTGCGACTAATGTCGTAGGGACGTACGGCGCCTCGTGGATCACGGCGGGTTTGCGTCGCGACAGCACCAGCCACCACTCACGCGCCGACGTGAAGACCAGCATCGCGACGACGGCCATGAAAAACAGGGCGAGCGCCGCGTCCAACCGGTCATTGATGATCATTCGCGCCGCATTGGGATCGGCCGAATGCGCGAGCGATGCCGCGTGCGCCAGGAAGCCGAGCTTCGGGTCGGTGGAGAA
>WNGI01006439.1_pt1 | contig 17456 bp, 17 predicted proteins | sample 5400621 | NCBI WGS metagenome assembly WNGI01 (sample SAMN13153374, study PRJNA577476) | soil metagenome | isolation source: 20 cm soil or saprolite under Garry oak tree replicate 1 | place: USA:California | collected 2016-06-15 | reverse complement strand
CAGCATCAGGATCGGAATGTCATAAGGTTGATTCGCGCGCAAGTTGCGGCAGAGCATGAGGCCGTCATCCCCGGGCAGCATGAGGTCGAGTACGATCAGATCGATCCGGTGGTTTGCGAGAACCTCGCGCATCTGCCGGCCGTTTGCCACCGTAGTGACCCGATAGCCGTTGCCGACAAAGTATCGGTCCAGCAGCTCGCGCAAACCCAGGTCATCGTCGACGACGAGAATGTGGTCCGGATTGCCCATACACGCCAGAGTACCCAACCGCCGAGGCAAGTGACATCCAATTTTGTAACGTAATGTATCGTCCTGCCGGCCCGACATAGAAAATTTCAAAACCGGCACACGCGGAAATTCGCGAGATACATCGGACACTTCCAGTGATGCTTGTCTTCCTCTTGGGAGAAGGCGATGTCGATGGACCCGGACAAGGACATGCTCGCGTTGCCAGCTGAGGCCAAATTGGGCGGGCCAAAATTGCCGTCCGCGCCGCCCTCGACCGAACGGAACGGCTGGTTGGATACGTGAGACGTTGTCCGCACCGGGACAGTGTTTATTTCCGGATTTGGGAGAACGAGTCGTGAGAATGTCATCAAGCCTTGTCGCGCCCTCGGCTGTCGCGATCCTGTCAACTTCGTTATTGTGCGGCCTAAGCGGCACGGCAGCCTCGCAAACCACGCCAAGCTCCACTCTTCCCAGCGTCACGGTCACGGCGCCGGAGCAAAGGGCGAGGCCGCCACAGAGGCAGGAGCGGGCGGCAAACACTGGTGCAGTTTTCCGGAGAGGGCTGGCCACCCGGACGACGGCTCAAACAGCGGGAGGGACGCCGTCGGCTGCGCGGGGGCCTGTCATGGTGAAGCTTGCCCGGCTCGAGAGAGAGGCCAGCAGTTGCAACGATGGTTGCGAATCAAGCTTCAAACGCGGCAAGGACCCCTGGGTTGGATGCAGCGAATCGGTGGGATACTACTCAGTTTTCTCAGCAACCTGCAAAGACACACTCACTCACAGGGACTACGCGCAATGCGTGGAAACCAAGATGTTCCTGGGCTGGGACCGAAACCGATCCTGGTGGTATTGCACCGGCATGCTGGCTGGGGGGAAATTTCGGGTCACCGCAGAGAATCGAAACAGGTAGCGCATGCGTATCGAGGCTCAATAGCGGACAGCTGAACCCCGTCTGTCATTTGTCTTCGGAAATGCTGGTTGGATACGTGACACGGTGTCCGCGCCGGGGACGGCATTCATTTCCGGATTTGGGAGAACGAGTTATGAGAATGTCATCGAGCCTTGTCGCGCCCTCAGCTCTCGCTGTCCTGTCGACCGTGTTGCTGAGCGGCACGGCAGCCTCGCAAACCGCAACAGGCCCCACCAACCAGCTTCCCAGCATCACGGTCCAGGCGCCGAAGCAGGTGGCAAGGCCGCACCGGCCGGTGGCAGGCGCCGCCGGGGCAAACACGGTTGCAGCTCGGCCGACATCGCCAGCCCCTCAAACGCCACCGGCAACCGCTCAAAAGCCGGCGCCCGGTTCAGTGATGGCGAGGATTGCCGCGCTTGAGAAAACCTCCAGCAATTGCACCGACGGTTGCCAAACAAGCTTCAAATACGGCAATCAACCGTGGAACGGATGCTCCGTGTCGTCCGGGGATTTTACTTTATCGACAACGTGCAGAAACGGACGCAACTACAAAACCTACCAGGAGTGCAGGGAGACCGGAATGTTTTTGGCCTGGAGACAATATGAGGTCTGGTGGTATTGCAGCAGCCTGCACGCCGCGGGCAAGCTTTCCGGGGAGAAGCTTCAAGTCGCCGAACTCAAGCGATCAGGACGTCGCTAGTCCATACCGCCGCCGACCACCGCTTTGGGTCAAAACCGGAAAAGCTCACTGCGAGGATATGTTTCCGCTTTGCCCCTGAGAGCGGACATCGCGCACTGCAGTCGGGATGTCCGTTTCGTGCCGATATTGTTGCAAAAGTCGAAAATCGAACAACCCCAAAAAGCTCGCGAAAGTTGATCTTTGGACTTCTCTGCCGCTGCGCCGCTTTTCGGCGCCACAACGGAGGTCCGTGATCGATTTTGGATGAAACGATATGGTCCCTCACGTCGCCGCGCGCAAAACGCATCAGCGACTCTAAAACTTTTCATTCGTCACCTCAAAAAGACTTTTGCAACAATATCGCCTCAGAAGCGGACATCTCTCGTTTTATGAGTACACGCCCTAATTTGATGGCAGAAGCATCCGTGTGAGCTCGTCAGCAATCGTTCTCAGCAGACTTGACAACGTTTCAATGTAAATTTGACGGGCCGATTTCTCCCCGGCCGGCATAGCCGCTATTACTCAAAGCGCTATCGATGGCGCTAATGCTTCGTCACGCGAGGTAGGACATCAACTTCCATCCTTGCAACCGAAGTGGCTGAGAGCTGAGAAACCCGATCGGCGCGCCATCTCCTTACGCCATCAATCGCGTTTAACATTTGATGGTGCCGGTGCGTGTTTTGCGCCCATCAGGCTTTTTGAAATAGGCCAGCCATCGCAGTTCTTCCGTCACGTTGCGCATGATTGGGCAGGCAGCACACATTTCACTGATTGCCTGAGCGCTGAATTGCAAGATCTGGTGGTCGAGAGGTTTTGCTGGACAGATCGAGAGCGGGCTCCCATTGATGAACGATCCATTCTAATGCGATCTGCGTAGCACTTGCCTCAACAGCCCATGTCAGGTTGTCAGCCGACATTTTGGAGAACCTCTTTTCGTGCGAATCTCGGAATGCGCGGCGGGTTCAATTTATCCATCACAAGGAGTACAGACCACGTTAGCCCCTCCCATTTGCCAATCTCTCAGCTGCCCGCGGTAGCTGTTTCCGCTTTTAACCCGGGGACAAGGTGCAATTTCTGAAGAGTTTGTGTTGCCTTACGCTTGCCGCCGGTAATTCGACGAAGACGCAAGCTAGCGCGCCCAGTTGGCGATCTGGGACGTCATTGGCATCAATGATCGCCGAACATGCTACCCCTGCGCATTTCGATCGGCCCAAGCCTAATCGCAAGAGAGCTCATAGCCTCATCCAGAATTCGCGTCGAGGGAACCACTTGGATGCCACCACCGTTTTAGCGCGAGATTGCGATTAATATCCGTGCCTCAGCATGGTATTGTGACGAAATACCGCACGGGAATGGCTCATTCCAGATTGGGTAGCCAAGGGTATATTAGAGTTGTGAGAAAGCAGAGTTAGAACGTTAGAAGGGCAGCATATCTATTTTCGAAGAGCCCGCCCCCATGGAGATTGGATTTGACCGCCACGCCCGACCGTCCGGCAAAACTCCGCGAGCAAACGGTTTCTGTTGTCATCGCGACATTTAACGGCCGGCCTTTTATTCACGAGCAGCTAGACAGCATTCTCTTGCAAACGACACCGCCTTTAGAAATTGTGATTTGCGACGACGGTTCGACCGACGGAACCCCGGAAGCTGTCGAAGCCTTCAAGGCTGCCAGTACGATTCCAATTCGGCTTTATCGAAATGAAAGGCGGTTAGGATTTTCGCAGAATTTCTTGAAAGCTGCTCACCTTTCGCGCGGCGACTATATTGCCTTCTGCGACCAGGATGACATCTGGTGCCCGCAAAAAATCGAGAGATGCATGTCGTTCATTGCAGAAAACAATGTTGAGCTTTGTGCTCATACGGCTCGCGTGGTTGACGAGAACGGCAGGGTCAGTTCCATATTGAGGCAGGAGATCAAACAAACCGGCGTGATACCGCCTCTCTCAACCGATCCATGGGGCGTGTTTTTCGGGTTCACCCAGGTTTTTCATCGTTCGGTCCTCGATTTAATCCCGGATAGCAGCCGGGGAAACGATAGCTATTCATTTGACAATATTCTCGCCCATGATCGGTGGACATTTTTTCTAGCGTCACATTTTTTCCGGATGGGGGTGATCAATGAGCCGCTGGTGGATTATCGCCAGCATGCGAATAATGCGTACGGCGTAAGCCACAAATCTTTCTGGGATCGAATACTTCAAAAAACGCGTGAAGGACCTCTGCGGCTGTCTCAATTGGAGAGCCTCGCAGGCCACCGGCTCAGAATGTTAGAAGCTAATCAATCAAATGATGGCCTTTGCTCATTCGATAAAGCGATCGCGCGTTGGAAATCGATTCAGTATTTTTGCAAGTTGCGGGTGGATCTTTACTCAAGTCGATATCTCGTGATCCGGATTTTTCGCTTGTTTCAGGGCTTTTTTTTGGGGGCATATCTTCCTTATCGATTTCGCGGGCTTGGACCAAAGCGGCTCCTTGAAGATATGAGCCTAGGACTGTTCGGAGCTTTTTTGAGATTGTGGGCTCGCGCAGAAATGAATGGTGAGCCTCGAGTTGGCGACAAGGGTTTTAAGAAAGTTTGAGGCTGGCAAGCCCTCTCGAATGACCGGTCCGATAACCCGGTGCCCAAAAGCAGCGGTGCTGACGTTCCCGTGGACCACGATTTGACTAGACCTATCAGCGTGACGCAAACGTCGCCACTTCCATACCAGTTCTCCATTGAAAGACGCGCTTTTCTGGGTCGGGGATCGCCCAGGTGGAGAGAATCCGCCGATTGGAACTCGCTCTACGGATTCGGGGATTAGGACAACATCACCGCCAACAAATCGCTGTTCACTGCGGCAACTCCGATCGGGCATCACAGCTTTGCGGGGCAAGGCGCATCGCCGCCGCCTCTATGCCTACGTTGAATGCGCGAACAATTAACCGTCACCGTTGGCACGGTCGTGGAGCGTACCAAACTCCCGCGAACAAGTGGGTTCTGGCAATGCACGTGATGTCATCACCCAAGAAACGCGCGACGGTGCGCCAATTGCAACGGACGCTGGGTGACCAATCAATCCGCTCGGTCGTCTCCCAGAGCGTCCGAAGGGCAAATGGTCGACCCGAAAATCCTGACCAATGAATATTGTCTTGAAGCCGACCAAACGCCTTGCAAGGTGTAACGGCTTCTGTCGGCCTGGCGTTTCCACGGGCAAGGCCGCACAATCCGCGCGGCAACAAAAAGCCGCCTCGAAAGGCGGCTGTTCGCTTGAAGTTCTTGTCTGCAATCAATTATGCGAGACGGAATGGCGACCCGCTTTTGCGGCGATAGGCCATGAAGCCAACACCGAAGAAGCCCAAAATCATCATTGCCCAGGTTGACGGCTCGGGTACCGCAGCGACGTAGGCTACGTTATCGAGCTCTAAAGCCGCTGTGGTTGAGGTGAGCACAACACTCTGGAAAGTCCCACCCGAAGCAGCGAACTCAACCCAGCGTGAGCCGCCAGCTCCCTGATCACCAGTTTGCGGCACCGGGCCAAGGAATGACTGAATGGTGTTTCCGTCCTTGTCCAAGAACGAGATTGAATTGTAGTTGTCGACCGACCCCCAATAGAAGCCGAGATAAGTTAACCCAGCGCCGGTAGAGAATGTCGCAGAATTACTCGAGAACCCCGGCGATCCCACGGTGAAGTACTTGGTATTATCATCAAACGGGGTAGCAAAGATATTGGGCAAGGAGCCCAACACGACGGCGCCATTGGTGAAACCTGGTGCGGCGCCATTGTTAAAGTTAATTGTGGTCACGCCGGGTTGAGCAGAGAAAATCCCATTCCCTGGCGATGCAATACCATCGTCCACGGTCTCCACAATAGTGACCGCGTTGGCGGCGGATCCCACCGTCATAAGTAGCGCAGCGGCACTCATCGAAATCAGCAATTTGTTCATGACCCCACCCCATAAAACAACCATAGAAAAAACATTAACCATTAATTAACCGTGGCCCCGCTCTCGGTCAAGATTTGAATTGCGCGAAAACCAGGCAGCGAACGCCATCAAGCGGCAGTAAGTGAAGCGAAAAAATTCGCGTTGGCTTGCGGAAAAAGCGAGCTGGTTTCAACATCACAAGCTGAGGCTACTTGCCTTGATCTGCTTGATCAATTTCGCCTCGTCACCTCCATCAAAATAGCTTCCGAACGGCAGCTTAAAAACCGGTCTTGGCTACCGTTGGGACCACCCACGAGGGCTTTCGCAGCGCGATATAATGTTAACCATAGTATCAAAATAGCATCACCCGATCGTCGGACGATTTAAATGCGTCCGAGAGCGATAACTCGCTACTAAAGCCTTGCAGCACCGAACAAAATACGAAGGTCGGAGGCCGAAAGGATGCAGATTCGACGCGTCCTCCGACGAAGCTGCCGAATCGCAAATTATCCACAGGTTGGACAGAATCGAGCGTCGTGATTGAGGCAAAGCACTGTTCTGAGCGCTTAGTCATGGACTCAAAAGTCCGATGTTATGGCCCCGGCTTGTGGGTGGATTCGCGTCGGCTTTCGCTGCTCGCCTGACGAGATACCAAGGGAAACAAAGTCCGCAGCGCGCAATCGGCAAGAATCAAAAGGCCGCCCGATAGGGCGGCCTTGCCATTCGAAACCGTCGCGAACTAGGCGAATCGGAAGATCAATTTGCTTTTGCGACGATAGGCGGCAAGTCCTACGCCGAAGAACCCGAGAATCATCATGGCCCATGTTGAGGCTTCGGGGACGGCCGTTACAAATGCCGTAATAGATCCGCTGTTGTCCTCAAAATTTGAATCCCAGTAAAACAGCTTTAACGTGTCGTTCGAAGGCGAAAAGCCAGTAAAGCTAGTGCCGATCAAAAAGAAGGGGCCAAGGCCAATCTCTCCGACCAAGGCGCCATATGGCGCCGTGAGGCCGCCCTGGGTCCACGGAGGAATAAAGGCTTGGCCGATCTTCGTCCCCGCAGGCTGCCCCGCAGTGACCGTGAACGTTTCTCCGGCAGTAAGCGAAATCGTGGCAGGAGTGCCGCCTGAGCTACTGTTTAAATAAGCGTCCACAATCACGTCGACCGTGGCAGCGCGTGAAGGCACCGCGGCGACAACGGATGAAAGCGCGAGTGACAAAACAAACCCGGCCGTTGAAAACTTTGAATTCATCGCGCTGTTCCGATCGTTAGAAGCGTTTAAAAAAATCTACATGGCATGTAGCTTGCGGCTCTCGAATAACCATCAACGCTATTTTTGTAGCGCGCTCCGTTTGCTTGCTTGGTATTGCAAACCTGCGCCGGCAGCTTCACAACGGCAGCTAAAGGCCGCGCTCTACGAACCTCCGCCAAACCAAAGAATCGCCTTACGTGACGGCCTCGCTGCTCGAACTTCCACCGACTATGCAACGCGAAAGGCGAACCTTTTCTTGCGACGATGCGCGGCAAGTCCGACGCCCAAGAAGCCAAGGATCATCATGGCCCAAGTGGACGGTTCGGGGACGGCAGAGATGCTAATGTTGTCGATCCCGCTGGAATGATCGCCGTCCAGGATCGTGCCCGCGAACACCAGCGGCGTCGCGGCCTGCGCAACAAAAGTCTCGGTCACCTGGGTCCAATTGAGTGTCGGGGTAAACGTTCCGAAACTGGTTGCACCATAAGAGACCGTGAACGGATCAACGCCCTGATAAGGGCGGGCCACTTGAGAAAAAGTCAAAGTGTAGGTCTGCCCTGCGATCAGCGAACTTAGGTCGAACGAGATTGTGCCCGGAGATGAGGACTGACCATTGTAGGACTGGATGAAGGCTGCGTTGGTGCCGGGAGCTGGCGCCGGAGGAAATCCCCACGGAGCGGCATTATTTTGAACGCCTGACGTTCCGCTGAAGGTCACACCCGGAGCGATCACCGCGGTCGACGCATCGGATGAATACTGGGTGAAACCGGTGGCGTAATAGTAAGCGCCGGGAGATCCACTGGTGTTCGCATTTTCAAAGTCATAGGTCAGAACCGCCGCCGAGGACGACGTCGCGAAAAAGACGACGCTGATGGCAATGCCTGCCCATGCAAAACGGCCTCCGAATTTCGCCTGCAATGCCATATAAATCCCCGAATCAAGCCATGAAATCACCATGAATCCGACCAGAACGAGGCCGCGCTGTCAATGCGATGTTATCCGTATCGCTCGGGAGCTAAGGGCCTAATCGCCTGGATTGTACGTTTCTCGGAGCTGTGTGACGCTCAAACCACGAAAGCAGAGAGGCGTTGGCCACATCGCGACGCACGACGCCAAACCAAATGACGTCAATTCATTCAATGTCGTCGAAACCCGGCAAGATGCACCGGCAGCCTAAATTTTCGAGGAAAGGCATGGCGGTCGTTGTCATACCCATCAAGCAGATTCCGTTTGCGATCATTAATGCTGCTGCCATGTGAGGTATTTCAATAATTTCGACGCCCTCAGCTCAGCCAATAAATTTAACAATTGCTCAGAATTCGCATACCTTCCAACGTAGTTTCCATTGATTTCAGCAATCCAAGGAGGAATAAATCCGCTGAAATTAATTAGCAGAAGAGCCGCCCGCGTGCGAGGTCATCGGTGATGGCATTGCGCAGCTAGAGGATCGAGAAAACATAAGGGGTTCAATCCGTCGTCGAAAAGATCATGGCAATCGGTTTCATTCACCACGGGAGCGAAAACCGACGCGAAGATTCGATAGGAATATTTATCGCCCTCAACCACCTATTCTGTTCAAGAGCGCTTTCAATTCATTCAAATCTGTCAGAATCTAAAAATGGAACTTAGTCGCGCGAGCAACGGGCGGATATTTGATCTGTTCGCGCAGCCATTCCGGATTCTTGGTATCGATCCAACGGCGACGAACCAACAGATTGAAGAGGCGTTTCGCATTGCGCAGCAAATTGGCCGTGCTTCAGCGGACGCACTGACCAAAGCCCGTGACGCCCTGCTCGATCCATCGCAACGTCTGTTTTACGAACTCAGCTATCCCCTCGATTGTCCCGCTTCAGAGATTGAAGTGTTTTACGCCGCGCTTTCCACGGACGCGCCGACGGAGCAGCTCCTTCGGTTCACTAATCTACTTTGGCCACTCACACGGGCCAATTTTATTGGCGATCTCGCAAGCCATCGGCCGGCGGACGGGGCGACGCTGCTTTATGCTTTGCTTGAATCACATGCAGCTCTCGACGCGACCGAGATCTACGAAAAGCTAAAAGCCGCAAGAGCCGCCGCGGGAATTCCTGTGCCGTCCTTTGCACTCGTCAATCAATGCCTAAATGAGCTTCTTCACACCCATTCTTCTGCAGCGTTTGCTGGGTACGCTAACATTGAAGATGCTGCCGGTCCGGTGTTAGAATGCACCAAGCAAGCCCTTGCCCACGGCGAGCGCCACCTTGTCGAAGGCCTTGGCATCATGCTCGCGCAATACCGCCAAGCCATCGATCCAACGCATGCGTTCCACCAAATCGAAAATGCTTGCATAGCTCTGCAACTGCAGCCAGACGACGGCTCACTGATCGAGGAGCTATCGAACGCCGTCACGATCTGGACATCCGGCTGTCGCCCACTCCTGATGTGGGATACCCATCAGGGTCGTCGCGAATTGGGCGCAGAGGCTCCCATTGAACAATTGCGGACGCTGATCACCAATCTGTCTGGAAGCCAGCACTACGACGTTGCAGTCAAAGTGATGGCTCTCACGCGCGATATCTTCAGCGCAGTACCTACAACGATTGACCAGCTGGCGGAGGACGCGCGCCTCATTGAAAGTCTGAAGGTACAGCAACAAATCATGCATCTGCAAGGCGCGATCGACGAGTTCGAAAGCAATCCCGGACCGCTCATCGCAGCTCTGCAGAAGGATGGGTTCGGATATACCTCGACCGAGCCGGCAAAAATGCTCTGGCAGGCTTTCCTGCAGGCGGCCAAGGCGACAAATCGGACAATGTCGGCCGACCTGCCTTGGCGGTTGATGCGGGATTTCACCCTTCGACTGAGCAACCAGCCCGAAGCTGGCGCCGCCGTTGTGGGCCTGATCACCGGGCTGATCCAGTACGGCGAGAAGGCTTCAGCTGCCCCCTCGATCCTTAAAGCGCTTCGCGACAACCTCAGCTTTATGAAATCCTTCATGGATACGGAACCAACCGTGGAGACCGGGCACGAAAGTCAGCCTCTTCCCGGAACAAGGTCGTTCATCACAAGATTCTTCGTACGACGCAGCTTGCCGAGCAATCCAAAGAGCATTCGGGGCAAGTCGCAAATGGCCTTAGCCGGCCTGGCCTTTTTTACGTTGGCGGCAGTTACCGCCTCCGCCTATTTCGGCTTCGACCGGCTACGCCCATTATGGTCGACCATCTCATTGGGCGCGCTCGTTCGACCACCCTCGCCTACGTTAGGCACGGAAACGACGCCGCCGGTGGGAACCGGACAACAGTTGGCGCTCGACGGCGTCCGATACTGCCACTTTCAACAGGAAAGGCTCCGTCTCATCAAAGGACAAGTGCAGGGGCCCGAAGAAGCTCGTGCCTACAACCTTCTGATCGTCGACTACAATTCTCGCTGTTCGGATTTCTTCTATAGGGATGAAGACCTCAAACTCGTGATGGCCGAGGTGAGTGAGAACAAGAACCTTCTAGAGGCTGATGCGAAGCGGATCGTTTCCGCCTGGCCTAGCCGCAGTCACGAGGTGTCACCGAAAAACTAGCGAGTTGCTCGGTCCGAGTCCGGTTTTAGTACGCCCGTAGCCGGATTTGATACGATCAGGCGGTCCAAACATCATGATTGTGAAACTGATCGTCGCGCTGACTCGCTGTCCCCCAGACTCACCACCACCACGAGGCGTTTGACCTCACCGTTGTTAAAGGCCTTCAAAAATTTCTCATAGTCCTTGATCGACACGCAACCATTAGAAGCACCGTTCGCTCCAAGCATATAGCTGTGCGCAAGCAATCCGGACCGCCCAAGCGTGCCTTTAGCGCCAACCGGAATCATACGAAGCGCTTGGATGCCATGAAACAGTCGCTCCCGCGGCTTCAAGTCGTAGACATTTGGTGGCGTCGCTCCAACATTGCGCTGGCTCACGTATCCTGGATCATCCATCAAACTACCAAAGCCTGAATGCGCTTCGAGCTTCAACCCGTTTGGCATGTAAACCGTGCGCGCCGAGATATCATAGACGGCGGTGAGATTGTCGTAGCCAAGAGACGCGAGATCCGGCCCATCGCTAATGAGCCCGCCATCGGGAGATAGAGACGCGAGCGTAACACGGGCCGGCAGCAGGTCGGAAAGCTTCTGCAATAGCGTGCGATTGTCAGTTTGAGCGGTAACAGGGCCGTCCCGTAACTCGAGGTTGGCTTCAACCGGACGAGGTTTAGGAAGGGGAACGGCAGCGACGCTTGACGGCGCGGGTTCCTCCATAAGGGCTACCTGCCGGCCTTGAAACTGCAGTTTCTGTGCGAGCCGGTCTTTCGCTTGTTGAAATTTGATCTCGAGTTCTGAAGGCAAAGATCGAACGAGGGGTCGCGATAAGTCCGTCGAAAGCAAATTGGACGCCGCACCTAACTCGAACCGGGCATCGAACGATGATGCGTCGATGTCTTTCGAGGAAGTGGAATTTGAGACCCAAGGAACCGGATAGATAGTCCAGGCGGCCACTCCGGATGCCAATGCAACAATGACCAATGCGATTGGGCCGGAGAATGAAATGCCGCGACCCAAAAAAATCTTGTCAGTTGTCGCCGCGACGTAGGTCATCCAGTTCACCGGTTGGACGCCTTCGAACCGAAAAGCCGCCACATCCTGGAAGCCAGAATGCGGCGAAATCGAGACAAACGCCGGCAGTTTGAGAGCTTCTGGGAAATAGTGACGCAATGGACACACCAGAAAGAATTGTGTGAGCGATGCTGTGCTCGTGGATCAACTGGTCATGGTTTGGCCCTTTTTGCACTCCGGCCTTACGGCCCATCGGGGTTCAGTGAGTGGGGGTACAAACATGGCTTCCATCGGCTGTGCTGGAATTTCGTACATCGACAATGATGCGTTGGTCTCTGCCGCCGGTATTAGGAACGTCATTCAATTGTTTGGTGTCGCTCTCGCAGCGGCTTCGCTTGCGGCCTGCGCTCAGTCTTCTGTGGTCGGTAAAAAATCGGAATTACTTCCCAGTAGCCGACAGGCGTCGCTGGAACAAAGTCGAAAGCCCTCCTTTGTGGCGAGTAGGCGTGTAGCGGTCACGAAGAAGCATACCCCGTTTGCATCGGGCAAAAATGCAGCCGAGACACAGGTTGCGTCGCATGGGCTGGCTAGCTTCTACACAGAAGGAGCACAGACCGCGAGTGGCGAAAGATTCGATACGCATGAATTGACCGCCGCTCATCGTACGTTGCCATTCGGCACCCGGTTGCGCGTGACAAACGTGGCTACCGGGCGGTCCGTGACAGTTCGGGTCAATGACCGCGGTCCGTTCGTTCCAGGACGAGTTGTCGACGTCTCGCATTCTGCCGCCGAAACGCTAGGAATGGTCGACGGTGGCATTGCAAAGGTCAAACTCGACGTCGTCCAATAGCTAGCCGAAGCCTGGACGTAACGATCGAAGAGCGCCCTACCTCGAAGCCAACGTTCGCTTGATCCCACCACTTCCAACTGGGAGCACCTTAGCTAGTCGTCCATGAAATATCCTGAAGTGTTTGACCGGCAATAGAAATCGCCGGAGTTGCTGCAATTGGATTTGCGGGGAATTGGGGTTGCGGCGCCGATTTTCTTGCAAATTCACGTTGGGGATTCCCTCGAATCTGAAGCTGTGATTCTCTGCTGCTCGAGGTGATGAGCGGAGGGTTTGATGCGGCCACGGGAGCAGCGAGAGAGCGGCGAGCCGTATCTGTTTCGTTCGCGGCTCGATCAGGTCATTAACATGGACCATGCGCTGGTGAAGCTGGCGCGGACGATCGACTGGAGATTTCTGGAAGAGAAATTCAGCGCGATTTACAAGGATGGCGCGGACCAGCCGCGGTTGCCGACGCGGCTGATGGCGGGGCTGGCTCAAGCACACCTGTAACCTCAGCGACGAGGTCGTGTGCGAGCTGTGGATCGAGAATCCGTATTACCAGTACTTCTGCGGCGAGGAGTTTTTCCAGCACCGGTTGCCGCTCGATCGCTCCTCGATGACCAACTGGCGCAATCGCATGGGCGAAGAGCGGCTGCGGGCGCTGTTGCAGGAGAGCCTGGCGGTCGCAACCAGGACCGACGCGGTCAAGCCCGGCGATATCGCCCGTGTCATTGTCGATACCGCGGTGCAGCCGAAGAACATTACCTTCCCGACCGACGCCAAGCTGTTGAACCGGGCCCGTGAGAAGCTGGTGAAGCTGGCCAAAAAGCTAGGCGTGGAGCTGCGGCAGTCTTATACGCGGGTCGGCAAGTTCGCCCTGATCCAGCATCAGCGTTATGCCCATGCCAAGCAGTCCAAGCGCGCCAACAGGGCTTTGTGCAAGCTCAAGACCTATCTCGGCCCGTTATCCGCGACATTGCCCGCAAGATCGATAGCGATCCCGGGCTTGAGGCAGCGTTCGCTCATCTCCTGAGCCTGGCGCGGCGCGTACGCGCTCGGGAGCGCGGACAGCGCGGGCCCAAAGATCTACGGCCTGTATGCGCCCGAAGTGGAGTGCATTGGCAAGGGCAAGGCACACAAGCCTTACGAGTTCTCGGCGTCAAGGTCAGCGTTGCCACCACCCTCAAGTTAATAAAACCGATATTTCGTCCGCACTCCAGCGGCGGAAAGTAGGCGTCCCCGCTCCTGCAGCTGAACGCCAAACAAAGATTTGTCTCCACAGCCCAGCCAAGAACGCACCCGCGCTCTGATTAATGCCGAAATACCAGCGATTCCGCGCAAAATCAGAGTTATCTTCGACGTTGTCTCGTTCACTTCGAACCCGCTGGCAGGACCCAATCAGATCGGCCTGCTCTAGTTGGCGTGTTGTTGTGGTCAGGTGTGTCGTGATCGTCGGAAAGGATTAATTCGCGTTGCATCAGTTCGACGATCTTACATAGTGCTTCGCTGGCCCTCCTCCGGTCGGCCCTGCCGAACCTCACGCCTCTGATGGCCCAATTCGCGTCAGACGCCGAATTTGACCCGGCGAGTTCGACGATAACTCCAATAAAAGGCTCGCAACAGGGTTCGGTCTTTCTAACGGCCTCGGCGATGGCCGTTTGCAGTGTCGCTCGGGAAATCGGAGTCCGGTCACTGACCAATGAGGGAACCGAACGCAAAGTGGCAATGCAATCATAAACGTTCCGGAACGGATCGGGGGCACCCGATTGTCTAACCGATGCATGATCCGGTTCAAGCATCAACTCCGGAACCGGATCAGTGGTTGGCGCAATATTCGGTTGAGCCAGTACATTTTGCACATTTGGCTCTTCAGCCTTGTGCGCGGTCCAGCCCAGACGAAGGTTCTCAGCCCGTTGCTTGTCGCGGTTGGTCACCACATCGTAACTAATCTTCGCGCCTTTAACGAGAGAGGTGTAGTCGGCTTTCTTCACTGCCGAGATATGAACGAACACATCATTTCCGCCCCTGTCCGCTTTGATAAATCCAAAGCCCCTCTTTAGGTTGAACCATTTTACGGTCCCGCGAGCCGTCATATCCTCGCGAGGAATCTGGACCGTCACCGGAGTTAGAGTTTCTGGCTTTTGTGCTGTGGCGTCTTTTTCGTCGTCTACCAACCGAAAATCGCTCTGAAGCCGCTCGACGGCTGCAGCCAGCGCTTTTGTGCATATAATTCGATCAGCGCCGCCAAAGCGGATGGCCTTGATCTTCCAGTTTGCATCGCCTCGCCTTTTCGGTGCGACTCCTTCGATGACGACGCCGACAAAGTCCGCGCAATCTGGCTCGGATTTCACGGCCTCAGTAATTTTTGATTGCAAACCCTGCCGTGACACTGATTTTCGTTTGCCAGACTGCCTCGTGAAGAACCGTACTGAGAGGCGCGAGAATGTCAGCTTGTCCCGCAAGCTGCTCCATTCATCCATCCAGGATCGAAGGCGCGAACGGACGGTTGCGTCGGACACCTGATCACCAACTCGATCTAACTCAATCAAGGGATCATCTTTAAGAAGGACGGCGGCGTAGATAAAAGCCGCAACTGCAAGGGCCCCGACCAACGCCAGAGATAAGATAACCTCGGCCATGCCTCTGCCTATGTACAATCAACAGCGCTAATCGTTTCTGGCAGCCTTAGTTCCACGCTCAGCGGGCGCCGCGGCGCGCGATCTCCGCCGGGATTGGCGGTCTCAGAAACGTTAACGCCTGGTTTGGGCCCAAAATTTCCGCATCGGCTAACGGTATAGCACAGGCGGCTGAGTTCAGCTCGCAATTCTTGCTGCGTCATAACGTGTGCGCGGTGTGCGGGGACTGTTCACTCACACGCACGGACCTTGTAGAACTTGCGCAGCTTCGAGCTGCTCGGATAATGCCTTCGCGAGTTCTCGGACCAGTGGCTCCGTCGTTATGGACCCGTGATTGCCCGGTACGACATGGACTCGGACATTGCTTCCGGCAAGTTCGTTCCAACCCAACGTCGAATCCAGCGCGAGATTCGATAGCGCCGGGGCCTCAGCCCGGAACAGCGATATTTTTATGGGTGCAGGTCGCGGTCGATAATCGAGCAACGCTCTCAAACCGGCCTCATGGAACTCTATCTGCTCGGTATCCATTCGGCGGAAGTCGAACATTAAGTCGGCATTCTCTCGGTATCCAAGTACTCTTCTCGACCACACCGACAAAATTCGCCGGATCATTCGAAACCGATCAGTCGGTTGAGCCTGACGCAGTTCGTCCCGGAGTAGACTTGGTATCCTTAAAATGATCCGGTGCAAGGACGGCAACGCTCGGCGGACCGTCAGTCTCCAACCCGGCCTTCGCTGATCGATAATCGCAAGCAAGCCGATATCATGCCCTTGTTCAGATAGTTGCAGCGCCATTTCGTAGGCAACAGTCGCACCAAAGGAGTGACCGCCGAGATAAAACGGTCCCGCCGGCTGCCGAACCAGCATCGCCTTTATGTAACGCGCGGCGATCTGACTGATGGTGTCAGTGGGGCTAGCTTCCGAAGTGCGGCGAAGACCGAAAAAGGGACGATCTGTTCCCATGTGCACAGCGAGCCGGTGTAGGTGCAGTACATCGCCGCCGATTCCGTGAACACAAAAGAATGGCGGACGATCACCGAGCGGTTGAAGTACGACGACCGGACCCAGATTCTCCTGCTGTGACTCCTTTTGGGCGAGAATTTGTGCCAGCCCCGCAACGGTTAGGCCGCCTGACAACACGTCAACGGTCAGGCGACGGCCGAACCGGGCTTCAATGGTTGCGAACAGGCTAATCAGCGCGAGGGAGTCGCCTCCAAGATCGAAAAAATCGGATCGGATATCAATCGGCGACATCGACAGCAGATCTTCCCAAATCGCCGCAATCTCACACTCAAGCCGCGTTTGCGGCATTTGGTGATCGGGAGGCTGATCTTCGTGCCGCATTGGAGCCGGGAGCGCTTTGCGGTCGAGCTTCCCGTTGGGGGTCATGGGCATCGCGTCAAGCCAGACAAAGTATGTCGGCACCATATTACGGGGCAGTTGTCGCTCAAGCGCAGCGCGCACGTCTTCTTCAGCGATTGCTTTTTCAGAAGAGGGAACGAGATAGGCGGTTAGGCGGCGCACGCCACCGGTATCTTCGCGGGCCGTCGCAACGGCGGCGGTGATCCCAGCCAGTCCGAGCAGTGCCGCCTCGATCTCTCCTGGTTCGATGCGAATGCCGTTGATCTTCATCTGGTCATCATATCTGCCCAGAAATTCCAGCTCGCCGTCGGAAGACCAGCGCACGCGATCGCCAGTACGGTAGAGTTTTCCCAAGCCGAATGGGTTTGGCAAAAAACGTTCGTCGGTAAGTTCGGGGCGGCCAAGATAACCCTGCGATACCCCCTCCCCGCCGATAAACAGTTCTCCTTCTGCTCCCGGAGGCACTAATGCTCTCCCGTTGTCCAACACATGCAGCGTCGTATTCCAAATCGCGCGCCCGATCGTGGGCTCAGAACGAGCCGAGGGGGCGATATGAGCGCAGCTGGAATACACCGTCGTCTCGGTCGGACCATAGCAATTAAGCAACCTAATTCCCGGCGCCGCTTCAAATAATGAATCGGCCAGACGGCGAGACAGCTTCTCGCCCGCGAGAATGACAGTCGTGACCCCGGAAGGCAGCCCCCCGGTCCGTAGCAACGCATCAAATAACGTTGGGCCGGTGTTAATTAGGCAGACCTTGTCACGCTGCGGTGCGGACTGGAGCGTGAGCAGATTTTCTACCAATATAATGCAACCACCAAATGCCAGTGGGAGAAACATCTCGAATGCTGAAAGATCGAAATTGAGCGACGTTGAAAATAGCAGACCGCGCAATTCGGAGTCGGACACAATCGAGCGGCCCCAGGTGATAAGGTTGATCAAATTGCAATGTTGGATACCCACTGCTTTTGGAAGCCCCGTCGACCCGGAGGTATAGAGCACGTAAGCAAGATCTGTCGGGTTTACCGTGACAGGATCGGCCGTTCCGTTTTCCGTGACCCCCGGCTCGTCTTCGAGCAACAGCCGGGCACCACTATGAACAA